>ERZ795053.2057-NODE-2057-length-24786-cov-6.594355_pt1 | contig 24786 bp, 23 predicted proteins | sample MGYA00375137_ERZ795053 | MGnify/ENA primary metagenome ERZ795053 (study PRJEB30182, sample SAMN05720284) | activated sludge metagenome | isolation source: Anaerobic digester | place: Hong Kong | collected 2014-12-17 ...
GCGGGCCTGGCTGGGCTTCACCCCCCGGCTCGCCCGGCAGCAGGGGGTCGACCGGCGGGGAGGACATCTCGGGCAGCAGTGTAGGGCTTGCCGGGTGCGTGACCGGTCCCGTGCAACACTGGCGGTCGGCCCCTCTCCCGATCCATGGAGGACCACTGGCGTGAGCTTCGACTCCGACGACGCCCGACCCATCCCGCAGCGACGGCCCGCTGCGCCGTCCCGGGTGCCGGTCGGCGCGCCCGGACATCCCAACCGTGACCAGCCCGACCGGGCCCGGCCCGACCATGCTGAGGCCGAGGCCCGCGCGGGCCGGCCGGCCGAGGCGGCATACACCGTCGACACCCGGCGCAAGCTCGATCTCGCAGCCCGGCGCGAGCGCGCCGCCCAGTCCCGCCGGCTCGATGAGCGTGCCGCCGGGCCCCGCCAGTCGGGTATGCCGCCGGCCCCCCGCCGTCGGCGGGTGCGCCTGCGGCGGGTGGTCGCCGTCCTCCTGGTGGTGGGGCTGGCTTGGCTCGCCTTCATGGTGGCCGTGCCCCTGTCCGCCTGGAACGGGGTCACCCGGGTGGATGCCTCCCCGACGAACCGGCCGGCCGGGGGCAAGGGACGCAACTTCCTGCTCGTCGGCTCGGACAGCCGCGCCGGGCTCACCGACGCGCAGGCCCGCGACCTCGGCCTCGACACCGAGGACGTCGGCCACCGGACCGACTCGATCATCCTCGTGCACGTCTCGGACAGCGGAGCCCCCGCCTCGGTCATCTCGATCCCCCGCGACTCCTACGTCAAGATCCCCGGGCGCGACTCGAACAAGATCAACGCCGCCTTCGCCTTCGGTGGAGCGGAACTGCTGGTCGCCACGGTCGAGCAGGCCACCGGGTTGCGGGTCGACGGCTTCCTCGAGGTGGGCTTCGGGGGCTTTGCCGCCGTCGTCGACAGCGTGGGGGGCGTCGAGATCTGCGTCGCCGCGCCGATGAAGGACGAGTTGGCCAGCCTCGACATCCCGGCCGGTTGCCAGCTGATGAACGGCCGCACCGCGCTGGGCTACGTGCGCTCGCGGCACACGGATGCGCGCGGCGACCTCGGCCGGGCCGAGCGGCAACGGCAGTTCCTCGGCGCCATCATCAAGAAGGCCATGCAGCCCTCGACCGCCCTGGTTCCGTGGCGCTACAAGGCCTTCTCGGACGCCGCCGGCAAGGGCCTCACCGTCGGCGACGGCACGTCGCTGCTGGACTGCGTGCGGGTGCTGCAGGCGCTGCGCGACGTCGGCAACGGCGACGGCGTGTCGCTGCAGGTGCCGGTGGAGAACCCCAGCTTCACGGTCAAGGGCATCGGCTCGACGGTGAAGTGGAACGACGCGCAGGCCAAGGCGCTGTTCCAGACCCTCAAGGACGACAGGCCGGTGACCGCACCGGCGCCGACGAAGTAGCGCCGGGCCTCACCCCAGGGACGTCAGCTGAGCACCTGGCGGGCCATCACGATCCGCTGGATCTGGTTGGTGCCCTCGTAGATCTGGGTGATCTTCGCGTCGCGCATCATCCGCTCGACCGGGTAGTCGCGGACATAGCCGTAGCCGCCGAGCAGCTGCACGGCGTCGGTCGTCACCTTCATCGCGATGTCGCTGGCGAAGCATTTGGCAGCCGCGCCGAAGAAGGGCAGGTCCCGCTCGCCCCGCTCGGACTTGCAGGCGGCCACGTAGGTGAGCTGCCGAGCAGCCTCGAGCTCCATCGCCATGTCGGCGAGCATGAACTGCACGCCCTGGAAGTCGGCGATCGACTTGCCGAACTGCTGGCGCTCCTTGACATAGCCGACCGCCGCGTCGAGCGCGCCCTGGGCGATGCCGACGGCCTGCGCCCCGATGGTGACCCGGGTGTGGTCGAGGGTCCGCAAGGCGATCTTCAGGCCGTCGCCGACCGCGCCGACGACCCGGTCGCCCGGGATGACGCAGTGGTCGAAGTAGAGCTCGCGAGTCGGGCTGCCCTTGATGCCGAGCTTGCGCTCCTTCTCGCCGACCGAGAAGCCCGGGTCGTCGGCCTCGACGACGAAGGCGGTGACGTTGGCGCCGCGCCGGCCTTCGGGGTCGGTCACCGCGAGGACCGTGTAGTACTGCGAGACACCGGCATTGGTGATCCACGTCTTGTGCCCGTCGAGGACCCAGGTGCCGTCCTTCTGCTCGGTCGCCGTCGTCACCATCGACGCGGTGTCCGACCCGGCCTCGCGCTCGGACAGGCCGTAGGAGATGGTCGCCTCGCCCGCGGCGATCGGCGGGAGGTAGCGCTGCTTGACCTCCTCGCTCGCGGCGAGCAGCAGCGGCATACTGCCGAGCTTGTTGACCGCGGGGATGAGCGACGAGCTCGCGCAGGCGCGGGCGACCTCCTCGATGACGATGCACGTCGCGAGCGCGTCCGCGCCGGCGCCGCCGTACTCCTCCGGGATGTGCGGCGCGGCGAAGCCGTTCTCGACGAGGGCGTCGTGCGCCTCCTGCGGGTAGCGGGAGTTCTCATCGACGTCCGCGGCATACGGGGCGATCCGGTCCTTGGCGATCTCGCGCACTGTGTCGCGGATCAGCCGGTGGGTCTCGGAGAGCTGGTAGGTGTCGAAGTCGGGGTTCGCGCTCACCTTGGTCAGGCTACTCCGCCGGTATGCCGCGCGCCTGCCGCTGCGACGCCTCTCACCTCGCCGGCCGGCTAGTGCCGCCGGTGCGGACCGAGCTCGCGCAGCACGGTCCGCTCGAAGAGATCGACCCCGGAGATGTCGTAGGCCGCCTCGGCGAAGTAGATGATCGCGTAGCCGAGGCCGGCCACGGCATAAGCCTGCAGTCGCTCGACGATCTGCTCGGGCGTGCCGACGCCCGGCGTCCCCCGCAGCCCGTCGACCTCCTTGCGCGCGGCCGCCTCGTCGATGCCGGCCCGCAACCGTGAGTCGAGGTAGGCGGCCAGCCGGTCCTCGACCTCGTGCTCGCTGTCGCCGATGAAGACGTTGAAGTTGGCCGAGCGGGTGATCTCGTCGACGTCCCGGCCGATCGTGTCGCAGTGCCCGCGCAGGATCTCGCTCTTGCGGGTGAACTCGGCGACGTCTCCGAAGTAGTTGGTGTAGTCGGCGTACTTCGCGGCGATCTTGAGGGTGACCTTCTCGCCGCCGCCGGCGACCCACATCGGGATGCCGTTGGCCGCGCTGCCGGGGACGCTGGTTCCCTGCAGCGGGCGGGGCGCGCAGATCGCGCCGTCGACCTGGTAGTGCGTCCCGGCGTAGGTCGCCGTGCCCTGGGTCCACATCTGGCGGAAGATCTCGACGCCCTCGCGGAGCATGGCCAGCCGGTCGCGCGCCTCGGGGAAGCCGTAGCCGTAGGCCCGCCACTCGTGCTCGTACCAGCCGGCACCGATGCCCATCTCGACCCGGCCGCCGCTGATGCAGTCGACCGTCGCGGCGACCTTGGCGAGGTAGGCGGGGTTGCGATAGGCCATGCAGGTGCACATCTGGCCGAGCCGGATCCGCTCGGTGGAGGCGGCGAAGGCGGCCATCAGGGTCCACGCCTCGTGGGTCGCCTCGTCGGAGGGCTTGGGCACCGTGTGGAAGTGGTCGTAGACCCACAGCGACTCCCACGCCTCGACCGAGTCGAAGCGGCGGGCCAGCCCGTCCATCACCCCCCAGTGCATCGCCGGGTCGATGCCGACCAGATCCATCCGCCAGCCCTGTGGGACGAAGACTCCGAAGCGCATGCCGCCATCCTGGCACAGCGGTCGGCGTGTGAGACTGGCGCGATGACGGCTTACGACAACGACCTTGAGGTCATCCGAGACGTGCTCGCCAACCCCGGCACGTGGGCGGTCGTAGGGCTGTCCGAGAACCGGGAGCGGACGGCATACCGGATCGCGCAGTGGCTGCAGACCGAGCTGGACAAGCGGGTGATCCCCGTGCACCCCAGCGCGCCCACCGTGTTTGGCGAGCAGGGGTATGCCGCTCTCGCGGACATCCCGGACGGCACCCGGATCGACGTCGTCGACTGCTTCGTCAACTCCGGCCTGGTCGGGTCGGTCGTCGATGCGGCGATCGCCGAGCGCGAGCGGCTGGGCATCGACACGGTGTGGCTGCAGCTCGGGGTGATCGACGAGGCCGCCGCCGAGCGCGCCCGCGCCGCCGGGCTGCACGTCGTCATGGACACCTGCCCGAAGATCGAGTACCCGAAGCTGCGCCCGGGCGACTGACCCTGACCGGTCGGGGATCCTGCCCCTTGGTCGGGTGCGCCTCATCGGGTCGGCGGCGTGCGCTTTATCGGATCACCCGATAGAGGTGCGCTCCGCCCGACGAAGTTCCTGGGGTCGAGTGCGGGTTTGTCGGGTCGAGCCAGGGTCGGCGGCTCGTTCGGTTCAACCAACCCGGCGGCTCGCCGCGGCCGGCGAGGTGGTCGAGAGCGCTCTGGGCAGCTGTGGACAACCGACTCGGAGCGGCGGGTGTTGTGGACACACTGCTCCCGGTCCGGACTCCACCCGACAAGGTGTCGCTTCGCCCGAGGAATGTTCTCGGGTGAAGCGCGCCTTCATCGGGTCACCCGATAAAGCTCAGCCCCCCGCCAGGAAGGGTCAGGAGCTGAGCGAGCCCCGGAGCGCCTCGCCCTTGGCCAGGGCCTGGTCGCGCAGCCGGCGTTGGAAGGCCAGCATGCGCTCGCGCAGCTCGGCGGCATCGGGGCCCTCGCCGGCCCCGAGGATCCGCGCGGCGAGCAGGCCCGCGTTGCGCGCTCCGCCCACCGACACCGTCGCCACCGGCACCCCGGCCGGCATCTGCACGATCGACAGCAGCGAGTCCAGCCCGTCGAGGTGGGCCAGCGGCACCGGTACGCCGATGACCGGCAGGGGCGTCACCGAGGCGAGCATGCCCGGCAGGTGCGCCGCTCCCCCGGCCCCGGCGACGATGACCCGGAGCCCCCGGTCGGCCGCCGCCTTGCCGTAGCCGATCATGTCCTCGGGCATCCGGTGCGCCGAGACGACGTCGACCTCGTGCGACACCCCGAGCTCGTCGAGGGCCTCGGCGGCCGCGCGCATCACCGGCCAGTCGCTGTCGCTGCCCATGACGACGCCGACGACCGGCTCCTCGCCGAAGAGGACGGCTGCGCTCTCACTCATCGATGACTCCTCGCAGGTAGTCGGCGGCATGCCGCGCCCGGGCGCGCACGTCGTCGAGATCGGCGCCGATGACCGTGACGTGGCCGATCTTGCGGCCCGGGCGCACGCCCTTGCCGTACATGTGCACCTTGACGCCGGAGTCGCGAGCCATGACGTGCCGGTATGCCGGGTAGAGCCGGTCGTCGTCGCCGCCGAGAACGTTGGCCATGACGGTCCACGGCGCATGAGCCGTCGGCTCGCCGAGCGGCAGGTCGAGCACGGCACGCAGGTGCTGCTCGAACTGGCTGGTCACCGATCCGTCGATGCTCCAGTGCCCGCTGTTGTGGGGGCGCATGGCGAGCTCGTTGACGAGGATCTGCTCCCCCACCTGGAACATCTCGACGGCGAGGACCCCGGTCACGCCCAGCTCGCCGGCGATCCGCAGCGCAGCGTGGGTCGCAGCCGCAGCGGTCTGGGCAGACAGCTCGGGCGCGGGCGCGACGACGTCGGTGCAGACACCGTCGGTCTGCACCGTCTCGACGACCGGCCACGCGGCCGCCTGGCCAGAGGGGCTGCGCGCGACGAGCGCTGCCAGCTCTCGGTCGAACGGCACCAGCACCTCGAGCAGGACCCCGCCCGCGAGCGGACCTGAACCGGAATCACGGTGTGACACAGCGAGATCGAGCCACTCGGCCAGCTCGTCCGGCGCGGTCGCTCGGTCGACGACCCGCACCCCCTTGCCGTCGTACCCGCCGCGCGGCGTCTTCGCGACGATCGGCCAGCCGTGCTCGTCACCGAAGGCGACCACCTCGTCGATCGTGTATGCCGCGGCCCACGCCGGACACGGGATGCCGGCTTCCGTGAGCCGGCGCCGCATCGCGAGCTTGTCCTGCGCATAGACCAGCGCCGCCGGACTCGGTTGCAGCACAACGCCGTTCGCCTCGAGCGCGGCCAGCACCTCGGCGGGCACATGCTCGTGGTCGAAGGTGACGACGTCGCACTCGGCGGCGAAGCGGCATACGGCATCGAGATCGTCGTGCCCACCCACGGGCGCCGACGGGATCACCAACGCCGCTGATGCGTCAGTGGACTCGGCCAGCACCGACAGCTGGACGCCGAGAGCGACCGCTGGCGGCTGCAACATGCGCGCCAGCTGGCCGCCGCCGATGACGCCGACCACGGGGAAGCCGCCGGGTGAGCGCACCGGGGTCATCGGTCCAACCCATGCCGGTGCGCGCCCTCCGGGTCGACATGCCCCTGCTCGTCGACGACGTCGCCGGCGACGGCCGAGGCGACGAGCGGCAGGTCGTCGTCGGGCACATGCTGGCGCACCGCTCGGAAGGTCCACAGCTTGTTGACCACGAAGTTGATCGGCATGGTGAGCACGATGGTGATGAGCTGGGCCCAGTAGAACCGGGAGCGCAGCCCGACCTGCTCGGTGAAGTACGGGTCGGGCAGGTGCACCGGCGACTCGGGATGGGTCAGCGCGGTGATGATGAACAGACCCGCGACGGCCGCCGCGCTGCCGACGGCAAGGAAGGGCAGGAACTGTCGCCACCAGCTCCGCTGCCGACGGGCCCGGAAGGTCCAGCCCCGGTTGATCTGGAAGTTCCACAGGTTGGCCACGAGGAACGCGACGATCCACACGAGGTGCAGGTAGCGCACGCTGTAGCGGGTGAACGGGATGGCGGCGAGCGGCTCCCGAGCGTTGACCGTGCCCCCGTTGAGCTTGTGCATGGCGACGGTCACGGCCATGTTGACGAGCACACCCGAGGCGCCGACGAGCCCGAACTTGACGAACTGGGTCACGTGATGGCGGCGCAGGCGTGGTGGTGAGCTCACAGGGCAACCACCCTATCCGGCTGGGCGCCGGTCATCGCACCGCGCTCCGACCGCCCCGGGCCTCGGAGAGGAAGAGCGCGAAGGTCGCCGGGCGCATCGAGACCAGGTCGAGCCGGCCACCGCACGACTCGGCGAGGTCGCGAGCGAGCGCCAACCCGACCCCGGTGCCCTCCTGGGCCGAGCTCACCGAACGCTCGAAGATGTGCGGAGCGATGGTGGCCGGGACCCCGGTGCCCTCGTCGCGGACCTCGACGACGACCGACGGACCGCTGCGCCGGGCCTGCACGTCGACCGTGCCCCGGCCGTGGACGAGCGCATTCTCGATGAGGGTGGACAGCACCTCGGTCACCGCGACCGGCGTGGCCCGCACCATCAGCCCGCGCTCGCCGTGCACCCGCACGCTGCGCCGGGCCGTCTCGAAGGCCGGCTGCCACTCGCGCTGCAGGCCCGCGATGACCGAGTCGATGGACACCTCGGGCAGGGCGCCCTCAGGCCCGGCCCGGCGCCGCCGCAGCAGGTCGTCGACGACGGCCGAGAGCCGCTCGACCTGGGCGATCGCGATCGCGGCCTCCTCGTGGGCCACCTGCAGATCGTCGGTCTGCGCGATCTCGTCGATCCGCATGAGCAGGGCCGTGAGCGGCGTGCGCAGCTGGTGCGACGCGTCCGAGGCGAAGCTGCGCTCGGTGGCCATCGCCCGCGCCAGCCGACTGTCGGCCCGCGCGAGCACCTCGGAGATCCGGTCGACCTCGGCGATCCCGGTGGCCAGCGGCCGGATCGGCGCGTCGGCCTCGCCCAGGCGCTCGGCCGTCTCGACGAGGGACTCCAACGGTCCGGCGATCGAGGCGCTGGCCCGCCGCGCGGCGACCCAGCCGACAAGAAGGCTCACCGAGAGCACGAGCCCCATGCCGACCACGACCTGGACCGCTCGGCCGGAGTCCGGAGTCCGGAGCCACTCCTCGACGAGGTCCGGCCGCCGGTCGGTCACCCACCACAGCGCGATCGCGGCCGGGATGCCGACAACGAGCGTGGCGGCGAGGATGGCCGCGCCGGCGGTGCGCTGGATGACCCGGCGCACGGGCTACTCCGGCGCCTCAGGCCGTGACTCCTGGGTCGTCGGCGTCTGGAAGCGGAACCCCAGGCCCCGCACCGTCGCGATGAACCGGGGTTGGGTCGCGTCGTCGCCGATCTTCTTGCGCAGGCTCGAGATGTGCATGTCGAGGGTCTTGCTCGAGTGGTACCAATCGGTGCCCCACACCTCGCGCATCAGCTGGTCGCGCGCCACCACCCGGCCGCGCTCGCGGACCAGCACGCGCAGCAGGTCGAACTCCTTGGCGGTAAGCCGCAGCTGCTCGCCCTGGAACCACGCCTGCCGGCCGTGGACGTCGAGTCGCAGCTCGTCCTCCTCCGGCGGGGCCAGCCCCTCGACGCCGTGGCGGCGCAACAGCGCCCGGATCCGGGCGCTGAGCTCGCCGAAGCGGAACGGCTTGACGACGTAGTCGTCGGCCCCGGCGTCCAGGCCGACGACGGCGTCGAGCTCGTCGGCTCGCGCGGTGAGGATCATCACCGGGACGGTGCGGCCCTCCTGGCGCAGCCGGCGGCATACCTCCAGGCCGTCGAGCAGGGGCAGGCCGAGGTCGAGCACGACCAGATCGGGGTTCTCCCGCGCTGCCTCGAGCGCTGCGTGGCCGTCGGCGCGCACGTCGACCTCATAGCCCTCGCGGCGCAGCGCGCGAGCCAACGGCTCGGAGATGCCCCGGTCGTCCTCGACGAGCAAGACCCGAGTCATGTCGTGATGGTATGCCGTGCGGCTGGCGCCCGCTCAGCGCCCGGGCCAGCGTGGCGCGCGCTTCTCGGCGAAGGCGCGGACGCCCTCGGCCCGGTCGCCGCTGAAGGCCGTGGCCCGCCAGCAGGCGTCCTCGATCTCGAGACCGGCAGCCAGGTCGACATCGAGGCCGAGACGCATCGCGCGCTTCGCCGAGCGCAGGCCGACCGGCGAGTTCGCAGCGATCTCGGCAGCCAGCGCGAGCGCCCGCTCCCGCGCCGACCCGACCGGCACGAGCTCGTCGACGACCCCGAGGCCGGTCGCCGTTGCGGCATCGATCTTGCGGGCCGAGAAGATGAGCCGGGCCGCCCGCGACCAGCCGATCCGGCGGGCCAGCAGCTGGGTGCCGCCGCCGCCGGGGATCACCCCCACCGACACCTCGGGCAGCCCCACGCCCGCCGCCTCGCCGCACACGATGACGTCGCAGGAGAGCGCGAGCTCCAGCCCGCCGCCGTAGGCGAAGCCGTCGACCGCCGCGATCGCCGGCATCGGCAGCGCCAGCACGCCTCCGTATGCCGCTCGGGCCACCGGTCGCTGGGCGACGAGCTCGGCGTCGGTGAGGGTGTTGCGCTCCTTGAGGTCGGCACCGACGCAGAAGGCCCGCTCGTGCGAGCTGGTGAGCACGACACAGCGCACCTCGGGATCGGCGGCCAGCGCCGCCGTCGCTGCCGCGATCGCCTCCGCCATCGCGGTCGAGACGGCGTTCATCGCCTCGGGCCGGTCGAGGACGAGCTCGGCGACGTGACCACCCTCGCCGTGCCGCTCGACCCGGACGAGGGGGCGGTCGGCCGGGCGGTCGGCCGGGCGGTCGGCCGGGCGTGGCTGGCGGTCGGCGCTGCTCATCAGGGTCTCCTCGGGGTGGCGGCCGGCCCGCGGACCGGCCGGGCGGGGCGGGTGTCGGTGCGGGCCAGCACGTGCGGGGCGACCGAGCCGACCCCCCGCAGGGTGCGCCGGCGCATCGGGGTGAGCCGGAAACCGGGCTGGTCGGCGAGCGCGCCGGCGAGCGGGTCGTCGACGACGGCCGAGCCGGGGTCGGCGAGCACCGTGAGCCGGGCCGCCCGGTTGACCGTCGTGCCGAAGACGTCGCCGAGCCGGGAGACGACCTGCCCGTAGGCGCACCCCACGCGCACCGGCGGCAGGACGGGGTCGTCGTCGAGCGCCTCGACGAGGTCGAGCGCGACCGCGGCCCCCGGCGCCGGGAGCCGGGCGGCGAAGAGCACCTCGTCGCCGACCGTCTTGACGACCCGAGCGCCGTGCGCAGTGACGACGTCGGTGACGACCGCCTCGAAGCGCTGCACCATCCGGGCCAGGTCGCGCTCGGAGAGCTGCCGCACGAGCTGGGAGAAGCCGACCAGGTCGGCGAAGCCGATGACCCGGGTCAGCCCCTCGTGCTGCTCCTCACCGGGGATCGCGTCCGACAGCATCCTGCCGACCGCCTCGTTGAGGTGCCGGCGCCAGGCGTAGACGAGCATCGGCTCGAGCTCGTCGGCGAGGTCGACCACCCGCCGCGCGGTGGCCTCGGCCGCCTCGCGGTCCAGCGGCACGCTCAGCTCGCCGGCCTCGGGGGTCACCGACTCGGCGAGCAGCTGGACCTGCCAGGCGGCGAGCCGGTCGGCGGTCCGCGCGAAGGCCCGGGTGAGGGCCAGCGCGGTCGGCTCGTCGAGCGTGCCCTGCCGGACCAGGGTCGCGATCCGGCGCAGCGCGCGCAGGTCGGCCTCGGTGAAGAGACGCTCGTTGGAGGCGACCGCCGGGAAGCCGAGGGCATGCCAGAACTTGCGCGCGCCGACCACCGACACGCCGGCCAGCCGGCTCACGTCGGTGCGCGAGAACTCGCGGCTCTGGCCGACGAGCATCGCGGCGACGTCGTCCTCGTCCAGGGGCCGGCCGGTCACAGCCCCATCATGCCTCTCCCGCGTCGGCCCGCAGGTGCACGACGTCGCCGGCCGCGTAGGCCTGCGGGCCGCGACCGTCGCCCGCGTCGAGCAGCAGCGCGCCCTCGTCGTCGATGCCGGTCACGACGCCGGTCAGCTCGCCGGCGCCGCGCACCAGCCGGGCCCGCACCCCGATGCTCGCGCACGCCGCACGGTATGCCGCCCGCTCGCCGGCCGCCAACGGCCCACCCGCCTGCACCGCGGCATACCGACGGCGCAGCGCAGCGAGCAACGCGACGAGGAGCGCCTCGCGGTCCAGCCCGCCGCCGGTGGCGCCGGCGAGGGCGAGCGACGTGGCCGTGTCGACCGGCAGCTCGGCGCGTGCCTGTCTGACGTTGAGGCCGATGCCGACGACGACCAGTGCCGGCTCGCCGTTCACCCCGGGCAGCCACTCGCACAGCAGCCCGGCGACCTTGCGGTGCCCGTCGGCCGGCAGCAGCACGTCGTTGGGCCACTTGAGCACCGCCTCGAGCCCGGCCACTTCGGCGACCGCGTCCCGGACCGCAAGCCCGGCGACGAGCGGCACCCACCCCGGCGCGCCGTCGGGAGCCGACAGGGTGGCCGAGACGGTGAGCGCGGCATACCGCGGAGCCAGCCAGCTGCGAGCGAGCCGGCCCCGGCCGGCGGTCTGCTCCTCTGCGAGGACGACGACATCCGGCTCACCCAGCGCCGCGGCCCGAGTGTTCGTCGAGTCGAGCGTCGCGTGCACCTCCACCCGGCGCCACGGGCCGACCGGCGGGCGCAGTTGCGTGCCGAGGCGGGATGCGTCCATGGTCGCCGTCATGGGACAAGGCTAGAGTTCGGAATATGTCGACCACAGGTGCCACTGCTGCCACCCCGCCGGCTGACCAGCCCGACCTCTCGACCACCGCCGGCAAGCTCGCCGACCTCAAGCGGCGCGTCGCCGAGGTGGCCAATGCCGGCTCCACCACCGCCGTCGAGAAGCAGCACGCCAAGGGCAAGAAGACGGCGCGCGAGCGGATCGAGATGCTCCTCGACGAGGGCACCTTCATCGAGATGGACAAGTACGCCCGACACCGCAGCAACCAGTTCGGTCAAGAGCGGCAGCGCCCCTACGGCGACGGCGTGGTCACCGGCTACGGCCAGATCGACGGGCGGCAGGTCGCCGTCTTCGCCCAGGACTTCACCGTCTTCGGCGGCTCGCTCGGCGAGGTCTTCGGCGAGAAGATCGTCAAGGTCATGGGCTGGGCCGCCAAGATCGGCGTGCCGGTCATCGGGCTCAACGACTCCGGCGGCGCGCGGATCCAGGAGGGCGTCGTCTCGCTCGGCCTCTACGGCGAGATCTTCTTCCGCAACGTCCGCAGCTCCGGCGTCGTCCCGCAGATCTCGGTCATCATGGGCCCCTGCGCCGGCGGCGCCGTCTACTCCCCCGCGATCACCGACTTCACCGTCATGGTCGACCACACCTCGCACATGTTCATCACCGGCCCCGACGTCATCAAGACGGTCACCGGCGAGGAGGTGGGCTTCGAGGAGCTCGGCGGGGCGCGGGCGCACAACACGAAGTCCGGAGTGGCCCACTACATGGGCACCGACGAGCAGGACGCCCTCGACTACGTCAAGGCGCTGCTGTCCTACCTGCCGAGCAACAACATGGAGCTGCCGCCGGCCTACGGTGACCAGGACGGCGACCTCACGCCGACCGACGCCGACAAGTGGCTCGACACCTGCATCCCGGACTCCCCGAACCAGCCCTACGACATGCACGAGGTCATCAGGCACGTCGTCGACGACGAGGAGTTCCTCGAGGTCCACGCGCTCTTCGCCCCGAACATCCTGTGCGGCTTCGCGCGGATCGACGGCATGAGCGTCGGCATCGTCGCCAACCAGCCGATGCAGTATGCCGGGTGCCTCGACATCGAGGCCTCCGAGAAGGCCGCGCGGTTCGTCCGCACCTGTGACGCCTTCAACGTGCCGGTCATCACCTTCGTCGACGTCCCCGGCTTCCTGCCCGGGACCGACCAGGAGTGGAACGGCATCATCCGGCGTGGTGCCAAGCTCATCTACGCGTATGCCGAGGCCACCGTCCCCAAGATCACCGTCATCACCCGCAAGGCCTACGGCGGCGCCTACGACGTCATGGGGTCAAAGCACCTCGGTGCGGACATCAACCTCGCCTGGCCCACCGCCCAGATCGCCGTCATGGGCGCGCAGGGCGCGGTGAACATCCTCTACCGCAAGGAGCTGCAGAAGGCCGCCGAGGAGGGCCGCGACGTCGAGGCCGCCCGCGCCGACTTCATCCGGCTCTACGAGGAGACGCTCGCCAATCCCTACATTGCGGCCGAGCGCGGCTACATCGACACCGTCATCTCCCCCTCGAACACCCGGATGAACGTCACCCGGGCGCTGCGGGCACTGCGCACCAAGCGGGAGAGCCTGCCGCCCAAGAAGCACGGCAACATCCCGCTGTGACGAGGAGGCTCCTGTGACCACGACGCCCGACGCCCTCGGCGAGGCACCCGTCGCCCCGGTGATCCGGGTGCTGCACGGCTCTCCCACCCCCGACGAGATCGCCGTCGTGGTCGCCGTGCTCAGCGCGGCCGGCGGCGGGGACACCGCTGCCGAACCAGCGCCGCCGTCCCGGTGGTCGGCACCCGCGAGCCGACTCGGTCAGCTCGCTCCCGGACGCGGCTCCTGGCGGTTCTCGGGCTTGATTGGTCGGTAGGCCTGTTCTTGGGTCGGTGGGCCTTCGGCGGGCTTCGGACGTTGGCTTCCCTCCTCGCTCGCTCGTGCCTCGCTCGACTCGTCAGTCCAGCCAACGCCGCCCGCCTACGGCCCACCGACCTGCTCGCTCGTGCCTCGCTCGACTCGTCAGTCCAGCCAACGCCGCCCGCCTACGGCCCACCGACCTGCTCGCTCGTGCCTCGCTCGACTCGTCAGTCCAGCCAACGCCGCCCGCCTGCGGCCCACCGACCGGCGCAGGATCAGCCGTTGACGCTCACGTGGACGTGGTCGTAGTGGTTGGCGGTCGCGCTGCCCCGGTCGGCCATGTACTTCCAGCCCATGCCGGGCATCCAGATCCGCTGCTTCCAGATGACGTACTTGACGTTGAGCGCCTTGTAGTTGGCGATGACGAAGGCAGCGACCTGGTCACCGGTGGCCGAGCCCACCATGATGTCGACCGCCAGACCTGACCCATGGTCGCCGGAGTCGCCGGCTCGGTAGCCGCCCATCGTCGTGATACCGAAGGCGCTGCGGACTGCCGAATACACCCAGCGCGCCGAACCGCGGAGCCCGATCGAGGACGCGGCCGCGGCATACGACGTCGTGTCCAGTCCGGAAGCAGCAGCCGGTGGCGTGGTCGCCTTGGGTGCCGGTGTCTTGCTCGGCGCCGGGGCCGGGGCCGGGGACGGAGCAGCCACCGCCGGCGCTACCGGCGCGGCGGATGTCGTCGGCGCCGCGGCCGTCGTCGGCGCCGCACTGGTCGTCGGCGCGGCGCTGGCCGTCCTCGTCGCCTCGGTGAGCTCCGGCGCCTCCCGACGGGTGTCCCGAGAGACCGCCTCGGGGAGCAAGATCCGGTCGAGGCCGATCGCGACGGTCGCCGGGACGCCCGCGCCGGCCAGCTCCACCGACTGTTGCGGCGCTCCCGTGGTGCCCAGTGTCAGGCCGAAGGCCACCCCACCGGCGGCGACGGCGCTGGCGACCGGTCGGCGAACGGCCGCGCCCAGCGGCGTCCGGGCAGACCGATGCCGCCCGCTGTAGCTGTTCCGGTCGCCCCCGTGACCGTTTCGTGATCTCCGCACCGGGATACCGTAGCGTGCCCTTGGCTCCCCTCCAAGCCGGCTGCAGCGTGCCGCACCGCGATCCACGTCACGATGCAGTGTCGCCAGGGCTCACCGCATCGCGCCGAAGCAGCCGCCGGTAGATGCCCGATCGCAGGCGGTTGGGCACCAGCCGCACCGGCACCCGCATCGCCATCCCCGCGACCGCCTGGGGTCGGCTGAGAAATCCGATCCGGGTGAACTGCCACAGCAGCTTCGCCTCGGTGCGCGCATAGCGCCAGCCGCCTCGGCGCCGACCCAACTGAGGGCCGGCACGTTGCCGGACCAGGACTTCGGCGAGGTTGTCGATGCGATAGCCCGCCACGATGAGCTTCGCCCACAGGTAGTAGTCCTCGATGCCGACGAAGCCGTCATAGCCCCCAACGGCGAGTACGGCCGAGCGACGCAGCATGACCGTCGGGTGATTGAGCGGAGACCGCCAACGCGCCACCCGATCGACCTCGTCCGCTCCGACCGGCACCGTGCGAATCGCATAAGGCCGCATCGGGTCATCGACGAACTCGGCACAGAAGCCACCCAGCGCAGCCAGCTCGGGCTGCGCCGCGAAGGCGGCCAGCTGGCGCTCGAAGCGCTCAGGGACGCAGATGTCGTCGGCGTCGACCCGCGCGACCAGCTCGTGCTCGCAGGCCGGCAAGCCCGCCTGCAGCGCGTCGCTGAGACCGCGGTTGTGCGGCAAGCGAACTCGGGTGATCGGCAGTCGCTGCCCAGCGTCGTCCAGCACGAGGGACAGCTCGTCGGCGATTGGCCCGTCCTCGACGACCACGATCTGGTCGGCCGGCCGGGTCTGCGCCTGGAGTGAGCGAAGCGCCTCGTCGACCCACTCGGGCCGATCACCCGCCCACACCGCGAGCAGTGCCGAGATCACGCGGACCCCCCGGTAACCGCCCGAGCACCCGGGTCGGCCCGCAGACCGTCCCGCAGGCCGCGGGCCACGGCTGAGGCCCGAGCGGCCCGGCCCGGCACGAAAGTGAGCAGGAGGGCGAGCTTCACCACGAGACGGCCGATGTCATGCACCTTCCAGGCGAGCGGGACATACCCGCGCCGATAGAGACGGACTCGGTTGCGGTGCATGTAATAGAGGCGAGTGGCGGAGTGGATCCGCAGTGGCAACCCGCCGGGCAGCTGATGGATCTGGTCGCCGCGTCGGTGCGACAGCGTGGTGGCGAAGGTAGCGATCAGGCGAAGGCCGCGTGATCGGGCGCGGAAGCTCCAGTCGAAGTCGATGCAATCGACGAAGAGCGCGTCATCCATCGGCCCGGCACGCTCGAGCAGATCCATTCGCAGGAGGGTGCCGGACGTGATGAGGAAGTCGACATCGAAGAACTCGGACACCGGCGGATGCTTCGGGTCGATCCGCGAGTTCAACGGCAACCGCAGGCGCGCGAAGTGCTCGACCTGGCCGGTGAGCTCGTCCCGAATCGCAGGTCCCGCGGCCACCACCTCGGCGGCCACGTCGAGGCCACGCAGCAAGGTGGCGACGCAGCCCGGCTCCGGCACGCTGTCCTGGTCCAACAGCAGGGCGTATGCCGCGGAGGACTGCCGCACGTGCGCCAACCCGTCGTTGAGGGCACGGGCCAGACCGACGTTGACGCCACGCCCGATGACCGATACCCGTGGATCCACGGCGCCAGCAGCGAGCGCCTCGACAGCCTCCTGCCCTCCGCCGTTGTCGATGTAGACAAGCTCGTCGACTTGCTCGAGAACAGCGACTTGCTGGGCGGCGAGCAACGGGAGTTCGGGGTGATAGAGCACGACGACGGCGCTCACCCTCGCGGCCATCGGCGAGTCTGCTCCTCACTGCGACGGATATCATCGCGGGCAATGAAGCCTATCAACCCCACGGCCGCGCAGCCGTCGGCCTTCGACCGGCTCGAGGCAGCGGTTCCAGTGGCCAGGCGCGTGTCGCTCGGGCTCGGCGCGGACGACGATCGACGCGTGCCAATCGGCTGGACGCAGACAACGTCGGCCCCCGATTGGGTGCTGCTGCTCGGCGCGCAGCCGAATCTCGACGCTCTGCCTGCCGGACTGGCCAGCCATACGGCCAGCGCCGACCACGGCGAACACGGGGCACCCGAGCGGATCTGGGTCGTCGCACCCAATCCGGCCGGCACCGAGCAGGTGTTGGCGCTGCTCCGCGGCGAGCCGGCCGCCCTCGACCCCCATCTCGTCCCGGCGCTGGACGCCGCCTTTGCAGCGGCTGGCTGGCTCCCCGACGTCGGCAAGCCTCCGCAGCTGCGTGCCGCGCCGGCCGACACCGCTGTCGGGTCAGCCGCATCAGCAGGCGCATCAGGCGAGTCCGGCAGGTCAGGGGTCCGCGGCGGGCTGGGCAGTCTGCTGGACCAGCTCGCCGACGCGAGCGGGCTCGGTGGGGCCGACCCCGACCTGGTTCGCTGCTATCGCCGCTGGCCCGTGGCGACGCTGGCGCACCCGGCTGGCGGGTCGACGGCGCCCTTCCTCTCGGTTCTCGTCCGCACCCAAGGGGCTGGCCTGCGCCAACAGACGCTGCGCGACACGCTGCTGTGCCTCGCGGCGCAGACCGACCTCGACCTCGAGGTCCTCGTGCTGGCCCATCGGGTCGGGGAGCCCGAGCGCGACATCCTCGTTGGGCTGCTCGAGGACTACGAGCAGCTGCTGCCCGGCCGGCTGCGACTGGTCGAGGTCGAGCAGCCTGGCCGCTCCACACCACTGACGACAGGCGCCCGGGTGGCGCGCGGCCGCTACCTCGCCGTCCTCGACGATGACGACACCGTCCTCGGGCATTGGGTCTCTTCGTTTCGCGAGCTGGCCGACCGTGCGGGTCGGCCTGCCGTCTTGCGGTGTCGGTGCGTCAGCCAACGCATCGAGCTCACCGACTCCAGCGCGGGCTATCGTGCGTGGACCCGGTTCGACGCCCCGTGGGCGGCCCGCTTCGACCTGCTGGATCAGGTCACCGACAACCACATGCCGATCCACAGCTATGCCTTGCCCCGCGCCGAGCTCGCCGCCTGGGGACTCACGTGGGACAGCGAGCTGCCCGTCCTCGAGGACTGGGACCTACTGATGCGTGCGGTCAACGTCCTCGGGGTCGTCGACGGCGAGCAGTTCACCTCGGTCTATCGGCTCTGGCCCCCCACGCAGAACTCCCAGGCGCTGACGTCGGCGGACCGCTGGGTCGAGGTGCGCGAGAACCTGCTCAGTCGCTGGGACGGGCTGTCCTGGATCGCCCCACCAGGAACCATCGACCACGCCAAGCGCGCCGAGTTCGCCCTGTTGGCGGCTCGCCCGCTCGGCGACAAGGTGCGCCAGCGGGTGCAACGGCTGGCCCGGCGCGCCGGACCCACCCTGCTGGCCACCCCGGCAGGCAGAGTCGCCCGCACCATGTATCGCCGCTCGGGGCTACGCCCGCGCGACCCTGACTGACGACTCGGCCGGTTCGGGACGACGACTCCCAGCCATTGGCTCAGCGGCGCGATGCCCGGGTGGCTCGGGCGGCCAACGACCGAGCGCGCCGCGCCATCCGACCCGCCATCCGCAGCCCGGCAGTAGCCCGCCACGACGTCGAGGTCCGCAGTTCCTCGATCTCGCGGCGAGCGGCGGCCAGGTCGGCGGCTCCGCCACCATCGATCGGCAGGGGCGCCGAGTTTGGCCTCTGCTTCGTATGGCCAGCCCCGAGCAACCGCCTGATCGTTCCGGGAGGCAGCAGCTGAGGCTCCCGGTCGAGCCGCTCGATGATGATCCGCTGCGTCTCCTGCCATTGTTCGTAGGAGTGCAGGGTGTGCGATGCCTCGCCGGACTCCCAACGCCGGTAGATCGAGGTGATCTGGGTGGACTGCGCGACGCCGCAGATCATCGCTGCGCGGAGCAGGAAGTCCCAGTCCTCCATGACGTCGAGTGACTCGTCGAAGCGCATCCTCAGCTCCGTGAAGAGGGAGCGGGGATAGGCCAGGCTCATCAGCGGCGACTGGCTCTCGTAGAAGTGGTCGGCCAAGTCGAAGGTGCTCGAATAGCGCATCTGCGGGCCGTCCAGGCTGCGGTGTCCGGCCACCCCACCCGGCCAGGTGACGGTGGTGATGGGCTGGATCACCGACACGGCGCGCAGCACTCGGCCGGGGTGTCGCTGGGCCAGGACGGCGAACTCGTCGACCCAGTGCCCGAGAACCAGGTCGTCGTCGTCGAGAAAGGCGATGTATCGGCCCGATGCCAGCTCGACCCCGACGTTGAGCGGCCGGGCCCGGCCGCCCTCGTCGACGACGACCACTCGGCTACGGCTGCGGACATCCCCCGGAAGCTCGGCGACGAGCCGCTCCACGAGCAGTTGCTGCTCGAGGCTGACCTTGTGGGCCAGCACGATGAGCTCGAAGTCCTGGTTGGCCTGGCCGACCAGGCACATCAGCGCATCGCGCATCGGCTCGGCTCGGCGCCCCTGCGTGCGCATCACCACGCTGAGGAACGGGGCCGCTGTCGCCGACGGCTCGGCCGGCGCGTCGGCAGCCCGGGCCGGCCGTCCTGGCACGTAGACCCGGACCAGCTCGTTGACGCCGGACAGCGGATTGGCCGAGTCGGCCAACCGGGTCAGATAGGCACCGACGGTCGTCGTGTCGCCCAGCACGGGCAAGTCCGCGGGGAAGTGCTGGTCACTGCGGTCGAGTCGGAAGTCCTTGGCACCGGCCTCCCGCCACCCAGCCGCCTCGGTCATCGAGGTCAGCAACGCCTCGGTGTGATGGATGACGTGGGTGCGGTCCAGCAGGCCCGTCTCGGTGTAGTCCCACCGACCGACGAGCAGCTTTGCCCCCAGGTCGCGGTGGCTGACATTGGGCACCGCCACAACGAGCGGAGCACCTCCCTGCTCCGCGGCGAAGCGGGCCAGGACATCGAGCACCTCCCAGCCGGTGGTCACGTGCTCGAGCACGTCGATCAAGCTGATCGAGGCCAGCCGCCGATCGCCCAAAGCCTCCCGAAGCCGATGCGGCAACGACGGCACGTCCTGCAGGTCGACAGGTCCGGTCTCGAAGCCGCGGGCGCGGAGGCTGTCCAGTCCCGGGCTGTGGACGTCCAAGCCGACATAGTCAAGGCCGGCGTCCCGGCACCGCTCGGCGATCGCCCCGAATCCGCACCCGAGATCGAGGTGGACCGAGCCGCCGGCCAGCCGGAACTGGTCGACGAGGGCGAAGACGTGCCCGTAGACATTGGTGTCGTAGTACGCGAACTCGTACTGGGAACCGTCGGTCATCTCAGAACCTGTGCTTCGTGTAGGCACCCTTGACGAAGGTCGCCACCCGTTCGGCACCTGGGACGGGCTGGGGCAGACGATCCGCGGCCTCGCGCTCCCGGTATGCCGTGACGGCCTGTCGCTGCCGTTCCGTCCCGTTGCCAGTCAAGTCGGAGAGGTATCGCTGCACCAGGTCCGGGCGTCCCCACTTGTGCGCCATCAACAGGGCGGCCTCGGCCGAGTAGAACTCCTCGGCCGCGCCCACTGTCCAGGTGCCGGCTGTGGTGAGCCGCTTGTCGTGGAAGACCCGGGCGCTGTCACGCAGGATGAGCCGGTAGCCGGCCAGCCGAACCCGCCAGGACCAGTCCACGTCGTCGCAGTAGAGGAAGAAGGTGTCGCTGTCGAAACCACCGACCTGCTCGATGACAGCCCGGGTGGTGAGGGCACAGGCCGTCGACACCCACGCCGTCTCCCCGGTCGCGGCGTCATAGGTCTTCGGGTGTTCGAAGGGCAGTTGACGGGCTTCGACGACCCCCACCCGTTGCTGATGCCGGAATGGCTCGAGCAACTCGACCAGACCGTCCGGAGCGATGAAGGTATCCGGGTTGATGATCAGCAGGTAGTCGCTGTCCAGGTCCTCGAGCAGCCGGTTCTGCCCTGCCGCCGACCCGAGGTTCTCGCCGAAGAAGACGTAGTCGATGCGGCTGATCGCCGGATTGTGCTCCCGCAGCAGCCCCAGTGCCTGCTCGTCGAGCACCGGACTGGGTGAGCAGTCACCGAGCCGCAGCACCACCGAGTCGAAGGAACCCGCTTCCCGGGCCAACTCGACGGCCCGATTGAGGGCGTGGATCGACCGGGCCGTGTGCTCCGGAGCGTTGCCGTAGAGCACGGCGTGGGCGCGCAGGCTGGCGGCCATCAGCGACTCGCCTCCTCGTCCATCCAATCCTGCAGGGCCAGCACGCCGGCCCGCAGGTCATGACCGGGCCGATAGCCCAGCTCCGCCGTCGTGCGAGTGATGTCAGCCAGGGCGTGGCGCACGTCGCCGTCCCGGAACTGGCCGGTGATGCGCGGCTCTGGCGCTCCGTGCAGCTCGCTCAGCAACCGAGCCAGCTCGAGGATCGAGGATGCCGCGCCGCTCCCGACGTCGAGGGTGCGCACCGTGTCGGCCGGGTGCTGCAGCCCCGCCGCCAAGGCCGAGACGATGTCGTCGATGAAGACGAAGTCCCGGATGATCTGCCCGTCTTCGTAGACGGGGATCTGCTCCTTGGCCTTGGCCAGTCGGCTGAACAGCGTCACGATCCCGGTATACGGGTTGGTCAGAGACTGGCCCGGACCGTAGACGTTCTGCAGCCGGAACACCGACAGCGGCACTGCCTCGCTCTGGCACCAGGCAGCCAAGACGTGCTCCTGAGCCAGCTTCGTCGCGCCGTAGACGCTGGTCGGGGCGGGCGCGACCAGATCGGCACGCATCGGCACCGCCGTCGAATCCGAGAAGTCCCACTCTCCGGACTCGAGCATCGCGTGACTGCGCTGGCCGGGGTAGCGAAGCTGTCCGTCGGACCCGCGCCAGGCCCCTTCGCCGTAGACCGCCCGGCTCGAGGTGAGCAGCACGTGCGTCGGGCGAGAGTCCCGAGTGCTGAGCCAGTCGGTGAGCCGGGTGGTCCCGACGACGTTGACCAAGCCGTGCCGGCTCGCTTGGTGCAACGACTGGCCGGTGCCGGTCTCCGCGGCCAGGTGGATGACGGTCGTCGGGGTCTGCTCGAGCGCCTCGAAGGTGCTCGGGTCCGTGACATCGGCAACGATCAGCCTGGCTGCGGCGTGCAGCGCATTCGGTCGCTGGCCGCCGGGGTGCACCTGGGGATGGAGATTGTCGACGACCACCCATGAGTCGGCCCGATCCGCCAGCACCTGGCTCAAGGCACAGCCGATGAATCCCGCGCCGCCCGTCACGAGGACGTGGCCGAGATTGGTGGTGGGGGCGGTCATGGGCTTCCTCCGGTGGGTGCCGAGCGTTCGCTGTCGCGTCCCGAGGCGGCGTGGCAGGGGCCGGCGTGGCTGGTCGCGGCGGGTCCGGACGCGCCCGAGGATACCCCAGCCCCGAACACCTCCTGCGCGGCGTGCCTGCAGCTCGGATCACCTATTCTGGGGTGCCGACCCCCGTACCCCCGTCCTCCCCGGAGCACCATGTCCAGCCCCCTCCGCACCGCCGCGCGACCGCGCGAGCGGCTGGCGGACCTGCGCGGCTACCGAGCGCTCGTCGAGTCCTTCCTCCACCGGCAGCTGCGCACCCGATTCCTCGGCTCGCGCATCGGCTGGCTCTGGTCCCTCGTCAATCCGCTGGCGATGCTCGCGGCATACTGGCTCGTCTTCGGGGTCATCCTCGGCGCAGACCGTGGCATGCCACCCTCGGCGCACGGGCTGCACCTGTTCGCCGTCTATCTCTTCACGGGGCTGGTCGCGTGGAACACGTTCACGTCCGTGCTGACCCGGACCATCGACGGCCTGGTCGAGTTGATGCCGCTGCGCCGCAAGGTGGCCTTCCCCGTGCTCGCCCCCTTGCTGGGATCGGCCATGGCGACCGTCGTCGAGCGCTCCGTCGAGGTGTCGCTGCTCGTCGTCGTCTACGTCGCCATCGGCAACATCGGGCCCACCGTGCTGCTGCTGCCGATCCTCGTCGTCCTCACCGGGTGCTTGGGGCTGGGCTTCGGACTGCTGCTCTCGGTCGCCAACGTGAAGTATCGGGACATCGGTCACCTCATCGGAGTGGCTCTGCAGCTGTACTTCTACGCCACCCCCGTGATCTACCCGCCGGCATTCGTCGACCAGCGTTTTCCTGAGGGTCATGCCCTACGGCCGTTTCTGGTCGACAACCCGCTGGCCCAGCTGGTCGGCGCCTACCGCGACGTCCTGTGGGACCTCACGGTGCCCTCCCCCGGCCGGTGGCTGGCCTTGCTCGGCTGGACGGTCGGCGCGCTGGCCGTCGGTTGGTGGTACTTCCGCGATCGGGCCTACCTCATCGGGGAGGAGTCGTGACCGACCGAGCCTCGGCGACCGATCCGGAGCCCGTACCGGCGGTGCGCGTCGTCGGCGTGACCCGGGACTTCGACATCGAGCGCGGCGCCGGGGGCACCATCAAACACACCGTGCTGGGACGTGCCCGCGGACGACGCGAGCACTTCCGCGCCTTGGACGAGGTCACCCTTGACATCCCCAAGGGCGCGCTCTTCGCCCTCGTCGGGCACAACGGCTCGGGCAAGTCGACGATGCTCAAGCTCATCGCTGGGATCTTCCCGCCCACTGCCGGCACCGTCGACGTCAACGGGCGAGTCACCGCCTTGCTCGAGCTGGGCGCCGGCTTCCATCCCGAGCTGACCGGCCGTGAGAACGCCTACCTCGCCGGCGCGATCGCCGGGCTCACCCGAGCCCAGGTCGCTGCCGACATCGAGTCGGTCAAGCAGTTCACCGGGCTGGACGAGTTCTTCGAGGCACCGGTCAAGACCTACAGCTCAGGAATGTTCGTTCGGTTGGGGTTCGCGGTCGCCGTGCATCTGGACCCCGAGATCCTCATCGTCGACGAAGTGGTCGCGGTCGGCGACGAGTCCTTCCAGCGGCAGTGCTTCGATCACCTGCGCAAGCTGCGCCGCCGGGGCGTCACCATCATCTTCGTCAGTCACTCGCTGGGGCTCGTCGAGCAGCTGGCGGACCGCGCCGCCTGGCTCGACCATGGCCGGCTGCGTGTCGTCGGCACGGCGCGGGAGGTCGTCGACGCCTATCTCACCGAGGTCAACGCCAAGGAGCGAGCCGAGCGCGCCGCCACCGTCGTCGCCGAGACCGAGGCCCGCGAGAACTCCGACCACGGCGACCACGCCGACGGAGACGACGCCGACGGGTCGGCAGCCCCGAGCGCGCCCGACGCCATCCCCGGGACACCGGAGCGGGCGCTCTACCGGAACGGCAACGGCCTGGCCCGCATCACCGATGTCCAATTCCTCGGCTCGGACCGCGCACCGACCGAGATCGTGCAGTACGGCGAGCCGATGACCATCCGGATCCACTACCGCTGCACCGAGCCGCTGGCCGAGCCGAACTTCGGGTTGGCCGTGTGGTCGGAGCAGGGATGGCCGATCTGCGCCCCGAACACCCGACTGCACGACCACCCGACCGGACACGTCACGGGCAGCGGCAGCATCGACTTCGAGGTGTTGTCCTGCCCCTTCGTTCCGGGTCGGCTGACGATCACCGCGGCGATCACCGACCACTCCACCACCGAGGTCTACGACTGGGTCGAGCGTGGCTGGGAGCTCACCGTGCTGCCCGGACACGGCTTCGGCCCGACCGGCGTCGTGGCCGTGGACGGAACCTGGACCGGTCCGGGCATCGACGCGTAGGCGGACTCACCGACCTGAGTCGACGCTGGCCCTCCCCCGGCCGAGGATCCCTGCGAGCCACCGGGTGCCGCCGCCGGGACCCCACTTCTTCAAGCGCATCGCGTGCTTCTCGACCAAGTGCCAGCTGATCCAGGCGAAGGCGAAGGTCACCAGCCAGGCCAGGACGACATAGGGCAGCATCCCCCAGCGATACCACCCGAGCTGGGCCAGCGCCATCTGCACGAGGAAGCCGTAGACGTAGATCCCATAGGAATAGTCGTTCTTCGCCCCGATCCAGGCGAGCTGGCGTGGGCCCCGGTAAGCGAACCAGATCAAGGCATAGGCAAGGGCGACGACACCGACCAGGTGGTAGCCACCGGAGACGAACAGGGTCACCAGGGTCACCGCGGCCGCCGCCGTCGCCATCCGCCCGTCCAGGGGAATGCGCTCGGCGTAGGCGGCGGCAGTGGCTCCGAGCAGGAACAGCGCGGTGAGCCGGACCGTGTGCGGGTCACCGAGCCACGGCGACATCCCGGCGAGCAGCTCCTTCTGCTGGTGGGCGACCGACCCCGCGACCGTGAGCAAGAGCGCGAGGATCGGCACGATGACCCGCGCCCGAGCGAAGATCCCGGCGAGGGCCAGCAGCCCAACGACGAGGTAGCAGCGCCACTCATACTCCAGGGTCTGAGGTGTGTCTGAGTGAATGTGGCACTTCGGGTGGGAAATACCCAACCAGACCT
>ERZ795053.2058-NODE-2058-length-24784-cov-15.949452_pt1 | contig 24784 bp, 18 predicted proteins | sample MGYA00375137_ERZ795053 | MGnify/ENA primary metagenome ERZ795053 (study PRJEB30182, sample SAMN05720284) | activated sludge metagenome | isolation source: Anaerobic digester | place: Hong Kong | collected 2014-12-17 ...
CGCCGTTGTTATTGACTGAAGGATCGAGGAAGCCTGAAGCGACCACTGCCATGGCGGCGCCTTCCAGTCCAAGGGTTGCAAGGGGGGCAGCATACCTGGCTACTGTAACAGTGCCGGTTTCATCGCGGATGTCAAGCACGTAATCATCGGCAGGAAGTTCGAGGTATCCGGCAAAGTCACCGTAAGCAAGATTATCTACAATCGTTCCTGCACCTACACCGGTTTCAACAACATCCACTACAGGGGCGTCAGTTGATCCGTGGAAAACAAGTACGTCAGCGTTGGAGGGCGAAGTTGCGGCTTCACGACCCATGCCATATACATAGATATCAAAGGGCGTTGCAGGGTTGTAACCCGTGGGAACCACGATGCCATTGGCAACAAGTACATAAGTTTCGCCATCGACAAGGTTATAGGTAAACCGCGCCAGGGCATTGGTGGTATCGATCGAATTAGCCGGCTGAATAACCACATCAAAATCAACTTCGGCAGGTGCATCAATAAAAGGAGATGCAGTGCGGAATGCGAAGTTATCAATCAGCAGCTGATCGTTGAGCCATACATCAACTTCGGCAGCAGCGGCATCGGCTGAATTGTGGATTACCTGTACGCGGGCGGTTGGGTTATAAACCGGCAGTTCAACCAGCGCGCCTCCTGCGGGCAGTGCAACGAAAAGACCGAATGCAGCGCCGTTGTTATTGACTGAAGGATCGAGGAAGCCTGAAGCGACCACTGCCATGGCAGCGCCTTCCAGTCCAAGGGTTGCAAGAGGAGCCGAATATCTGGCTACTGTAACGGTGCCGGTCTCATCGCGGATATCCAGTACGTAATCATCCGTCGGAAGCTCAAGGTATCCGGCAAAGTCTCCGTAAGCAAGATTATCTACAATCGTTCCTGCGCCTGCACCGGTTTCAACTACGTCCACTACAGGGGCATCGGTAGATCCATGGAATACAAGTACATCTGAGTTTACGGGCGAAGTTGCAGCTTCACGGCCCATGTCATAGACATAGATATCAAAAGGAGTTGCGGGGTTGTAACCGGCAGGAACGACTATTCCATTGGCTACCAAGACATATTTCGAGCCTCCGTTGAGGTTATAGGTGAACCGTGCCAGGGCATTGGTAGTGTCGGTAGAACTTGCAGGCTGGATTACAACGTCAAAATCAACTCCGGCGGGTGCATCAATAAAAGGAGAAGCAGTGCGGAAAGCAAAATTATCGATCAGCAGCTGATCGTTGAGCCATACGTCAACTTCGGCTGCAGCGGCATCGGCTGAATTGTGAATCACCTGTATCCGTGCGGTTGAGATCGGAGCTGAAGGCAGCGCGACAAGGTCGCCTCCTGAAGGCAAGGCAACATACAGGCCAAAGGCAGGGCCATTATTATTGTTGGATGGATTCAGGAATCCGGAAGCAACTACCACAGCAGCAGCACCGTCAAGACCTAAAGTGGATAAAGGAGCGTCAAATTGGGCAACGGTTGTGGTGCCCGATTCATCGCGGATCTGAAGGCTGAAATCGAGGGTGGGGAGTTCGAGATATCCGTCGAAATCACTGTAAGCAAGATTGTCAACGATGGTTCCTGCTCCGACTCCTACTTCCACAACATCAACAACGGGTGCGTCGGTCGACCCATGGAAAACCAGAAGGTCCGTGTTGGTGGGTGAAGTGGCAGATTCCCTGCCCATAGGGTAAACATAAATATCAAAAGGGGTAGCCGGATTGTAACCGGTAGGAACTACGATGCCATTGGCAACGAGGACATAAGTTTCCCCATCAGTAAGATTGTAAGTGAATCTCGCCAGGGCATTCGTTGTGTCGGTAGAATTTGAAGGCTGAATCACCACGTCAAAATCAACGCCGGAGGGGGCGTCAATAAATGGCGAAGCTGTGCGGAAGGCGAAATCGTCGATGAGCAACTGGTCATTCAACCAGACATCGACTACGCTTGCTGCCGCATCGGCCGAGTTGTGAATTACCTGCACCCTGGCCTGACTGAAGGCCAACACCGGTAACAGCGTCAACACGAACGATAAGGAACGGAGTGTAAAGCTGAAAAATTTCATTGTTTTCAAGTTTAGGTTAATGTGAATTGATTTGTAACGGTAAATTAACAGGGTTGTTGGACTAATGTTCATTAAAGAGTAATAAAAATTAAACAAAAAAATGTTAAAAAAATCAGCTAATGTGATAAAAAAAGTTATAAATAACAATAAATCAATTAGATAATATCAATTTTATTTAATGGATAATTTTTAGGTCTTGATAAAAAATGTTTAATATAATAATTTATATGCTAAACATTGTCTTGTAAGTCTGCAGAGCTAAACAAAGTGGCCTGCCCATTGTTGTTTTGGCAAACTAATCTTACTATGTGGAAACAACTCTCAGAAACAGACCGGCGAATCACTTACTGGATGGCCTCAAGGGGAATTCTTTTACTCAGAATCAGTGTGGGACTGATTTTTATCTGGTTTGGCGTTTTAAAATTTTTTCCTTCTTTAAGTCCTGCAGAAACCCTGGCTTCAGATACCATATCACTGCTGACTTTCGGACTTATCCCGGGAGGAACGGCCATGATAATTCTTGCCGCCTGGGAAACGCTGATAGGATTGGGGTTGATTACAGGTTTTATGTTACGCGAGACTTTACTGTTGCTTTTCCTTCAGATGGCCGGCACTTTGTCGCCGCTTGTGTTATTTCCCGGACTTGCTTTCAGCGTATTTCCTTTTGTACCTACCCTTGAAGGGCAATATATTATCAAAAACCTGATTATTATTTCTGCCGGTATTGTAATCGGGGCAACAGTAAGGGGTGGCCGGCTGACTAATGAACCTTGATTGTTTGACTTTTAATATCCTTGATATGCCTGTATTTAAGACTACCCAGCTGGTAAAAACAGATGTCCTGACCTGTTGGAATTTTTTTTCCGATCCCTCGAACCTGGCCAGAATAACGCCTCCGGAGATGGGTTTCAAAATCCGGTTTCCCCAACCAGTACCCGGGATGTATGCCGGAATGATAATACGCTACACTGTAAGACCATTTCCGGCGTTTCCGGTAACCTGGATTACCGAAATTACCCATGTTGACCGGCTGCGTTATTTTGTAGATAATCAGGTATCAGGTCCCTATCGCCTGTGGCATCATCAGCATATTTTCGAAGAGGTGCCTGAAGGCGTAATGATGACGGATATTGTCAATTATGAGTTGCCGTTGGGATGGCTCGGGGCTGCTATTGCCGGCAAACTGGTCAGGCAAAAGATCGGAAGGATTTTTGAATACCGCATCAGCGTCATCGGTAAGGTGTTCCCCTGAACCGAAAAAGCTGCTTACCCTTATCCGGAAAACATTTCCCGGATTTTCATAGCTTTGCGCAGACTTTTCACCAAATCACCCCTGTCTGATGACAAAATCCGGAAAAACCCTGGTTCTCGGCTCACTTGCCATTTGTATTTCAGCATCGCTCTGGGGGCTGGATGGCATTCTTTTGACCCCGCAACTTTATAATCTGGATATTGTATTTGTTGTTTTTATCCTGCATGCCCTTCCCTTTCTGCTGATGAATTTTTTTCTGCACAAGGAGTATAAGCAGGCCGGCCGTTTAAGCGCAAGAGAGATTGTTTACCTGATACTTATTGCCTTAACCGGCGGAGCACTGGGTACCATGGCCATAGTAAAAGCGCTTTTCCTGGTTGAATTTAAAGATCTGTCCATTGTCGTTCTGTTACAAAAACTTCAGCCCGTCTTTGCCATCGCCCTGGCAGCTGTTTTGCTACGCGAGAAGCTGAACAGGAACTTTGTTTTCTGGGCTTCGATGGCAATTATTGCGGGATACTTCCTGACTTTTGGCTTCAATTTACCTGATTTCAATACCGGTTCAAAAACCATGATTGCAGCCGGTTATTCCCTGATAGCAGCATTTTGTTTCGGAGCAGCCACCGTTTTGGGGAAGGGCGTACTGCATAACCTTTCCTTTCAGGCCGCGACTTTTTACAGGTACGGTCTTACCACGCTGATCATGCTGATAATGCTTGTGGCAACCGGCAGCCTGAATGGCTTTGCCATGGCAACCCCGACCAACTGGCTGATCATAGTAATTATTTCTCTTACGGTCGGATCAGGTGCAATCTTTTTATATTATTTCGGGTTGAAAAAAGTGACGGCAATGCTTGCTGCCATCTGTGAACTTTGCTTCCCGCTTTCTGCCATTGTATTTGATTATCTGTTTCATGGCAAGGTGCTCAGCCCTGTACAATGGGTCAGCGTTGGCTTAATGCTGCTTGCGATAATCAGGCTCAGCATGCAACAGCGGACTGCTCAATAGATGCAACCTGAGAAATAATTCATTAAAATCAGGAAGTTCAGAAATTGGAATGGGCTCCTGTTTCAGCAGGTGATATCAGGCTTTGTTCTTAAAAAACAGCATCGCGTAGCCACTGAAGATAAGTGTGGTAATTACCTGGATCCACAATGGTGTTGAAATTAGTCCAGGTCCAACCAGTGCTGCAGAAATAAAAATTGCCTTAAGCCCATAATAGGCAGATTTGCTGATAACGATTGCGGAAGCCATGGCAGCAAAAGTGTTTTTCATTCTGTTGCGCAAGGTATAAAACAGCCAGACGTTGAAAAGGAGTTCGGCAGTAATCAGCAGCATCTTATAAATGACAGGATGGGCAGAAACCGCATAGGAGAAGAGCGGCAGGGTCAGGGCAAGCAGATATGCATTGCGCCGGTCACTGTGAATCATTGCCAGTACCAGCATCAGGCGCATGGGTTCAATCAGGTAAAGCGGGAAATTGAGAAAATGCGTGAGTGCAGGTGTAAAATAAATAAGCAGTATCGCGGCAGCGTTGATAATAATACTGTTCGAAAGGGCTTTGCGTGAAAGACTGGCTGTGCTCATCTTGTTATTGTTAAAAGTTTGATTGTTGGCCCGTGGGAAATTGTTAATTACGTTTACAAAAATAAAATTTTGTTGATTTCCTGTCGTTTTTTTAGCATAAAAGTAATCAGGTCTGCTGAAATATTTATTTTTACCGTGGATTGCGTCAGGCAATTGCCTGATTTTTTATACTGAAACCGGATGAATTTATGAAGCGCCGAGAATTTATTATAAAAGGAGTCAGTGCCGGTGTTGTTACCGGCACTTCACTTGGTTTGGGCGGGATTACCGGGCTGGCATCGGCTCTTCCGCCGCAGAATGCCTACGATCTGGTTGCCGTGCGCGATGGAGAACCTGATGTTATGTTTGACCGGGCAATTGCCTCTCTCGGAGGGATGACGAAGTATGTGAAGAAAGGCCAGAAAGTGGTGGTGAAGCCCAACATCGGTTGGGATGTCATTCCCGAAAGGGCCGGAAACACAAATCCCAAACTGGTTGGCAGGATTGTTAAACATTGTCTTGAAGCCGGGGCATCGGAGGTTTATGTATTTGACAACACCTGTGATGCATGGAATCTGTGTTATAAAAACAGTGGAATTGAAAAAGCCGTTAAGGACGCCGGAGGTAAACTTGTTCCCGGCAATACGGAGAATTATTACCAATCGGTGCAGATTCCCAAAGGGAAGCGCCTGAAGGAAGCCAGGGTGCATGAATTGATTCTGAACTCAGATGTTTTTATCAATGTTCCGGTACTCAAGCACCATAGTTCGGCCAGCATTTCCCTGGCAATGAAAAACCTGATGGGAGTGGTGTGGGATCGCAGGTACTGGCACAGGAATGACCTGCATCAGTGTATTGCTGATTTTGTTACCTGGCGTAAGCCAACGCTGAATGTGATCGACGGTTACCGGGTGATGCTGCGCAACGGTCCGCGCGGGGTTTCTGAAGCCGATGTGGTAATGATGAAACAACTGATTGTCTCTGCCGATATTGTCGCGGCAGACGCTGCCGCTACCCTGGTTTTCGGAAGCAAACCCCAGGATATCCCGCACATCCGGATTGCTAACGAAATGAAGCTTGGCACCATGGACCTGAGCAGGTTGAACATTAACAGGATAAAGATCTGACATGAGAAGTGTTGCTTGGCCCCGTAAGGCCCGGATAGCATTGTCTCTGGTGTTCCTTCTATTTACGGGTGTTATTTTCCTCGATCCCGCCCGGTGGATTCCGGTTGTATGGTTGCAAGCAATCACCTGGCCCCAGTTTACCCCTTCTTTGTTAAAGTTTCTGATCACCGGCGGGTGGGCAGCCGCAGGATTTTTACTGTTTGTTGTCATTACGCTTGTTTTCGGCAGGATTTATTGCTCAACCGTTTGCCCCCTGGGCACTTTACAGGATATTATTTCCCGCATCCGTCGCAGAATCCTCCGCCAGAAGCCACTGCGCTATGCCAGACCCCAAAATATACTTCGGTACCTGATACTTATTATTGTCGTTATATCAATTATTGCAGGATCTGCTTTGCTGGTTAATTTTCTTGATCCGTACAGTAATTTTGGCAGGATTCTGGCCAATCTGTTCAGGCCGGCTGTCCTTGCCGGTAACAACGCGCTGGCGGGAATGCTTGAAAAACAGGATATCTTCTGGTTGCCCCGCACCCCCTGGAAAGGTTACCAACCGGCTTCCCTGGGATTTGCCGCTGCCTTCCTTATATTGGTTACCTGGATGTCGGCCGTGAGAGGAAGGTTGTATTGTAACACTGTATGTCCGGTAGGGGCTTTGCTGGGCCTTTTTTCCAGGGTTTCTCTTTTGCGGATTTCGCTTGACAAGCAGTTGTGCAACAGTTGCGGACAATGCAGCAAGGTTTGCAAAGCTCAGTGTATTGATGTAAAAAACAGGGAAGTTGATTATTCCCGTTGTGTGGCATGTTTCAACTGCATCACGGCCTGCCCCTCTTCGGGAGTGGTATACCGGTTTTCCGGTTTCAGCATACCTCAGGTTGAAACGGATCCTGCAGCTGTTGAAAAACAAAACCGCCGCACACTGCTGAAAGCATTTATGGTGGGCACGGCATTCTTATCGACCAGGGCCTTTGCCACCCGGTTAACAGGAGGCGAAAAGCCAACCACAATTCCTGAAGAGCGCAGCCTGGTTTCATCCCCTCCCGGATCTGAGGGCCATGACCATTTCAATAAAAACTGCACTGCCTGTCATCTGTGCGTCAGCGCTTGCCCTACACACGTTTTACAGCCATCATTCCTGGAGTATGGTCTCCAGGGGCTGATGCAGCCTTACATGGATTATCATTCAGGTTTCTGCAACTTTGAATGTACAGTCTGCAGTGATATCTGTCCGACAGGGGCGATACTCCCGCTTGCAAAAGATCTGAAGAAAAGGGTTCAGCTTGGCGTGGCCGTTTTTATTAAGGAAAACTGTGTGGTATATACCGATGAAACTGACTGTGGCGCATGCTCTGAACATTGTCCGACCAAGGCGGTCGATATGGTGCCGTATAAAGACGGGCTTACGATACCTGAAGTGGACGATAAAATATGCATTGGTTGCGGTGCCTGTGAATACGCTTGTCCGACAAGGCCTTTCAGGGCGATTTTTGTAGAAGGGAACCAGTTGCATATAATGGCTGATGAGCCACAACAGGAAGAAATTATCCTGGAAGATACAGGAGAGGACTTTCCCTTCTGAAAATCCGGGATTACCCCCTGGAAAAAATCACCAGTCCGGCCTTTTCGGACTTTCTGTTGATTGATCCGGGATAAATGAGAAGGGGGACTGAGCCCCCCTTAGTAACATTTTATTTCAGTTTTTACTCCGTTCAGATGTATCTGGCAATTTGCTCAATTCTGTAAGTGATCTAAGCGGATTGGTTTATTAAGTATCATTTTTCCCTGCCAAGCCATTTGTAGGCAAATCCGGCAAGCAGAGCGCCGATGGCGGGCATTACCCAAAAGAACCATAGTTGTTTCAGTGCAATTCCCCCTTCGAGCAGGGCGGGGCCGGTGCTGCGGGCAGGATTTACAGAGGTATTGGTTACCGGAATGCTGATCAGGTGGATCAGGGTAAGGCCAAGTCCGATGGCGACAGGAGCGAGGCCTTTGGGAGCCCTTTCGTCTGTTGAACCCAGGATAATGATCAGGAACATAAAAGTCATCACCACCTCTGTGATCAGACCTGACATGTACGGATAACCATCAGGTGAGTGCTCGCCGTAGCCATTGGAGGCAAGACCGCCTGCATAGCCGTCTTTGCCGGAAGCAATCAGATAAAGGATAAATGCAGCTAAAATGGCTCCCAAAACCTGGGCAATAATATAAGGCAGCAGGTCTGCTCCTTTGAATCTGCCCCCGGCCCACAGCCCCAGTGAAACGGCCGGATTGAGGTGACACCCTGAAATGTGGCCGATGGCAAATGCCATGGTAAGCACGGTAAGTCCGAACGCCAGTGCCACGCCTGCAAACCCGATGCCCAGTTCAGGATAGGCTGCCGCAAGTACTGCACTTCCGCAACCGCCGAGTACCAGCCAGAATGTGCCGATAAACTCCGCTGCTGCCCTTTTTGTCATTGACATAATACCTCCTTTTTTAAGTGAACAATTTTTAAAGGTACGATATTGGGCGAATAATCTGCAACCTGAATATGGAAAAATGATCTGTTTAATTAGTCATTCATACTTCACAGAAAAAACAAAAGCCGGGATTTCCCGGCTTTTATAAACTTATTGATGGAATTATGCCATCGGGTATTTCTTGAAAATCTGCTCAGAATGAAGCAACAGGTCAATATACTGAGCCCGTTTATATATATATGGGTCCTTAACTTCGGCCTTGGATAACCTGCCTTTGAAAGCCTGAATATCATCAAAGCCGTTTTTTACCATAAATTTTTCAAGATCTGCCAGGATGTTGATGATCAGTTCGGGTTTGTGCTTATAAAGTGCACTCACCATCTGTACGGTATCAGCACCGGCAAGTATCATTTTGGCAAGGTCATGGCCTGTGTAAATTCCGGAAGAACTGCAGATTGAGGCTTTTGTATTGCCGTAAAGAACGCCTGCATAGCGAAGGGCCAGACGGTAATCGCCTTCTGTGCTTAAATTGAATGGTGTGCTGTGCTGCAGCGAGTCAAGGTTGATATCCGGCTCAAACATACGGTTGAAAAGCACAAAAGCCTTTGCGCCGGCTTTTTCCATTCTCCTGATAACCTGAAGGGTGTTGGTGTAAAACGGACTCAGCTTAACACTGACCGGTATTTTTACCTTTTTGCACACCTGCTCAACGACTGCCACCTGCTCATCTTCAACAGACTTTGCTTCTGTGTTGAAATCACGGGGAACAGAAAAGAAATTCAGCTCAAGCCCGTCAACGCCGGTTTTTTCAATCAGTTCTGCGTATTCCACCCAGGTTTCAGTGAATACACAATTCAAACTGCCGATAAGGGGAATATCCAACATGGATTTGGCTTCACGGAGTTTGTGGAGATACTCTTCAGGTCCGGCATGCTGCATGTCGGGATAAAGGCTGATCATTTCGGCATTGCGTTCATTGTATAATTCCATTTCATCCTGAAACTGAATGCTTTCCAGTTGTATCTGCTCTTCGAAAAGAGATTTATACACGATTGCTGCTGCACCGGCGTCCTGCAGCCTCTTAAGCATTTCCGGATTGTTTACCATGTTGCTTGAACCTACTATAACGGGATTCTTTAAAGGAATGCCCATGTAATTTACAGCCAGTTTTGTCATAGTGCTTTCTTCTGATTGATTATTGAATGGTTATCTGGAACTATTAACAATATCTTTACATTTTTTGTTTGGCCGGACATAAGATTATTGTCCGGTTTGTTTCGGGATAACCGGAGATAGAAATAAATGTATCAATCCCCGGAGAACTACCAGGGTTTTACAGATGATTCCTGAACTACGGAGCGCTGATTACAACGAGTGCAATTAATTACCGTATCCGGGTTAATAAAGGAAGTTGCGAAGCAATTATGCATAGCAGAATCCATGCAATCGTTTGCAGAATCCTCCGGGTTTAATTTGATTAATTGGTTTTCGGGATACGGTGTGACTTTATTAATTTTATGGTCTGCACTCAGGCAGGGCTTATCACTTGGTTTCTCTTAATTAAACTCATTATAAATTAGCTTATCCGGCCTGATATCACCCCCTGAATTGAGACTGCTATCCCTTAAAATCAGTAATTTTGCACTGCTTTTCAGGCAAAATTGTGAGTTATTGTTAATGAGCGTTTTAAACACAAACTGATATGACACAAAAGAGAAATTTTGTTACCTGTGACGGAAACTATGCTGCTGCGCACATTGCTTATATGTTCAGCGAAGTTGCTGCCATTTATCCCATCACACCATCATCGACCATGGCCGAGTATGTAGATGAATGGGCTGCCCACGGTCGTAAAAATATTTTCGGCGAAACCGTTAAAGTAACCGAAATGCAGTCGGAGGCAGGTGCAGCAGGCGCTGTGCACGGTTCGCTTCAGGCAGGGGCACTAACCACTACTTATACGGCTTCGCAGGGATTGCTGCTGATGATACCGAATATGTATAAAATTTCGGGTGAACTTCTTCCCGGTGTGTTCCATGTTTCGGCTCGCAGTCTTGCTGCCCAGGCTTTGTCTATTTTTGGCGACCATTCTGACGTATATTCTACCCGTCAGACCGGATTTGCCATGCTCGCAACCGGTAGTGTTCAGGAAATTATGGATATTGCTGGTGTAGCGCACCTGGCAGCCATTAAATCGAGGATTCCGTTTCTGCATTTCTTTGATGGTTTCCGCACCTCACATGAGATTCAGAAAGTGGAAGCGCCTTCGAATGAAGACCTTGCTCCGATGATCGACTGGGAAGCCCTTCAGGCCTACCGCGACCGCGCCTTGAATCCTGAGCATCCCGTAACCCGTGGAACCGCTCAGAATCCCGATATCTACTTCCAGTCACGCGAGGCTGCAAATCCATTTTACAATGCCCTTCCCGACATCGTTGAGAGCTACATGCAGCAAATCAGCAAATTAACCGGACGCGAATACCATCCTTTTACCTATTATGGTGCTGCTGATGCCGAAAACGTACTGGTAGCCATGGGTTCCATCACTGAAACCATCAAAGAAGTGATTGACCACCTGAATTCCACAGGGGAAAAACTCGGCCTGGTATCCGTACACCTCTACAGACCTTTCTCGGCAAAGTATTTCTTCAATGTAATGCCGAAGTCGGTTAAACGCATCTGCGTGCTCGACCGCACCAAAGAACCCGGTGCCAATGGCGAACCCCTCTACCTCGACGTTAAAGACCTGTTCTACGACCGCCCCGACAAACCACTGATTGTTGGCGGCCGTTACGGACTCAGCTCAAAGGATACTACGCCCGCCATGATGATGTCGGTAATCAATAACCTGAAGAGCAACGAACCCAAAAACCACTTCACTGTTGGCATCGTCGACGACGTTAGCTTCACCTCTCTGCCGCTGCTTCCTGAAATCGACCTTGCACCCAAAGGAACTTTCCAGGGTAAGTTTTACGGCATAGGTGCTGACGGAACTGTGGGTGCCAATAAAAACTCCATCAAGATCATTGGCGAAACCACCGATAAATATTGCCAGGCATATTTTGCTTACGACTCCAAGAAATCCGGCGGTGTTACCACTTCGCACCTGCGTTTCGGCGACAAACCAATCCGGTCGCCTTACCTGGTAAACACCCCCGACTTTGTAGCCTGCCACGTGCCGGCATACCTCGAGAAGTATGATATGCTGAAGGGCCTGAAAAAGGGCGGAACCTTCCTGCTCAACAGTATCTGGGATGCTGAGGAAACCAAACAGCATATTCCTGACCACATGAAACGCTACATGGCCGATCATGACATTGCTTTCTATATTATCAATGCTACGCAGATTGCAGAAGAGATCGGACTTGGCGGACGCACAAATACCATTATGCAGTCGGCTTTCTTCCGGATTTCGGGGGTAATTCCTTACGAGACTGCCGTTGATTACATGAAAAAAGCGGTTGTGAAGGACTTTGGCCGCAAGGGTGAAGAGATTGTCCGCATGAACCACGCCGCGATTGATCGTGGTGGTGAAGTGACAAAAATCGATATCCCGGCTGATTGGAAATCGCTTTCCGGTAAAAAGGCCGTTGCCGATCTGGATGTACCCGATTTTATCAGGGATGTGGTGATGCCTATCAATGCCATGAAGGGTGATGACTTGCCGGTAAGTGCATTCCTCGGCCGTGAAGACGGAACTTTCCCGGCAGGTACTACCGCCTATGAAAAACGGGGTATTGCAGTTCACGTGCCTCAGTGGATACCCGACAACTGTATTCAGTGTAATCAATGTGCCTATGTTTGTCCGCACGCCTGCATCCGTCCTTTCCTGATTGATGAGAACGAGATGAAACTGTTGCCGGAAGGTACCCCTGCATTGAAAGCCATACCGAAAACTTTTGACGGGCTGCAGTTCCGTATTCAGCTCAGTCCGCTTGACTGCACCGGCTGCGGCAACTGCGTTGACGTATGTCCTGCCAAAACCAAGGCTTTGGTGATGGAGCCCCTCGAATCGCAGATGGAGCAGGATAAACTGTGGAACATCGTTTCAAAGAATGTTACCTACAAAGATACCATCGCGAATAAGGAACAGAATATTAAGAACAGTCAGTTTGCACAGCCATTGTTTGAGTTCTCGGGCGCCTGCGCAGGTTGTGGCGAAACCCCTTACATCAAGTTGATTACACAGCTTTATGGCGACCGGATGATGGTAGCCAATGCAACCGGATGTTCATCCATTTACGGAGGCTCAGCTCCATCAACACCATACACCGTGAATGCAAAGGGCGAAGGTCCGGCATGGGCCAACTCCCTCTTTGAGGACAATGCAGAGTATGGGTTCGGAATGGCAACCGCCGTATCGAAGTTGCGCGAAAGAATTGCCCTTCGTATGAAACTTATCCTTGAAGGTAATTACAATGCTGAACTCAAGGCAGCCTGCCAGGAATGGATTGATGGCCTAAAAGATGCCGCAAAATCGCGCGAAGCTTCTGCTAAAGTGATTCCAATGCTTGAAAAGGAAACTTCAGCAGTGGCAAAAGAACTTGTTTCGCTGAAGCAGTATTTTGTTAAGAAATCGGTCTGGATGTTCGGAGGCGACGGCTGGGCTTATGATATAGGATATGGCGGACTTGATCATGTAATCGCTTCCGGTGAAGATGTTAATATTCTTGTACTTGATACCGAGGTGTATTCCAACACCGGCGGACAGGCTTCAAAATCAACTCCGGTGGGCGCAGTCGCCAAGTTTGCAGCAAGTGGTAAGAAAGTCAGGAAAAAAGACCTGGGCATGATGGCCATGAGCTATGGTTTCGTTTATGTTGCCCAGGTGGCGATGGGAGCAAACCAAACCCAGTATCTGAAGGCTCTCCGCGAAGCAGAAGCTTATCCCGGACCTTCGCTCATCATAGCTTATTCACCCTGTATCAATCACGGGCTCCGCAATGGGATGGGCAAAGCTCAGGATCAGCAGGGGCATGCCGTAGAAGCGGGTTACTGGAGCCTTTACAGGTATAATCCGCTGCTCGAGGACGAAGGAAAGAATCCTTTCCAGCTTGATTCCAAAGAGCCCGATTTTACCAAATTCCAGGCATTCCTTGATTCTGAGGTAAGGTATACTTCACTGAAGAAGTCCTTTCCGAAGGAAGCCGGTGAGCTCTTTGCTGCTGCTGAGGAGAATGCCAAATGGCGCTATTACAGCTACCGCAGAATGGCGGATATGGATTTCAGCAAAAAATAATTTGCAGGAATTTCAATACCCTTGTAATTTTGAGCCGGGATTTTCCCGGCTCATTTATTTAAATCCTATGAAAAAAACAGCGCTGCTTATTACACTGGTATCGATTATACTGACATCCTCCTGTAAATGGTTTCAGCGGGAAGAACAAGCTGTCCCTGCCGGAACACCCACTGAGGCCCCGGCGGTTGTTCAGGATTCTGCTTTCCGGCAGATGGTGAAAAATGAACACATGGTCATGGCAACCCTCTATCAGCAAACTGCTGCGGAGTACCGGGCGCTCTGCTATCAGGCTTTTAATATCGGAAAGGTTATGCTTGATATTGATCTGGCGGATAATTCGGTGAACAAACACAGGATCATTGTGCTGGACGTGGATGAGACCGTGCTGGATAACAGCCCCTTTCAGGCCAGATCAGTGCTTGAAAGTACTTCTTATCCCGTATACTGGGACGAATGGTGTAACATCGCCCGTGCCGAAGCCCTGCCAGGCGCGCTGGATTTTCTGAAGTACGCCCGGTCAAACGGAGTGAGTATTTTTTATGTCACCAACCGGAAGGACTATCTGAAGGATGCGACCGTTAAAAATCTGGCAGCGCTGGGATTTCCGCATGCCGATGGGGAACATGTCATTACACGCTCTGCCGAAGCCAGTAAAGAGGGGAGGAGGCAGGAATTGTCAGGAAAGTACCATATCTCACTGTTGTTCGGCGATAACCTTAATGACTTTGCAGAAGACTTTGAAGGGCTTGCGGTAAAGCCAAGGCTTGAAGCGGTTGACCGTTTAGCCGCAGCATTCGGAAGCAGGTTTATTATACTGCCTAATGCCATGTACGGCGACTGGGAGAATGCCCTCTACGGATACAATACCGGAATTGATGATTCAACCCGGTTTCAGTTACGCAGAAAAGCCCTGCGCTCATTCTGATAACCTTCGGTTATTACGATATCCATAAGGATATCATGCTCGTCGGCAGGAATGCTTTCGAACAACTGAAAGCTAAAACAAATTCCGGCCTTAAAGCCGCTGATTTTCGACAGAAACCTGTCATAATAAGCCTTTCCGCGCCCCATGCGGTTGTTTTTCCTGTCAAAAGCGATGCCCGGAATGATTACAAGGTCAATTTCGTTGTAATCGGTAAATACCGGACCCGCCGGTTCGGGAATGCCAAATATTTCTCCGGGAACCAGGGAATCATCGCCCAGATACTGCCTGATCAGCATCTCATCACCGTTTACAGAAGGAAGAAGTATCCGTTTTTTCTCTGCCCATTTTCTGATCAGGTTATGGGTATGCACTTCTCCTTTATAAGACCAGTAAGCCAGTATTGTTTTTGCGCTCCTGAATTCAGGGAGCATTTCAAGACTGCCGGTGATTATTGCTGATGCTTCCATATATTGCTGCGGCGATTGGGCTGCTTTAAGCCGGCTTATCGTCCGCCGAAGTGCTGTTTTCTCGGATATTATGGTTAAAGGATCCATTACCAGGCGTTTATGAATAAAAGCCGGGCCCTTTCGGAATCTGATTTTCTTCAGTATTCCGTAAGGACCCGTGCAAATTTACAAAAGCTATGTTATTATTGTATATTGAGAATGAACGGAAGTCTTGCCTGTACGCCTTTCATGCCGGAAAGCGACTGCAGTTCTTTCATGTAAGGATATAACTGTCCAAGTTCTTTCTTTAACCTTGATTCGGAAGGATTTCCTGTCAGTTCTTCCATAATCTGGGTAAAAGGGTCTTTCTGTTCAGGCAGGGAAGTAATCCGGTAATCTTCCAGTTTCGCCATGGTTGCGGCGATGTCGATGGCATCCTGAAGACCACCGGTTAAATCAACCAGCCCGGTTTTTACCCCGTCGGTACCACTCCATACCCTTCCCTGACCCAGGCTGTCAACCAGCGCTTCCGGCATTGACCTGCCTTCTGAAACATGATTGACGAATACTTTGTAAATCCTCTCCACATCGTTGGTGATCACTTTTTCCTCATAAGGAGTCAGGGGCCTTGTTACCGATATATAGTCGGCATGATCATTGGTCTTTACAACGTCAAAGGTAACTCCGAGTTTGTTGCTGAAGAACTTGCTGAAATCGGGAATTACACCGAAAACGCCAATAGAACCGGTCAGCGTGGTTGGGTTGGCCAGTATGGTATCCGCGGCACAGGCGATATAATAACCTCCGGAAGCTGCATAGTCACCCATCGAAACTACCACCGGTTTTTCGTCACGCGCCAGCTTGATTTCACGCAGGATAACATCAGAAGCCAGGGCACTGCCTCCGGGTGAATTCACCCTGAAAACAATGGCTTTTACCGTGCTGTCGGTTCTGGCTTTTCTGATTGCCTTCGAAATGCGCTCCGAACCTATGGACTCGTCGTTGCCTTCGCCGTCGCCAATGCTGCCGACAGCGTAGATTACGGCAATTTTTTCTTTGGCTCTTTTCTTGAAAGTTTTAGCCGGCGCATCCTTGTAGCGCTCCAGCTTCATCATTTCAATCTTGTCGTTTTCGCCGATTTCAAGTTTTTCTTTCAGGAGTTCGATCAACTGATCCTTATAAATCACCTGATCTACAAAATGATAGTTCAGTGCATCTTCAGGAGTCTGAATTTTGAGTGAATCGGCAATTATCTGTAGTTCGGCGGGGTCGATATTTCTCGTTTTGCTGATGCCATCAGAAATATGCATCCAGAGAGAATTCATATAGGCAAGTGTCTGCTCTTTATTGGCTTCGCTCATCCTGTCGCTGATCAGAGGTTCAATGGCGCTTTTATACTTGCCATGCCTGATAATCTGGGGATTAATATCTAGTTTACTCAGTAAACCCTTGATAAACACTAATTCACCGGCCATTCCCCTGAAATCAAGCGCGCCTTCCGGGTTCAGACAGATTATGTCAGCAGTGGTAGCCATATAATAAGCCTTCTGGGAATAAACCTCACCATAGGCAATTACAAATTTGCCTGATTCCTTAAACTTAAGCAGGGCATTTCTGATTTCTTCCATCGTGGCCATTCCGGATTCTATATTGCTCAGATCCAGTAAAATGCCGCTGATATTTTCATCCTCTGATGCCCTTTTAAGTAAATCGGTGGTTTCAAGCAGACCCGGCACGTCTGAAGTGTTGAAAAGCTTGGTTTCACTGAAAGAAAAGGGGCTTGCCATGCTTCTTTCAGGAATGGCTTCATTAAGGGTGAGATGGAGTACCGTCTTTGGCTTGATCACAACCTCATCTTTTTTGGTAAAGGTCATCAGAGATGCAACCAGAATGGCAAAAAAGAAAAACAGAACAATCATAGTCAGGAAAAAACCTGCCATGGAAGCCAGCATAAATTTGAAGAACTGTTTCATACGTGGTTTGATTTTGAAAGTTGGTTAGGTTCAAGAATTGTTGATGATGCGGATGTTTTTACCGTTTATTCCGGAGAAGTATTTTTAGTCAGATAGCAGATTAGTAATTATTTTTGACGTCAAACAGACCGTAAAGTTACAATTGTTCTCCGGATAATTCTGATCTCATTCACTTTCACTTATTCAGTACCACAAATCCACCCCTGATACAGGATGTTATGAATGCCGGGTTTTTGTAAGGGGGGGGGACGGACAAGGGAATGTTGAAATTTATTGACAAATATGAGTGCCCGGCCGGTAAGCATTGGATAAAGGTCAGTATTTTTGTGTTTATAAAATCATTATTGTCCGGTAAGCCTTTGGAAAGAGTTATGAGATTAGCCGGGGTGAACTCATAAAATTAGCCGGACAACAGTGTTATAAATCAACTTAATGGAAGTAGCTTATCTTTTGCTTGGGAGTAATCTTGCCGACAGGGCTGAACTGCTGAATCAGGCGATTGCCCTGATTGCGGCCAGGGCCGGTAGCGTACGGTCGTATTCATCCGTATATGAAACGGAGCCCTGGGAAGCCAGCCCGGATCTTCCTTTTCTGAATATGGCAGTGAGCATTGAAACGGACCATAACCCTTATCAGTTGATTGATATTTTGCTGGCCATAGAATCTGAATTGGGCAGGGAGCGGGATGGTAGTTTTAATGCTCCCCGCACCATTGATATTGACATATTGCTTTTCGGTAACCTGATTGTCGATGAACCGGTCCTTCAGGTACCTCATCCCCGCATGCATCTTCGCCGGTTCGCGCTGTTGCCGCTGAATGAAATTGCGCGGGATGTGGTGCATCCGAAAATGGGCAAAACGGTTTCCGGGTTGCTGGAGGAGTGCGGCGATAAATTGTCTGTGGAAATTTACAAACCTTTGGAAAGCCTTGCTTTGGATGATGAACTATAATTTTATAGCAATAGAGGGTACCATCGGCGCCGGGAAGACCTCCCTGGCAACGATGATCTCGGAAAGGCTCAACGCCAGGCTGATCCTTGAACAGTTTGAGGATAACGACTTCCTGCCGAAATTCTACCGTGATCCTTCAAAATATGCTTTCCCGCTGGAACTTTCTTTCCTTGCCAGCCGGTTTCAGCAGTTAAAAAATGAACTGTCGGTAACTGACCTTTTCAGGCCCCTCACCATTTCTGACTATTTTATCAATAAGTCGCTGATTTTTGCCCGTAAGACCCTTGCGGATGATGAATATGCACTGTATTCAAGGCTGTTTAACCTCATCAACCTCTCAATCCCCAGGCCTGATCTGCTTGTGTATCTATACGTTTCAGTGCAGCGGTTAAAAGAAAATATCGCTGAAAGGGGGCGCTCTTATGAAAAAGATATTGAACCGGCATACCTGGAGAAGATACAGAGCGGGTATTTTGATTATATCAGACAGCAATCGGGAATGCGGATCCTTATAATCGATACAAACAAACTCGACTTTGTAAAGATTCCTGAACACTTTGATCTGCTGTACAAGTTAATTCTTCAGGAATATCCGGTAGGAACCCACACAATTACACCGGAAGCGGCTGTTTAAATTTTATTTCATGGTTTCCGCCGACAATCAAAATATTAGCATTAAATTTGATGAAACTGCAGCATTGTGATTCTATGCCTGATAACCATAATAATCAGGTAAGTGAATTATTCTTTTATTCAGTTATACAGCATTGATAAATTTCAGATGGCAAACGAAATCCCCTTTTACTATTTTCTGATTACCATCCTGCTGGCATTGATAATCCTTGGCGGTGTGCTGATTTATTATTTAAGGGCTTCCCGCGAAAAAAACCGGATGATCAAATTGCTGAGTGATCAGAATAAATCAATTCTCATTACACAGGAAGAATTGCGGAAAGCCAAGGAAAAGGCTGAGGAATCGGATAAACTGAAGAGCGCATTTCTTGCCAATATGTCGCACGAGATAAGGACCCCCCTCAATGCCATCATGGGTTTTTCCTCCCTGCTGCTTGATGCCGGCCCTGAAGAGGAAGAACGCAGGCAGTTTATCGGCATCATTCACAACAACAGCAACAAATTGCTTGATCTGATGGGGGAAATCTTCGATATTGCCCAGATAGAATCCGGGTTGATCATCATGCAGCGTGAACCTTGCCAGATTAATGAAGTGCTGATGAGCCTGATAACTTTCTTTAATCTTGAAAAAGGCCTTTCGGGTAAGGAGCATATCAATATCCGGATGCAGAAGGCGAATAAGGACAATGCATTTACCATACTGACAGATGAGCGTAAACTGAGGCAAACCTTATACAATCTGATTGAAAATGCTTTGAAATATACCAATGAAGGCTTTATCGAGGTGGGATATCAGTTCCGTGAAAACAGCATGGTTGAGTTTTATGTGAAAGATTCCGGGATTGGATTTCCCCAGGAGAAACTGGATGTATTGTTTCAGAAATTCAGGCAGGTTGAGGAAGGCCATAACAGAAATTATGGGGGAATAGGCCTGGGTCTTACACTTTCAAAGAAGTTTGTCGAACTGATGGGGGGCGAAATGTGGGCCGAGTCGAAGCCGGGATCAGGCTCTGTATTTTATTTTACACTTCCCTGTCAGGTTGTGGATAAGCAAAATTAATCCTCCGGAGTATCTTCCTTCGTTTTTTTTCTTTTTCGCAGGTTGGTTCTTATATTTAGAGGTACTGATCAGAAAAAAAGCCGGCTACGTTTTTGTATCCGGCTTTTATCCTGTCTTATTTTAGATTAACTCTGAAACTCTTTCAAAGATTCCATCAGTTTCTTGCGGGTAAAGAAAATTCTGCTTTTAACCGTGCCGATTGAAAGGTTGAGGTTTTCAGCAATCTCCTTGTACTTGTATCCTTCCGTATGCATCTCAAAAGGCAATCGCTGATCTGTTTCAAGCTTTGCTATCCCCGCTTTAATCTCTTTGGTGCTGATTTCCGATTCGGGTGAAACAAAGTCAGATTTTCTTGGAATGTTGAGGTAATAAAGGTCTTCGGTATTGTCGACTATGGTGTTGGCTTTCTGGTTTCTGCGGTAGTTGTTGATGAAAGTGTTCTTCATGATGGTATAAGTCCATGCTTTCAGATTGGTGTCACTTTCAAATTTATCCATGTGCGTTAAGGCCTTCAGATAAGTATCCTGAATCAGGTCCTTGGCCTCCTCGCGGTTATTGGTCAGTGTGTTGGCAAAATAGGAAAGGTTGTCGTGTAGACTAATAAGTTTGTGGCTGAACTCGATTGCTGTCATGATATTTTGGCTTTAGATTGGTATAATGTGTTTAACAAACATGATGCAAAATTAAACACAAACCTGTATTTTAATACAATTTTAACATTCAAAATCTGCAAGCAATTGATTAAAGTATATTAAGACATTGAAATACAGATAAATAAAAACAGAAAATATTTTTCAGAAAATGTTTATTGTTTGAGAATAAAATGTTAAACAAATATTTTACATAAAGATGGCCTATAATGGGACAGGTGCTGTCCCGAAATGGGGAAATCGCAAACGGTAATTTTGTATTACTGCCTGAATCACCGGTAACATTGAATTAGCTTCAAAAGATCTCAGTGCAAACCAAAGAAAAAAGTGCACCATTTTGGGCCATATTAATATTCGAAAGCTTGCTAAAGATAGTAATAAATTTTATTATGCGCTGTAATTGCCTGAAACTGTATTCATTGAGATTAAGCATCACTTGTCAGAAATTAACTGAATAACTGTCATGACAGAGTGACGGTATTTCTCTATCCGGTCCCGGGAATCCGGGGTGCATTGGCTGATAATAAAAACTGCAAGGCAACTGAAGCTGCTTTGCAGAAGTGATTATGTATGTGTTTGTCAGCGGAAGAGGAAATCCACTGGACAAAGGGGGTGTCAGCGGGAGTAAACTGAATTTCAGTTACGGATTAATTCAGGACTAAAGCAATTTTATTCTTTCCATGAAATGTTCCGGGGCATCAATCCTGATTACGTTTGGGGGCAGTTCAACCGTATACTCCTTTGTTTGATAACCTGTAATAAATACCTGCTTATTGTTAAAAGCCAGTGATAACTGCTGGATGTATTCGGAATACTTCTTCTGGGTTAAGGGGGTTGTCATTGAAGTGAAGAAAAGGTCAACGGTTTGTTTTCTGCTCACTTCAATCAGATCTTCAAACGGAACCGACTGTCCAAGGTAAATAACCCGTAATCCTGCTTTCCTGGCGAGGTAATAATAGAATAACAGTCCCAATTCGTGCCACTCTCCGGATGGCAGGGCCATCAGGACGCACCTGGTATCCGGTTTCAGAGGGTTGTTCTGTCCGTCGATCGCGATAATCAGTTTTTGTCTGATAATATTGGAGACAAAATGTTCCTGGGCCGGAAATATGGTGCCGATCTGCCAGAGTATGCCAATTTTTTCGAAGAAGGGATAAAGCAGGTTGATAACAGTATCGTCAAATCCCGATTTGATGATAGAGGTAGTGAGCACCCGTTCGAACCTGACCTCATCAAAATCGATCATGGCAACAATCAGTTGTTCAATCTGGTTGTCGTGGTCATAGGAGGTCTCTGATATCTCCATGATCCGTTCATTAATTTCCTCGTTGCCCATATTGACAATGTTGGAAATTTTCAGGCCATTGCGGTTAAGGATTGAGACGTTCAGCAGTTTTTTCAGGTCATTGTCGGAATAGTACCGGATGTTTGTTGAAGTTCTCTCGGGTTCTATCAGTTGATACCTTTTCTCCCAGATCCGGATCGTGTGGGCCTTGATGCCGGTAAGTTTTTCCAGATCTTTGATTGAGTATCTTATCATGGGTTGTGCTGTGTAAAACATTTTGCGTCTGACTGTTTAATCGTCGTATTAACAATGTTCGTTATTAAATTGTTTAATTTTTAACCACTAAAAGTGACACAAAAATATGGAAGATGGATCAGGTGGTGCAGAAATGTTTTTCAGGAGGCTATTCTGGCAACAAGTGCAGCCGCTTTCACGAGGGCGCTTTCTATTCCTCCGGGGTTTTTGCCTCCTGCAGTGGCAAAATGAGCCTGGCCTCCTCCGCCACCACTGATTTCTTTAGCCAGTTCCCTGACAATAGCCGCGGCGTTATATTTTCCGGTATTTACAAGCGGGCCTGAGATGGCAACGGTAATCCCGGGTTTGTCATCATGCAGGGTCCCCAATATAATAAGGTGATTGTCGGAAGCATCCATCAGCCGGAATGCAAGATCTTTGGCAGAGCCTGCATCCAGGTTTACTTTTCCGGTGATCAGCCTGCAGCCGTTTATATCCCGGCTTCCGGCCATCAGCTGATGGTAAAGCTCATTCACTTTTTCCAGTGAGATCTGCTCCAGCTGCCCCCTGAGTTTCTGGTTTTCCTCAAGCAGGTTTCTGATGCCTTTCACCGGATCAACGGGATTTTTTACCAATTCTTTAATTTCACTGATCAACGATAACTGGTTGTGATAAAACGCTTCCGCTTTACCGGCAGTGATCGCTTCAATTCTGCGCACCCCGGCGGCGATAGCCGATTCGGAAGTAATTTTAAACAACCCGATCTGCCCGGTAGCATGCACATGGGTTCCTCCGCATAGTTCGACAGAATTGCCAAACCTGATCACCCTTACCGAGTCTCCGTATTTTTCACCGAAAAGAGCAATAGCGCCGGCTTCTTTGGCCTTATCGAAGGGAATATCGCGCATTTCATCCAATACGAGATTCTGCCGTATCATCCTGTTTACCTGTTTTTCAATCTCATGAATCTCTTCTTCGGTTACTTTCTGAAAGTGCGAGAAGTCGAACCTCAGATAATCCGGATGCACATATGAGCCCTTTTGTTCAACATGCGTTCCGATAATATTTCGCAGTGCATGATGCAGCAGATGCGTGGCTGAGTGGTTATTGGCTGTGTCCGTTCTTGCATCTTCCGAAACGGTGGCTACAAGGATTTCTGCGGGATTGGCGGGGATTGCCCCGGTAAGATGAATGATAAGGTTGTTTTCTTTTCGCGTATCAAGTACCTGTATGATCTGGTCGCCGGATTTAAGGACTCCCCGGTCGCCGACCTGACCACCCGATTCGGCATAAAAAGGAGTACTGGCAAGGGCAATCTGGTAAGCATCCTTTCCTTTGGTGTGCACCTTGCGATAGCGGGTGATCTTCGTTGTTACGGACAGCGTGTCATACCCCACGAAGGTTTCAGGTGTTTTATCGTCAAGCACAATCCAGTCTTCCACTTCGATGCTCGCGTCTTTTCGCGATCTTTCCTTTTGAAGCTCAAGACCTTTACTGAATCCGGCCATGTCAACCTCTTTACCGTGCTCGCGGGCCATCAGTCCGGTGAGGTCAATCGGAAAGCCATAGGTATCGTAGAGCTCAAAGGCAAAAGCGCCGTCGATAAGGGCATTTTGCTGATTCGATTCAAGATAGTTATTGAATTTTGTTATGCCATGCGAAAGTGTTCTTAGGAATGAAGCTTCTTCTTCGCTGATCACTTTTTCGACCAGTACCTGCTGACTTTTCAGTTCGGTAAAGTAGGAGCCCATTTGTTCGCTGAGTACAGGAATCAGTTTGTGAATAAAGGGTTCGTCCGTTTTCAGGAAAGTAAAGCCGTATCTGACCGCCCTTCTCAGGATGCGTCGTATTACGTAGCCGGCTTTGTTATTGGATGGCAGCTGCCCGTCGGCGATGGCAAAGGCAATGGCCCTCACATGGTCGGCTATCACGCGCATGGCAATATCGGTCTTGTCGGCGGCTCCATAACGGATACCGCTGATATCTGCTATTTTTCCGATAATGGGTTGAAAGATGTCGGTGTCGTAGTTGGATTGCTTTTGCTGCAATACCATACAAAGACGTTCGAAACCCATGCCAGTATCAACATGCTTTGCCGGCAGCGGCTGCAGGCTTCCGTTGGCCAGGCGGTTGAACTCCATAAACACCAGGTTCCAGATTTCTATTACTTTGGGATCGCCCGTATTCACCAGGGTGGCGCCGTCAACTTCAGCCCTTTTCTGATTGTTACGGATATCCACATGGATTTCGGAACAGGGTCCGCAGGGGCCGCTGTCACCCATTTCCCAGAAATTATCTTTTTTGTTTCCCCTGAGGATACGGTTTTCGGGGACATGCGCTTTCCAAAGATCATGCGCCTCCATGTCCGGTTGAAGATTATCGCCCTCATCACCGCCGAAAATGGTCACATACAGACGGTCCTTGTCGATCTTATAAACGTCGGTAAGCAGTTCCCACGCCCAGTTGATGGCGTCTTTCTTGAAATAATCGCCGAACGACCAGTTGCCAAGCATTTCAAACATGGTGTGGTGATAGGTGTCGTGTCCGACTTCTTCGAGGTCGTTGTGTTTTCCTGAAACCCTCAGGCACTTCTGCGTGTTGGCAATGCGCGGAAATTTTACCGGTGAATTGCCCAGAAAGATGTCTTTGAACTGGTTCATTCCGGCATTGGTAAACATCAGGGTAGGGTCGTCCTTGATCACCATAGGTGCAGAAGAAACGATATGATGGGATTTTTTTTCAAAGAAATCAAGAAAAGTCTGTCTGGTCTGCTGAGCGTTCATATGTGTTTTTAAGTTGAAAACGGGTCTTGTGATTATAGATTTTTAACATCCTAAAGGTTTGCAAATTTAATTGAAAATGTTAATTTTGCAGTCCCCCGGGAAAAACAAACCAATAATCTGCCTTTCACCTGATTA
>ERZ795053.2061-NODE-2061-length-24759-cov-7.069948_pt1 | contig 24759 bp, 24 predicted proteins | sample MGYA00375137_ERZ795053 | MGnify/ENA primary metagenome ERZ795053 (study PRJEB30182, sample SAMN05720284) | activated sludge metagenome | isolation source: Anaerobic digester | place: Hong Kong | collected 2014-12-17 ...
AAAAAAAGTAATTAATGACCCCAAAACCCACAGTCTCAATCTTATTTCAATGAACCCAGACTATCCTAATGCAACAGTCAATTATGCCGATGTGAAGGAGCTTTGGGAGTTTCATAGCAAAATCACCTCTCATATTGAGGCGAGTAGCCAAGAACGAAGATTAGATGAGATTAGAGAAGAATTAAAGGAAATAAAGGAAGCGCTAAGGCTAAATTTAGAGAGGTAAGGAGTGTAAAGAAATTTTTTAAAATAAAAACAATTCTAAATTTTACTTTAAGATGACAGAAGTGTGTATATTTGTCATCTTGCTAAGGGCTATGGAATCTAAGAAATAAAAAAATTGGAAAATGCATTTTCCTATATAAGGAGAAATCTACATTAAAATTTATTAAGCTATAGAAATTCAAGCGAATTGAAAATTTGAACCTTAAGAGAACAAGATGCCCAAGCTCTGATTTAATGATATTTATTTGCTAATTAAAAAACAGAATGCATTATGAGTACTAATTTTATGAAAACAGTCACTAATTCAGTTAAAAATTGGTGGATTCCACTTCTTATCGGATTACTTTTTGTAGGAACAGGGATTTATACATTTATGTCTCCAGTAGAATCTTACGTAGCACTTTCGTTTGTGTTTGCTATTTCATTTCTAGTTTCGGGTATTATGGAAATAGTATTTGCCATTGGTAACAAAGATGAAATGGATCACTGGGGTTGGGCATTGGTCTTTGGGATTCTGACTTTAATCATCGGAGGTATGCTTGTGGCTCAACCGGAAATGTCGATGTTGACGTTGCCACTATACGTGGGATTTCTCATATTATTTAGATCCATTTTAGCCATAGGTACGGCACTTGATTTAAAAAATTATGGCGTATTGGATTGGGGTAATTTAATGGTACTAGGAGTACTTGGTGTCATCTTTTCATTTATTATGCTATTCAATCCGCCGTTCGCTGGTATGACAATAGTGGTATGGACTGGCTTGGCTTTTTTAGCAATTGGAGTGGGCAGTATTTACCTAGCATTTAAACTTAAAAAACTTAAAAATGAGATGTCTTAATTTAATTGAGCATCTATTGTGAAAAATAGGGAATGTTAATTTGGAATTAATATTCCCTATTTTTTTAAAATTGTTACGCTTTCAAAAAAGTGAAGGAGTATTCGACTCACTTTAGATTACCTCATAAAACATCCAAAAAAGTTTGCAACTATGCAAAACTTAATTTATTCCGAAGGGTTTATTTTTTAATTAAATAATTCTAAGATAAAAATTTTTGTACTAGTGATTACATTTTTATAATGATATCTGGTATAGAAGAAGATTAGAAATATATACTAATATTCCATTTCCGATAATAAGAGTAATTATTAATCAAAATCATTGTTGACAGTTATGAAAAATTTAAGCTTTATTGTTCCCTTTATTTTTGGATTTTTTTTAATTACGGGGTGTAATAAAAATGCCACTAAAACTATGTGGGTAAGTGGAATTAGAACTTCGTGTGATGCCGGTGCCGGCAAAATGTTGTGCCTTAACATTTACGAAGGCGAAGATATAGAAAATGCGAATTGGCAAAATTTTTATTCAATTATTGATGGATTCAATTTTGAAGATGGTCAGTTGCAAAAAATTGAGGTAAAAGAAGAGCATTTGTCACCAGAACAAACACCTGCTGATGCTCCAAATATCAAATATACTTTAATAAAAGTGCTTGAGAAAAAACCTGATACCAGAACATCTTTGGTAGGAGAATGGGTGTTAACAAAGTTGGCAGATATGCCATTAAATGATTCATTACCAACACCTACGATGATGATTAATCTATCTAATCACACAGTATCAGGACTCGATGGTTGTAATCAATACAACGGAATCGTGACTTCTGTAAGTTCTACGAAATTGACTTTTGGGTCATTAGCATCGACTCGCAAAATGTGTATGAACATGACCATGCCTGAGGCGTATGAGGCACAATTATTAAAAGTGACTTCATACTCTATGGAAAATAATGAATTGACCCTAAAGGATGAGGGCGGAAATGAATTAATGCACTTTAAGGTAAGACCTAAGGATATGAATCAAAAAACTCTTAATGGAAAATGGACTTTGGTCAGATTAAATGGACACCCAATAGATCGAATGACCAGCACGCCAACGATGGAAATTAATTATGAGGCAAAAACTGTGTCAGGAAATAATAGCTGTAATGACTATTCAGGGGCAATATCTAATCTCAACGAAGTAGATTTAACCTTTGGAAATGTGGTGGCAACACAGAAAATGTGTAGAAAAATGGAAACAGCGACAGAATTCAATCAGGCTCTAGAGTCAAGCTTGAGATACAAAGTGGACAACAAAACCTTCAGTATCTACAATAAAGAGAGAAAAGAAATCTTGGGATTTATTAGAAACTAAAAGAATTTAAGAGCACCTAAATTTTGTACGAAATTTAGGTGCTCTTTTTCTTATTCACCCTATTTAGTAAGTTTAATTTTATTTCCATTCTTTTTGAAAAGTGGTTAAATGTCCATTCCTATGATTACTGCGTTCTAATTGGAATAAATTGCAGGTTCACAAAAATGGTATTTATCTTTTTTAAATACAAAATATTCTTTTTTTAAAAAATAATATTACTTTTGCAACCGCTTTTAGTGAGCTATGGTGCCTTAGCTCAGTTGGTAGAGCAAAGGACTGAAAATCCTTGTGTCCCTGGTTCGATTCCTGGAGGCACCACGAAGCCCGGCTGATTTAGTCGGGCTTTTCTTTTAGTAACTCAGCATTTGCTTGATTTTCTCGGAGACTTTGGCAGCAGATGGAAGCATCGTTTTCTCCAATATTTCATTCAATGGAATGGCGGGCATATTTTCCGCCCCCATAGTTAATACCGGTGCATCAAGATATTCAAAGCAATTCTCTTGAATACGAGCGGCAATACTCTGGGCAAAGCTGTTATTTACCGGTTCTTCTGTTAGCACCAAAACTCTATGGTATTTTTTTGATTCGGAATAAATCAATGTCTCATCAAGAGGATAAATAGTTCTCAAATCTAAAATGCCGATTTTATTTTGATATTCTTTCGCCGCATTCAAAGCCCAATGGACACCCATACCATACGTCACGATAAGCAAAGTATTTTCGTTAGCATTCAAATCCGCTTCTAGCACCATTTTCCCTTCACCGAAAGGTAAAATATAATTTTCATCCGGCATGATAGTTTTAGCTGCATCAGTTCCAGGAACTTTACTCCAATAAAGGCCTTTATGTTCAAATATGACAACGGGATTTGGATCATAATATGCCGCTTTCATGAGGCCTTTGAGGTCTGCTCCATTACTGGGGTAGGCGATTTTTATTCCTCTGATATTGCTCACCACACTTTCTACACTACTGCTGTGGTAGGGACCTCCACTTCCATAAGCTCCGATAGGCACTCTCAGAATCATGCTCACAGGCCATTTCCCGTTTGACAGGTAACAGCTTCGGCTTACTTCAGTAAATAATTGGTTTAAACCTGGCCAGATATAATCTGCAAATTGTACTTCGACTATGGGCTTTAGTCCGACAGCACTCATGCCCACAGTACTGCCCACAATGAATGCTTCTTGTATCGGGGTATTGAATACCCGATCATCCCCAAATGTCTGTGCCAGAGTAGCGGCTTCTCTGAATACTCCACCCAGACGACCACCGACATCCTGACCATATAAAAGACATTCTTTATGTTTTTGCATCAGCTCTTTTATCGCGAATAATGCAGAATCAACCATAACTTTTTCTTCACCTCCGGCCGGAGTTCGCTGACCCATTTCTGCGGTTACGTCGGTAGGAGCATAATCATGTGTAAAAAGGTCATCTGGCAAAGGGTAATCTGCCTCCACAGCTTTGGAAAAATCCTGACTTACAGAAGCCTTAGCCTTTGCTTCAATTTCGGTAATTTCTTCTTCTGAAAATCCATTTTCAAGTAAGAGATTTATCATTCGTGGATATGGATCCATGGCCGCATCTTCTTCCAGATCATCTCGATACCATTCTTTTCTTACCCCGGAAGTATGGTGATTGAGAAGAGGCACTTTGGCATGGACTAGGACAGGGCGACGTTCGGTACGGCATATTTCAAATGCTCTAGACATCGTTTCATAGCAAGTTTCAAAATCATTGCCCTCAATACTAAAATCTTCAATTCCGGGAAATCCTTTGATATATTCGTGAGCATCCATGGCTCTGATTTCTTCAGCTGTAGCAGAAATGTCCCATTCGTTGTCTTGCACTAGATATATAATGGGCAGTGATTTCAAGGCGGCCATTTGAAAAGCTTCCGCCACTTCTCCTTCGGTAATACAAGCATCGCCTAGTGAGCAAACGACGACGGCACCTTTTTCTTTGTCTGTCGCGATTCCAGCATTCTCTTTGTACCTCAACCCAAGTGCTATTCCCGTAGTAGGGATGGCTTGCATGCCGGTGGCACTAGATTGGTGAGGAATCTTGGGTTTGTCTTCATCTTTAAGGCTCGGGTGGCAGTAATAGGTTCGACCACCAGAGAATGGGTCATCTCGTTTGGCCATGAGCTGCAGCATGAGCTCGTACGGTTTCATGCCTATAGAAAGTAACATCGCATCATCTCTATAATATGCCGAGAGATAATCGCGAGGCTCTAAGAGCATACCTGTCGATACCTGTATGGCTTCATGACCCCGAGAAGTCGCATGAACATATTTCGAAACGAGTTTAAAATTTTCTTCATAAAGTTTGGTCATGGACATTGCCATAGCCATATAACTAAAAGCTTTTTGAAGTATTTTTTTATCAACAATAGCTTTAGTTTGTGTCATGATTAATGTGTTTTTTATGATTGTAAAAACCCTTTAATAGCATTTTTTGCAAAATCAGAAAGAATCAGTTTGCCACTCATTCTTGCTCTCTCTGCCAATAAACTATCCCAATTTTCTGTCCCATCCCAGAATACTTTTTTAAGCAGGGAAAGTGCTTCTGGATTCATTTTTACAAGTTTTTTGCAAAAATGTTCTAAGTATGCGTCGAGTTGTTCTGTCGATTCAAATGCTTCGGTAAATAGCCCCTTATTCTTAGCCCATTGTGCGGTCTGCCATTCATCAGGATTCAAAGCCATCTGACTAAATGCAGACAAACCTACCTTGCGTTCTACAGCTGGACCTATGACGAAAGGCCCGATGCCTACGGCTAATTCACTGAGACGGACGGATGCATATTTAGTGGCCATACAGTAGTCGCAAGCACTTGCCAATCCGACACCACCACCGACTGCTTTGCCTTGTACTCGGCCTATGACTATTTTTCCACAGGTACGAATAGCATTGATGACTCCCGAAAAACCTGAGAAAAATTCGAATCCCTGGGATTCGTTTTCTATGCTTACCAATTCAGTAAAACTGGCACCGGCACAGAAACTTCTGTCACCGTCACTTTTGAGGACGATGATGGTCGTTAAAGGGTCATTCCCAGCTCTTAATATTTCTATTTTTAATTCTCGCAATAGGTATCCCGGCAATGAATTGTGAGCTGGATGGTAAAAACTGATAGTGGTTATTCCGGATTTATTTTCAACATGAATATGTCCTTCCATTTCTAAAATTTATTGCGCCACATCATACTTTCCATAGGTTTTGGGCTACGGGCATTGTATTTGGCATTTTGTTTCTTATTGTAATAATTGTCAATTCCACCATCCACAGTGAAATAGATGAGTTGCCCGATGGGCATTCCTGCATAAATGCGGACTTTTTGGCTGCAAGAGATTTCTAAGGTCCAGTAGTTGCAGAAACCCACATCGCCTTTGCCGGCAGTGGCGTGAATGTCTATACCGAGCCTCCCTACACTTGATTTACCTTCTAAAAAAGGAACCGTGGCATGTGTTTCTGTATATTCATGAGTCACTCCGAGGTACAATTTTCCCGGCAGGAGAATATACCCTTCTTCTGGGATTTCAAACGTCGTGATTTTGTTGTGTTTTTTTGCATCCAGCACCTCATCATCGTAGGTTGCTAGCCATTTTCCGAGGTGGACATCGTACGAATTGGTTCCGAGATTGGAAAAATCTAAGGGTTCTATGACAATTTCCCCATTATCGATGGCTTCCTTTATTTGCTGGTCTGTTAATATCATTTCTTGCAATTCGCTGAGCATGCAAAATTAAGAAAATTATCGGTGAAGTGGTCTTTTGGATACTTTAGATTACGGAATGGCCATTTTTGAATTGATATTAATTATATTTGTAAGAATTTTAGCGTTTTTAAAAAATAGTTTATGAAAAGAAATTCATCCATTTTGTATAAAATAATGCTTTTAGCAACTATCATTATCTTTTTATCGAATTGTAATAACGAGGATTCTGATTCTCTTAATTTTCCATCAAAATATGTTTTATCTGGTTCCGAAATCAAGCTAGAATCAAGGTTTTTAATCTTAGAAGATGGGACTTTCGAGAAAAAAGACAATTACTTTTCGACTAATTTAAGTCTTGCAAAATCAATTTATCTTGATGACTTTTACCAAAAATATATTGACTTTATAGGTGTAGAGCTACATGAGTTCAATTTTTTAAGTAATAGCAAAGTTGAGTTTATTTTTAAGGAGTCATCAGGTGATACAAATACGGGAAATTCAGCATGTACCATCGATGAGAATGGGACTGTGACTATTGAAAAATTACCATTAAAGGCAAAAATTAGCAATGAGGAATTTAAACTAACTTATCCTATAGTCTTGTTCTATGGACCGCAAATACCCTATTTGACTATTGACCAACCGGATTGTATTTGTAGTACAGATGAGGAGCTACTTCAGACTTACTTGCGGGATTATGTCAGTCCATTAGATTCAGTGGCCGTTTATTTGATTGACATGATATACGAAAAGCAATAAGTAATTTTAGCCTGTTTTTTTTTTGAATTTTAGAATTGTACTTATAGACTATCCTATGGTCTCTCCATCGGGCCATTCAGTGTCAACCCCTAAAAACGCCAATTTGCCATCGGCTCGGTCAGCCATCAAGATCATGCCCTGGGATTCTATGCCACGTAATTTTCGTGGAGCGAGGTTGGCAAGTAGAGTAACTCTGTTGCCGATGATGTTTTCCGGGTCATAATGTTCGGCTATTCCAGACACCACCGTCCTTTTCTCGAATCCTAAATCAACTGTCAGTTTCAGTAATTTATCGGCTTTAGGTACTTTTTCAGCTTCTATTATTGTGCCGGTTCTGAGGTCTAGTTTAGCAAAATCATCGAAGGTGATTTCATTTTTGAGTGGTTTATGTGATGTATTAGTTGTGTTATTTTCGGACTCTTTTTGAGATTGTTCCAGTTGAGATATCTGGTTTTCTATGACTTCATCATCGATTCTCGTAAATAAATGCAAGCTTTCTCCTATTTCATGTCCAGGACTGAGTAATACTTCATTTTCACAAAGTTTAAACATCATATCATCCCATTCTCCGTTTTCAGAAATTGGCTCCAAGTTCAATATGGATTGTAATTTGTCAGAACTAAACGGAAGGAATGGTCGCATAGCCAAGCTCAATGCAGCAACGTATTGAAGGCAAAGATTGATCACTGGTTTCACCGCCTCTTCATCCTCTTTGTACATTTTCCATGGGGCATTGTTTTGCAATATTTGATTGCCTGCAGTACTTAATTCCATCAATACTCTAAGTGCCGACCTGAAATCGAATTGCCTAATAAATTCGGCCAATTCTTGCAATCCATCGTGCAGCCTCATCAGCTCATTCTCAAAGTATGAATAGGCATCCTCAGGTTCGGGTCCATGTATATCATAGCTGTCGTCAAATTCTGGGACTATGCCGTCGAAATACTTTTTGTTAAGCACCAATACGCGGTTGATAAAATTAGAAAGATTGTTGACCAATTCATTATTGACGGCCTCTTGATACCCCTTCCACGTAAATTCACTGTCCTTGAGTTCTGGCATGTTTTTAATCATGCTGTATCTCAGTTCGTCGATTTTTTCGGGGAATTGCTCAACGTATTCATTCACCCAGACGGCCCAGTTTTTACTGGTAGAAATCTTCCTACCTTCTAGATTCATAAATTGATTGGCCGGAACATTGTAAGGTAGGATATATTCACCATGAGCCTTAAGGATGGCTGGAAAAATTATACAATGAAAGACAATATTATCTTTCCCTATAAAGTGAATTAATTTAGTATCCTCTTTCTGCCAGTAGTCTTTCCAATCTTTTCCATTGTCAATAGCCCACTGTTTAGTTGCAGAAATGTACCCAATGGGAGCATCCATCCATACGTACAATTTTTTTCCGTCTGATCCCGGTATTGACTTCGGGACGTCTACACCCCAGTCTAAATCCCTGGTCATAGATCTTGGCTGTAGTCCTCCCTCAATCCACGATTTACACTGACCGATGACATGAGATTTCCATTCTTCCGGATAATGTTGTACTTGACCATCGAGTTCACCTGAAGAAATCCATGTTTCGAGCCACTCCGAATATTTGTCTAAAGGAAGATACCAATGAGAAGTTTTTCTCAGTTCCGGCGTGCTGCCACTAAGCACCGATTTTGGATTGATAAGGTCCGTAGGATTTAACGTACTTCCGCACTTTTCACATTGGTCACCATAAGCTTCTGTATTGCCACATTTCGGACAAGTACCTACAATAAATCTATCGGCAAGAAACTGATGAGCTTCTACATCGTAATATTGGTCGCTTTCGTGTTCAACAAATTCGCCATTGTCATAAAGGTTTTTAAAAAATTCTTGTGCTGTTTCATGATGTAATTCAGAGGAAGTCCTGTGATAAATATCAAAGGAGACCCCCATTTTATCAAAAGCTATTTTGAATAAATCGTGATATTTGTCTATAATTTCTTGTGGTGAAAGGTTTTCCTTAGCTGCTCTAAGGGTAATCGCTGCTCCGTGTTCGTCAGATCCACATATAAAAACGATATCCTTGCCCATCATCCGCTGAAAGCGTACATAGATATCTGCGGATAAATATGCACCAGCCAAGTGACCAATATGCAATGGTCCGTTGGCATAAGGTAGAGCAGACGTTACGGTGATTCTATTATATTCCATCGATTATAAATTAATGCTAGCTGACCGAAATACAGTTTGCCACATATACAAAGTTCACACTAATAAACTGCGAAGATATCTAATTGTATTAAGAAATAAAATATTTGTTGGTTTATTCGTAATGATTCAAGAATAGGGCTTCATTTTGGCTTAGAAAATGGATATAAAACTGAGGAATTTTATGTCTATTATAGTGAATGTAGAGACTAAACGTTTGATTATGAATCAATTATTTTGACTTTTAATGCTAATTATTAATTTTTTATTGATAAATTGTTTCCATATTTCATAAATATTTAGAACTTTGCATGCTCTTTGAAAGAGAAATTAATAAAGTGTTAATATTCAAAAAGTTATAAATGAGAAAAGCTGAATTAGTAGCAATGATATCAGAAAAAACCGGAGTCCCAAAAGTTGACGTATTGGTATCGTTAGAATCTTTTTTTCAGGAAGTGAAAAATTCGTTGGCGGATGGAGAAAATGTGTATATAAGAGGCTTCGGTTCATTCGTAATTAAAAAAAGAGCAAAGAAAATTGGTAGACATATCAAGAAAAATAAAGCTATTGAAATTCCAGAACACTATATACCTTCCTTTAAGCCTGCAAAAATTTTTGTAGAGCAAGTTAAGGAAAATGTGCATGAATTACCTGAAGGTTCGGATTCAGACGAGGATTAATTCCAAGGTTTTTTAAGCACATTTAGAATTAATTATTTGATGCCATTAATAGAGGTGGCATTTAATATTGACTAAGATTAGAATATTTAAAAATTTATAAACTTTAAAATTATTTATTTATGCCTTGCGGTAAAAAAAGAAAAAGACATAAGATTTCTACCCATAAAAGAAAAAAGAGACTAAGAAAAAACAGACATAAGAAAAAGAATAGATAAATTTTATCTTTGATGGGCAAGAAGTATGTTTTTTGTACTTCTTGCCTTTCGATTAGCTAGAGAATAATCATTCATATACCTGCTTCCTCCTCAAGTCCATAAAATGCATAAGATACACTCTAGTTGGTTGAACGAATTATCTGATACCTTATTGGTATTATTATCTATTGAAATAAATTATGGACTGTGGAAAGAGATTTAATAATAAATTCGTCACCCACAGATGTAGAGATTGCCTTTTTGGAGGATAATAAGTTGGTCGAGCTGCATAAGCAAAAAACCAACAGTAACTTTTCTGTAGGAGACATATATTTGGGTAAAATCAGGAAGACAATGCCTGGCCTTAATGCTGCATTTGTGGATTTAGGTCATAGGAAAGATGCATTTTTGCATTATACTGACATTGGACCCCAAATCAATAGTCTGAAAAAGTACACTTTACAATGTTTAAATAAGGAACATAAATCTGCTTTTTTAGATAATTTTCTTCTTGAGCCTGATAATTCCAAAAATGGAAAAATAGATCAGGTTTTTCATAAAGGAATGCCGGTTTTAGTACAAATTCTAAAGGAGCCCATCAGTACTAAAGGGCCAAGATTGAGTTGTGAAATTACGATTCCCGGTAGGAATATGGTGCTTGTACCGTTTTCGGATACAGTTGCGGTTTCCAAAAAGATAGCAGATGCTGAGGAAAGAAAAAGACTTAAAGTATTAGTTGAAAGTATCAAGCCCAAGAAATTTGGAGTAATCATCAGAACAGCCGCCGAAGGCAAAAAAGTGGCGGATTTACATGGTGAGATAAAGGAATTATCGGAGAAATGGGAGGAGGTCTATAGGGAGTTAATAAGCTCAAAAAATCCTCATCGGCTATTAAGCGAAATTGATAAAACATCGAGTTTGCTGAGAGACTTGCTCAATGACAATTTTAATAAAATCATTGTCAACGATAAGGATACTTATCAGTCTTTGAAGGATTTCTTAAAAAATATTGCTCCTGAAAAAGCCAATATTATCAAACATTATTCAGGTACGAAACCAATATTTGACGAATATGGTGTACTCAAACAATTAAAAGCCTCATTCGGAAAAACATCGACGATGAGCAGTGGTGCATACATTGTCATCGAACATGCTGAAGCAATGCATGTCATCGATGTAAATAGTGGGCCGAAAATGCAAAATATGTCTCAAGAAGATGCTGCTATCCGGGTCAATGTGGAGGCAGCACAAGAGATTGCGAGACAATTGAGATTGCGAGACATCGGTGGGCTCATTGTGATAGATTTTATTGATATGCGTAATGGCGATAATAAGCTGGACTTATTCAATAAGATGAAGGAATTCATGAAAGCGGACAGAGCTCAACACACCATTCTGCCATTAAGTAAGTTTGGTCTCATGCAAATCACTCGGCAGAGGGTCAAGCCGGCAATGAAAATTGATACTCGAGAGGTGTGTGCTGCTTGTAAAGGTACCGGAATGAGCGAATCATCATTTCTCGTTTCTGATGACGTAGTAAGAGATTTTAACTTTATCATGCGTACGAGGCCAGATTCTAAAATCAGAATCGAAGTTAATCCTCTGGTGCATGCCTATATGACCAAAGGATTTAAAAGTATCCAGATGAAATTGTCATGGAAGAATAGAAAGTGGATAAAAATTAGTCCAAACATGGATTATCATTTGTTTGAATACAAATTTTTTGACACTCATAATGATGAGATTAGACTAGATTGATCAAGAGTTCTAATTTTCGCTTCGTTTGAACGACAAAAATAAAATATGGCAAGCCTTGGGGATACAAAATTCCTCGAGGCTTACTATTTTATATGGAGTACTTAATTGGGGGCTTGGGCATGCCAGTCGGTCGTTACCCATAATACGAGGTTTAATCAATAGTGGCCATCGTGTCTTGATTGCTAGTGATGGGGTAGCATTGCAACTGCTGGAGAAATCTTTGCCAGGGGAACAATTTTATGAACTTCCATTATTGGACATAAACTATCAATCGGAATCAGAATGGAAAAATGTGATGTCCCAATCACTAAATTTATTCAGACACATTCAAGATGATCGAAGATTTGTCAAGAAAATATGCGAAACTGAGAATATAGATTTGGTAATTTCTGATCACAGATTGGGATTTTGTGTTAAAGGCAAAGAGAATGTTTTAATATGCCATCAATTAAACCTTAAGGCCAAGTCCAAATTAATAGAAAGTGCTATTAACCGCGTTCAATTATCTTTTCTTTCAAAATTTGATAAGATTTTAGTTCCTGATTTTGAGAATCACAGATTGAGCGGAGAATTGTCGTATTCCAAGTTAAAAAATGTAAGTTTTATTGAACCATTATCAAATATTTCATTACCTGATTCAAGTGATTTTAAATACAAGTACTTAGCCATTTTGTCTGGCCCTGAACCAAAGCGAACGATACTGGAAACTAAATTACTTGATATATTCAGTCAATGTGAAGATTCATGTTGCCTTGTACGAGGTACTGAAAATGCAATTAACACAGAAATAGCTAGCAATATTACCATCTATAATCTTTGTAAAAAGGAAGAATTATCTAATCTCATTTCTCAAAGCGAAAGTTTAATTGCGAGATGTGGATACTCGACCATCATGGATTTTTACAGTACAATCAAAAAAGTCATCTTAATACCGACTCCCGGTCAGCCTGAGCAGGAATACCTCGCTACATGGCATTTGCAAAAAGGAATATTCAAAATAGTATTGGAAGAAAATCTATCCCTAAAGTCGATAGAATACTAGGTTGAATATCAATTTACCATTGCATATTGGGATAGGCTCTTTGCATATATTGCATTTCTGCTAAAATATAGCCCATCTGCTCCGAATGTTTTCCGTGTTTGCCTCCCAATTTAGGATATTGAGGAGTTTCCCATTTTAATGTTGCTTCAATTAAAGTCTCTTTCAAAAGCTGAGTAGCAAGTGGCTCCAATTCATATAAATCTGGTCCTACACCATGGTCAAAAGCCCATTGGTCGGCTTCACTCATTTGAAAGCATTCATTAAAATACGGGTATAATTGATCCACCGCTTCTTGCATTTTTTGATGGCTTTCTTGAGTGCCATCACCCAGTCTTTTAGTCCATTCAGAGGAAAATTTTAGGTGATATTTCGTTTCCTTGAGAGACTTTGCAGCAATGCTTTTGAGTTCTTCATCCCTTGAATAATGTGACATCCAATCAAGAAAATAATAATGATAAATGTCAAACATGAGCTGTCGCATAATGGTCACACCCCAATGACCGTTTGCTTGTTCCACTAGCAGTAGATTTCTGTATTCGTTTTCGTATCGAACCAAAGCAAAGTCATCCTCACTTCCGCCTTCGTGCATGGAGAGATATTGATACAAATTTCTAGCTTCTCCTATCAAATCAAGTGAAGTGTTAATCAGCGCAATATCTTGTTCGAGTACCGGACCATGACCACACCATTCTCCCAATCTTTGTCCTAAAATCAAGACATTATCTGCCCATTCAAAAACGAAATTCCGTTTATTAATTTCCATACTCATTGTCTTTTATTTTATTACATGTGTCGTACTTCTTCAGGAACATCGTAAAAAGTAGGGTGTCTGTATATTTTGCTTTCTGCGGGATCAAACAATGCGTCTTGTTCGGCAGGATTTGAAGCCGTAATTTCTCTACTGTCCACGACCCAGATGCTAACCCCTTCCATTCTCCTGGTATAGACATCTCGGGCATTTTCGATGGCCATTTCAGCATCAGCGGCGTGGAGGCTGCCTACATGTTTATGACTTAATCCATTTTTTGAGCGAATGAAAATTTCGTATAGTGGCCAATCTTTCATGTGATTTTGTATTAAATGTTAAGCAACTTTTTGATTTTTTGATTTTTGTTTTTCACTGTATGCCATTGCAGCTTCTCTCACCCAAGCACCATCTTCGTGTGCTTTTATTCGGGCTTCCATCCTCTCTCGATTACATGGTCCGTGACCTTTTACAACCTGCCAGAATTCATCCCAATTGATTTTTCCAAATTCATAATGTCCAGTCTCTTCATTGTACTTCAGGTCTTTGTCGGGCACCGTTAAACCTAAATATTCAGCCTGTGGCACCGTAATATCTACGAATTTCTGTCGTAAGTCATCATTAGAAATTCTTTTAATTTTCCATTTCATAGATTGTTCCGAATGTTCCGAATCAGAATCGTTAGGACCGAACATCATCAGTGAAGGCCACCACCATCTATTGAGAGCATCTTGAGCCATTTCTTTCTGCACTTCTGTACCTCTACACAAAGTCAATAATATCTCATAACCTTGACGTTGATGGAAGGATTCCTCTTTACATACTCTGACCATGGCTCGAGCATAAGGTCCATACGAGCATCGACAAAGTGGCACTTGATTCATAATGGCGGCACCATCTACCAACCAACCAATGGCTCCCATATCAGCCCAAGTAAGGGTGGGATAATTAAATATACTCGAGTATTTTGCTTTACCGCTTAGTAACTGATCAATCAGGTCTGCCCGCTCTACACCCAATGTTTCGCAAGCGGCATAGAGATATAATCCGTGACCAGCCTCGTCTTGAACTTTGGCCAATAGTGCCAGTTTTCGTTTAAGAGAAGGAGCTCTGGTAATCCAATTGCCCTCAGGCAACATACCTACAACCTCAGAATGGGCATGCTGCGATATCTGTCTTACAAGTGTATGGCGATATGCTTCGGGCATCCAATCTCGAGGCTCAATTTTTTCTTCATTGTCGATTCTAGATTGAAAATGAAGCTCTTGATCTAAAGTTTGCATTGCAATTAGGTATTTTAACTTCTGCAAATTTACACAATTATAGAGTTATTGACAATAAGAAAGCAGACTTAAATGTCTTTAGAATTTAAACCCACTTTTAAAGAAAAATCCTTTATCACCGTAGGTGTTTAACTGGTATTCTACCGTGAATAGATAATTGTGAAATAATAGAAAATCTAAACCAATACCATAACCGTTTAGCCAGATATTATTGAGGTAATTGGTGGCAGTATAGCTGGATTCGTTGATATAGCCAATATTATAAACTCCCTTCAGATAGATGTCCATAGGCCAGTGTCGCATTTCCTTGAGGGGCATATATTTTCCAAAATTCACGTTAAAAGTTAATACTTTAAATTTTGGTAAAAACTTGAAATACACGTAATCGCTACCGTCTAAAACGTATAATTCATATCCGGCGAGAATGTCTTCACCATAACCCAAGCCGGTATTGTTAGAAAAAGGAATTTGACTATTGGTAAGATTGGTTTTGAATTTAATTTTTCCACTTAAAATTAGCTTATCCCAATAGCTTTTGTAGTATTCACCTAGTATAAAAGTTGATAAAATATTGACATCGTCGAATATGTATAATCCTTCTTTTCTTACATTAAAATTTAATAAAAAACCATCGGTGGGATACTGTCGCAGATTTCTGTGATCATACTTGTAGTCGTATTCTAGGGCAAAAAATCGCAAATTTTGTTTCTTATCGAGAAAATAATCAGGATTATATTCGGTGGCAATAACCTCGTCTATGCGATTGTGATGAAATTCTAATTTAAAAAGTTGAAATCCATGAACACCAGTTCTTTTATGGACTGTAGCGCCGACTCTATTTCTAAAAAGTAGTTTTCTCTCATCAGGTGATTTGTAAAACAGGGTTTTATTTGATTCTGTCTTATAACCGATTTCTTTGTTGTCAGAATAAAAAATTTCTGAGGTCAAGCCCCAATTATTACTCAGATAGGGAAATTCGTATTTTAATTCAAACTTTCGGGTATATCCAAACTGAAGTTTCACTTTCATTCTGTCTTTTCGGCCAGTTAGATTAAAATGGTCAAATCTTACCCCGTAATTGACCCTGCTAAATGAGTGATTTTGCTCTTTCCACCATACGTTAAATGAACGGTCTGCCAGCTCGAATAGAGGAACCGGGTATAGATACCAAGATTCTTCTAGAGTAAAAACGATATCAATATAATTTGATTGAGAATCCCAGTTTTTAATATTTGATTTGGCATCATTAAATAATCCAGTGCTCAATATTCGAAGTCGGTTTGCTTCTATTTGGTTTTGAATATTTGCAAAGTATATGGTATCTCCTTCCCTAATATCTAATTCGCGGAGGATAATGTGATTTTTTGTGTGGTTATTTCCTTCAAGAATAATTTGACGTATGATTACCTTTTCATTTTGTCCCCAAGAGACATTGAAAAACAGGATGCTTAAGGATACGAAAAGGAATATTCGCAATCTATACATTCAGATACCGCATTAATGAATCATATCTGTCCTTTAAGGCATCCTCATCATGATCTTCTTCTGTAAAACTCCCCTCTATCACATAACCGAATCTCTGTAAGGTGGCAATGATATGGTTAGAATCGATGAAGTTTATTTTGATATTAATATAAAGGTTATCGTCGTTGGAGGATTCTTGGCTAGTAAAAATTGCTAAAATCGTTGCACCTTCTGACTCAATTATTCTCGAAATTTCTGAAAGTGAGTAATTGTGTTGGCTTGTTTTTATCACGATTATACTGCCGGTATGATCAAATGAATAATCCTTTGCAAATCGATGTATTAAGGTCTCCTGATCTATAAGCCCAATATAATTTTCCTTATGGTCTACCACGGGGATCACGGTTACATTGTACTTCGCCATCTTAGACATGACTTCAAAAATATGGTCATCTTCATTGCAAAATGCTCGGAAAAGTGTCAGTGAGTAGGAACCAATGGCCTCATTTAAGTCAAAATCTAATATATCCTCTTCACTGATTATTCCCAGCAGTTGATTATCGTTTACGATGGGCAGGTGTCTGACATGATAGAGGTTCATCACAGTAAGGGCTTGCTCACCGGTGTCTGATGTTTTGAGCGGTATGTATATTTCTGAGATTAGACTTTTTGCAATCATGTTAATTTCTTAAGAGCTTTTTCCTTTCTAATTCGAATTCAGCTTCATTCAGTATGCCTTTTTTTCTTAATTCTACCAGTCGATTGAGTTGGGATAACAAAACGTCGTCCGTCTGAGAATTGTTGTTGTCTTCCTTTATTTTACTAGCTTCTTTTGGATCTACATCCCAATTTTTGTAGCCACTATCCTTAAATTTATCAAACTCTTTTTGGATTCTTAAAAAGGCGAGGTCATCGTGTGTGAGTATCTTATTAAAATCCTTAAAACCCAAATCTACAGCTCGTGATAAATGACGAAAACCAAGCTCTTTTTTCTCATTTAACGAATAGGCACAGGCGAGATTAAAATGTATGGCCGGGTCGTTTGGATTAATGTCGAGTGCTTTATTAAAATCTATGATAGCACCATCGATATCATATTGCTTATATTTTTTAATTCCGCTTTTAAGATAGGGGTTTGATCGGTTCAGAACAGGTCGAGACGTTGATTTTACTGGTGTTGATATGGGTCTTGAAGCATTTTTTTGCGGTATGGCGATGCCCTTGTTATATCGGAAATTAAACTCTTGATCCGACATGGTAAAAAGTCTGATGGCATCTATGATTCCTAGGATTCCACTTATAGGTATTTTAAAAGCACCACTTGACATCATCATCAGCATAACATAGAATATTCCACCCCCGACCTCTCTTAAATAAAATTTATGAACTCCGAAAGCACCGAAAAAAAGTGCCATGATAGCGGCAACATATTTATTTCTTGGTCTATCCAAATCTCTTCTTCTGTAATTCATATTCTAATATATTTTACAAGTCAACACGGCAATATCGTCGTTGGTTTCCTCAGACCCTCGATATTGGTCGATGGTTTTTAGCAATGCGTCGTTTAGTTCGTCAGGATTGAGATGGTGATTATTGCTTATAAAACTATCCAGCCTAGTTTCTTCGAAATAGTCCTCTTGCTCGTTTTGTAAATCTGCGAGGCCATCCGTAAAACAAAGTATGGTCGTCTCACCGTCAAGTGGAATTTCGTTTTCTTCGATATCTGTTAAATTTTCAAATGCACCGATCACTGTACATCCCGCTTTTAACCTTTGAAGACCATTCTTTTCATTGTAGAGTATGGGAGGGTAATGTCCGGCATTAACATATTTTAGTGTTCTTTTTTTTGTATCCACTTCTCCAATAAAAAACGTAATGTACTTATCGCTTTTAGTTATTTTAAACACGGATTGGTTAAGGGCAAATACAATAGTTGCCAAATCGCGGTATTGGTGAATTAAACTTTGAAGAATTGCTTGAAAGTTTGCCATTAACAATGCGGCCGCCACTCCTTTGCCAGAGATGTCGGCAATACAAAAAGCAAACCTACTTTCAGAAAATTTGATATAGTCCAAATAGTCGCCACCGACCTCTAAATGAGGCATATAAATTTTGGATATCGCATAATCTTTACCATTAGGAAGAGAACGAGGTATGAGCATATTTTGTACCTCTTTGGCTAATTCTAGTTCTTTTGAATAGACTTCTTGCTCTACCTGACTTTTGAAAAGCCTTTTGTTTTCAATGGCGACTGCGATGATATTCGTAATGGTAGTAATAAACTGTATTTTATTGTAAATATCTTCTTTGTCCTTGATGCCTCCTATGAGAGCATACGCTATGGCATTTTCCTTATGATAGACTGGAATTACAATGTCAAAATTTTCCAGTGCAGAAGTATCGTCATCTTTGATGGTGTGAAGCCGTTTGTATTTTAGAAATTCGCGAACGGTTTTTTCTGTATCGAAATTTTCAAAATTAATGCGACTTACACATTCCCATCCTTGCTCCGAATAGGCAAATAGAGCCATTTTTTCTATGCCCATTTCCCATGATAAAAAGGATTTGTACATATTGAACAGACCTTCAGCAGAGACATTGTCATTGATGGCTTGAGTTATGGTAAGCAAGCTTTTTATTTGAAGCTGCTTAAGGCTTATCTCCTTTTCAAGTTTTTCTAATAATGCAATTTCTCTACTCATGGGGGTAAAGTTAAGAACTATTATGCTTGTAAGAATTAAAAAATAGAAATTAGGAAACAGGCCACTCAGAAAAGATTATTCCAAGCCCTGAATTATTAACTTAAAATTTAATACCTCCGGTCAATGATAGGGTATTGTATTTCGTTTGAGATTTTTGATAAAATACATTCATCACACCATATTCAAACTCTACATCAAAAGTGAAAATTCCAAGGTCAACACCCAGTCCGGTCACAGCACCTAGATATCCATCATTAACAGATGCGTAACCAGTAGAAGGAGCAGGAAGGCGAGCATTGTCGAAATCATTTATAAAATTAAATGAACCCAATAGTTTGCTTCTTATAGCGAAGGATTCGGAAAATCTTATGAGGTTAAATCCCACGCCTATGCGACCTTTTATCATTTTCATTTTGTTGGTAGAGCTAAAAAAACTTAGCGATTCTTCTGAAACTAATGAAAGTGTGGCATATTGTACTCCAGCTAGGAAATACATGTCATCACCCACCAAGCGACCGTCTAAGCCTACCAGAAATCCTGAGTGTGACTGACCAGATTGACTGATAAAATTGTCTTGACTTTGACCTATAGCTACACCCCCGTATACATTAGCACCAGACTGAGAAATAGAGTAATTGATTAATCCAAAAAACAATAAAACTGTACTTAAAATTCTGAACATATTCGTTTAATATTAATTCGTTAAAACTCGTTGTAAATCTAAATTCCAACTAGATGTATAAATAATAACTGTGTTGTATTTTAAAATATTGGACTTAAGACGATGCAAATCTGATAAGACACCTTTACATTGATAAATATCTTTAACGTATGATGCAATCAATGTCCAGGAAAAACACAATTATCCAACTTTTTGGAAATTTATAACATCTAATTACTACAATGACAAATGAGTATTTAGAAAATTTACAATTTCTAAAACTCGTTTCATTTTAGTTTATTAATATTAATATCAATATTTTTGCCAAAAATGAAGATATTGAATAAAAACTTCAAAGATGATTAAATTAAGGTTCGGGAAATTGCCCAGTCACAAGACTTTCAACTATTTGCCAAGATATTACGATCCTGCAAAAGAGGAATTGGAAAAAAAATTGGGAATGTTTAAAAAATCGGATGATGAAGAGCTGAGAAAAGAACGAATTTTGCATGGATTGAGAACAAGAAGTGGATCCACGCAATCGCAAGTCAGGGATAAGTACACGAGTTCGAGCAATAGAAGATTGATAATAATATTGGTCGCCTTATTTATGCTTACATTTGCCTTACTCACCTCAGATAGGATTATGAATTTAATAATACAAATTTCGAAATAAATATGGCTGACATTATTCAGCTTTTACCGGATAATATTGCCAATCAGATTGCGGCAGGTGAAGTCATTCAACGGCCTGCATCAGTGGTCAAAGAGATGATGGAAAATGCAATAGACGCCGGTGCTACAGAAATAAAAGTAATTATTAAAGATGCGGGTAAAACCCTCGTCCAGATCATCGATAATGGCAAAGGAATGAGTCCTACAGATGCCAGAATGAGCTTTGAAAGGCATGCGACTTCAAAAATAAGGGTGGTAGAGGATCTTTTCAGCATTAGGACTATGGGTTTCAGAGGGGAAGCACTGGCGTCTATTGCGGCTATTGCCCGAGTAGAATTGGTGACGAAACGTGCCGAAGATAAGACCGCTACCCACATTGTAATCGAAGGATCGGAGGTAAAATTACAGGATCAGGTGCAAGGGGTGAATGGAACCAATATTTCAGTCAAAAATTTATTTTATAACGTGCCAGCTCGAAGAAAATTCCTCAAGAGTGATCCGGTCGAGTTGAAGCACATCAATCAAGAATTTCTAAATATCGCCATTGCTCATCCCGATATTAAGTTTAATCTCCACCACAATGGCAATGAACTATACCGACTTTATGATGGAAATCTTAAGGCTCGATTGGTCAACATTTTTGGTAAAAATTATAATGAAAAAATAATTCCTGTCGCACAAGAGAGTTCAGACTTCAAAATCAATGGTTTCATTGGAAAAGCGGAGTCTGCAAAAAGGACGAAAGGAGAGCAATATTTTTTTGTCAATAATAGATACATTAAAAGTCCGTACCTGAATCATGCTGTGAGATTGGCCTATGACCAATTAATTCTGCCAGATTCTCATCCGTTTTATGTATTGATGATAGATATTAATCCTAGCCGAATAGATATCAATGTACACCCTACGAAAACGGAAATTAAGTTTGATGAAGAAAGGCTTTTATACAATTTTTTAAAAGTTGCGATAAAGCAGGCGCTGGGACAATACGTACTCCCTGAATTGGATTTTGGATCTAATGTAAATTTTGGTCATGATAAAGACCGCTTTAACCCGCTGATTACCCAAAAAGCCAATCCAACATTCAATAAAGAAATGAGTCAGTTGCAAAAAGACAATTTTAAAAATTGGGAACTGATGTACAAAGACATGTCAAATGAAAAATTGGACATGGAGACACAACCGACCACGCTTGAAAGTAAAATTCAATATTTCGATGACGCATCGAATCAAGAAGTATTGAGTAATCGTGACCCCTTTCAAATGCATGGTAGGTATATCATATCTCAGATAAGGTCAGGACTTATAATTATTGATCAAAGTGCTGCTCATGAGAGAATCATTTATGAAAAAAATCTCAAGTTACTCGAGGATAAAGTCCCGTCAATACAAAAAGAATTATTTGCAGTCACAGTAGAGCTGGAGAATAGCAAAGCATTGATATTGAAGGATATGTTGCCATATTTTAAAAGGTATGGATTCGAAATAGAGTCGTTTGGAGGAAATACCTTTATCATCAATGGGTTACCTACAAACCTCGAACTTAGCACTAGCCTTGAAGTATTTATCGACGAACTTATTGATACTTATTCTGATAACAGGGAGTTGCAGCTAGGGATTGAACAAAACATTGCGAGGTCAATAGCTGTTTCTGCAAGTATAAGATCTGGCAAAATACTGGATGTGCGAGAAATGAAGCAACTGATTAACCAATTGTTTGCTTGCCAAGATCCATATATGAGCCCTAGTGGCAAAAAGTGTATTGTAAGTATTGATTTGGAAGAAATAAATAGAAAATTTAAGAATTAAGATATGCCGCCATTTCAAGGAGTCGTTAAGCATCTCATCATTATCAATGTCATAGTTTATGTGATAGTGCATGTTCTTTTACAGAATCAACCCAATATAGGAGCTGAGTACTTCGTATTATACAATTTTGATTCTCCTTATTTTAAGCCTATTCAGCTGATTACCTCGATGTTTAATCATGCCTCGCCGCAACACTTGTTGTTCAATATGTTGACCTTATATTTTTTAGGGCCGATGGTTGAGTCCTTTTTGGGTACTCAGAAATTTTTCATTCTATATTTTTTATCAGGGCTAGCCGCTTCAGTGATATTTTTTATGATGACAGATTCGTATGCTGGTTTACTTGGTGCTTCTGGCGCTATCTCCGGAGTAGCTGGTGCATTTGCAACCATGTTTCCTAATATTCCACTATATCTGATGTTTATTCCTATTCCTATCAAAGCCAAATATTTGGTATGGGGAGGGATTGTTCTGGGGCTGCTGGCCAGCTTAAGTGGTCGTGGTGGAAACATCGCAAATGAAGCACATTTTGGCGGTGCAATTATGGGCTTGTTGTTAGTTTTGTATTGGCACAAAAATAACTTAAGGTAAAATTTCGCTGATTATGTTTGATTCCTTGATTCGAGATATAAAGTATTATTATAGAATGGGTGATTCCCTTATTAAGTTACTTTATGTATTGATAGGGTCATTTTTAGTATTGCTTATTTTAGGGGCATTCACGCCTAAGGGAAGCGATTTTATGTTCGTACTTTATTCTTATTTAAAACTACCTTCCTCTTTTTCTGAATTTATCATTAAGCCGTGGACTCTCATTACCCATGTATTTGTGTTTTCGAGTGTTTGGGGATTTATATTTGAAGTGATGCTTTTATGGATTTTTGGAAGAATAGTAAGCGATCTGATAAATCAAAAGCGAATTTTGCCCATCTTCTTCATTACTACTGTCGTCAGTGGTATTTTATTTTTGATATTCAGTTCTTTATTGAATTATCACTCGACCTATTTCGGTGCCAAAGCTCCTGCTCTTGCGATGGCTGTCATTGCGGCTTCGATAGCACCGGATTATTCCCTAAGATTTATACTGATTGGCGATGTCAAATTGAAATTCGTGGTCATGATTATTTTGATTTTTGAATTTTTGTCATTGGCATCCGGATATGACTTGGTTTTTAAGTTGACGTCAATTAGTGGGGCACTGATAGGTGCAGTCTATATTTATATGGTAAAAAATGGTATCGAATGGAAAAATATTTTTTCGCGAGAGAAAAATCAGTTTGCCAATAAATCAAGAACGAGTTCAAGGAAATCACCACTTACTATCAGTTACAAGGCCAGTGAATCCAATAAAAAAGGTTCTGCTATTGACAATTCTAATATAAACTCGGAGGTAGATAAAGTTCTTGATAAGATTAATAAGTCTGGTTACGATAGTCTGACGGCCGAGGAAAAGGAAATTTTATATTTGGCAAGTAAAAAGTAAGATTTGAAAAAATTCATTAACAAATCCTTCCTTTTTTTTAATGTTTTAGCGGTTCTAGCTTTAGTTTTTTGCTATTTATCTCCATTTATAGATCCATCAAAATTTTGGTTATTTTCATTTTTTGGATTATTTTTTCCGGTGATATTTATTGTCAATGCGATTTTTGTCGTATTGTGGTTATTAACAAATAAAAAGAACGCCATACTTTCTACTCTATTTATGATTTTTGGATTGCAATCCTTTGTGAATTTAAATTTTGGAAAACAAGACGAAGACAATACCGGAAAGTCTTTAAGAATGGCGAGTTATAACCTTATGGGCAGTTGGGTGTCCCGTGAAGAAAAGTCTAATACCGAGAGAGAAAATTACAAGAAATTTTTGAAAGACCTTTCTCCAGTCAATGTTTTTGCCGTACAGGAAGCAACGCAATATTCTAGAGACATCTTCAGTGAAGTTTTTCCTAAATTTCAAAGTCATGACATCCACAAAGGGGTGGTTCTTTATACTGATTTGCATGTAATAAATAAAGGTGAAATTGATTTTGGCACAGTTACCAATGCATGTCTTTGGATGGATGTAAAAATGGGTGTTGATACCGTCAGAGTTTACGGACTTCACTTAAAGAGCAACAAAATTTCTCATGATACCCAAAAAATGGCTGATAATCCTGATATCAAAGAGAAAAAGACCTGGATAGGGATAAAAGGAATTCTCCAAAAATATAAAAATGCACTTATTATCAGGTCTGAGCAAGCCAAGTTGATTGCAGAGCATATTAATTCAAGTCCTTTTAAAGTCATAGTATTAGGAGACTTTAATGATACGAATCTATCATACGCCTATCACGAAATTAAAGGCGCTAACATCGATGCATTTCGAGAGGCGGGTAATGGTTTTGGAAGTACGTATGCTGGTGTCATTCCTTTTTTAAGGATTGATTATTGCTTAGTTGACAAGGACTTTTCGGTAGTGAACAGCGAGGTGATTCAATCTAAGTATTCTGATCACTATCCTCTGATTTCTGAAATCAAATTGAACCAATGATTTTCATTAAAAAATTTTAGATCTGAAACATGTGAAAAAGATACTGATTACTGATTATGTACACCCACTACTTTTAAGCGGTTTAACTGAAAATAATTTTACAGTAGAATATTCGCCAGACATTTTAT
>ERZ795053.2062-NODE-2062-length-24758-cov-10.643404_pt1 | contig 24758 bp, 19 predicted proteins | sample MGYA00375137_ERZ795053 | MGnify/ENA primary metagenome ERZ795053 (study PRJEB30182, sample SAMN05720284) | activated sludge metagenome | isolation source: Anaerobic digester | place: Hong Kong | collected 2014-12-17 ...
TACATGATTAAATTATCGGGTTGAATGTTGTACCTTTACGCCCGATTTATACAAATTTTAGAATGATTTCGGTAAATAATTTAACGCTTAGTTTTGGAGGATTCAATCTTTTTAAGGGGGTTAGTTTCCAGCTTGCCGATGGCGAAAAGGTTGGATTGGTAGGGAAAAATGGAGCCGGTAAAACAACGCTTTTGCGATTGATAGCTGGCGAAATTCAGCCAACATCGGGAATGGTTGCATTACCAAACGATATTCATTTGGGGTACTTACCTCAGCAAATGGCTTTGGCTTCGGGACGAAGTGTTATAGACGAGACGATGCTGGCATTTTCGGAGATAATTGGGTTAAAAAGGAAAATTACTTCGGTTACCAGTCAAATTGCCGAGCGTACCGATTATGAGTCGAACGAGTATTTACACTTGATAAATCAGCTTACCGAGTTAAACGACCGCGTTACCTTTTTGGATTCCGAAACTGCCGATGCTCGTGCCGAGCAAGCATTATTAGGGTTAGGGTTTAAGCGGTCCGATTTTTCCCGTCCAACAACCGAGTTTAGCGGAGGTTGGCGTATGCGTATAGAGTTGGCAAAAATATTGCTCCAAAAGCCTCAGGTATTTCTGTTGGACGAGCCTACAAATCACCTTGATATTGAATCTATTCAGTGGCTGGAGGATTATTTAAAAACATTTTCGGGAGCATTGCTTTTAATATCGCACGATAGAGCATTTTTGGATAATGTAACCCAGCGTACGGTGGAAATATCGCTTGGCAATATTTACGATTATAAGGTTCCATATTCAAAGTATGTTGAATTGCGCCACGAGCGACGCGAGCAGCAGTTTGCGGCATACCGAAATCAGCAAAAGGTAATTGAGGAAACCGAAGAGTTTATCGAGCGTTTTAGGTATAAGGCAACCAAGGCGGTTCAGGTTCAGTCGCGAATAAAAATGCTCGATAAGATGGATGTAATCGAAGTTGACGAGGAGGATGCTTCGGCTGTTAGCATTCGGTTTCCTTCGGCTCCTCGATCGGGCGACATTGTTTGCGAGGCAAAGGATGTTGGCAAAAGTTTTGGCGATAATCGAATTTTTAGTGGAGTAAATTTTACCATTGAGCGTGGGCAAAAAGTTGCATTTGTTGGCAAAAATGGTGAAGGCAAAACAACCATGAGTCGCATAATTATAGGTGAATTGGATTACGACGGTCATGTAAAAATAGGGCATAACGTATCTATTGGGTATTTTGCTCAGAATCAGAATCAGCTGTTGGATGGGAAAGCATCGGTTTTAGATACTATAGATAGGGTTGCCGTGGGCGAAGTTCGAACGAAAGTTCGGGATATTCTTGGCGCTTTTTTGTTTAGGGGCGAAGATGTAGATAAAAAGGTTAGCGTTCTGTCAGGAGGCGAAAGGAACAGGCTGGCACTTGCCAAGTTGATGCTTGAACCTTATAACCTTTTGGTGCTCGACGAGCCTACAAACCACTTGGATATGCGTTCGAAGGATGTGCTTAAAAGTGCCCTTATGGCTTACGATGGTACGGTTATAGTGGTGTCGCACGACCGTGAGTTTCTTGACGGATTAGTCGAAAAGGTGTACGAGTTCAGCGATGGCAAGGTACGGGAACATCTGGGTGGAATTTACGATTTCCTGAGGCGTAAGAAGATGGAAAGCCTAAAGGAGTTGGAAGTAAATTCGAAAGCAGAAAAAAATGTAAAGGTAAAATCCGATTCCGACCAAAAGCGATTGTGGGAGGAACGCAAGGAAATAGATAAGCAAACTAGAAGGGTTGAAGGTTCCTTATCGAAAGTGGAAGCAAACATTGCTAAACTTGAAGAGGAAATTGCAGTAATCGACAGGATGCTTGAAAATCCTGAGGCCAACGGAGTAGATATGTCCGATACCGAATTTTTTCATTCGTATGATGAAAAAAAAAGAGATTTGGAAAAGTTAATGCAGCAATGGGAAGATATAACCTTAGAGTTAGAAGAACTTAAAGAAAAACGAAACACATTACAGTAATGGAAAAGAACGACACGTTAATTTTTGGAATAAGACCTGTTTTAGAGGCAGTTAAATCGGGTACTAAAGTAAGTAAGGTATTAGTAAAAAAAGGATTGACCGGAAATCGGGCATCCGAATTAATGGGGATGCTAAAGCACGAAAATATACAGGTACAGTTTGTTCCGATAGAGGCATTTAATAAATTCCAAGGTAAAAATCATCAGGGAGTGGTTGCCTATACTTCGCCTATTGAGGTTAAAAATTTGGAGGAAATTTTACCCGATTTGCTGGAAAAGGAGGAGGGTGCATTTTTGCTCATACTGGATAGAGTTACCGATGTTCGAAATTTTGGTGCAATAGTTCGTACTGCCGAGTGTGCCGGAGTAGATGCCATAATTGTTCCGGCAAAGGGAGCTGCAAATATTGGGGGCGATGCGATAAAAACATCGGCAGGTGCGTTGAATTATCTGCCAATATGCAGAGTCGGCAGCTTAAAAACAACCATAAATTACTTAAAGCAAAACGGTGTAAAAATTATTTCGGCAACCGAAAAATCCGAAAAAATGCTGTACGGCTCTACCCTAAAAGGCTCCGTAGCATTGGTTATGGGCGCTGAGGATACTGGTATTACCCCCGAGGTAATTCGCATGTCCGACGAGGTGGTAAGCATTCCCATTAAAGGGAAGGTAGAATCGTTAAATGTGTCGGTTGCAACGGGAATTATGCTATACGAGATAGTACGGCAACGTTTGGGGTAAGTTTAAAAAAATATTTTATAGTTTTTTTAATGCTTTACGGCATTGAATTCTTCCGTATTCAATTAATTCTTTTGATCGGTAGAATTCGAACGCGGTTGCAGATTTTTGGGATATGGGGATTACCAATTTAGGTTGCTGCAACTCAATGGCATACTGCGTAAGTTGAGTTTGCATTAGCTGTAAGGAGCGGACAAGCAGGCTGTAGTAACCGATGTTTTTATTGTTGGGCTTTTTTACTTTTTGTTCCGAGTCTTTTTCTTCGTGTCCAAATAGGTTGTCCCATTTTTTGAATAATGCCTGAATTTTTTCGTTGTTAAGCCAGGTTTTGTCCCCTTCTTCATTGGAGAGAAAAGGTTTATTGTAAGGAATAAGGGCATTTACGTCAACGGCAACCAGCATGTCGCCCTTAGTCCGATGAATGTGTTCAATTGGCAATGGTGAAAGAACGCCACCATCAACTAAAAGGGAATCGGTATATGGCATGGGCGTGAAAACGCTAGGGATGGAAATGCTGGCCCTTATGGCTTTAATCAAACTCCCTTTAGTGAAAATAACTTTCTTATTGTTTATTATATCAACTGCAACTGCGGTATAAGGAATTGGCAAATCTTCGATATTGATATCGGGAATCATGTTTAGTTTTTGCATTTTATCAAAAACCTTTTCGCCTTTAACAATACCTTTATTCGAAATTGTAAAATCAATTAGGGAAAGAATGTCCATTTTGTCCATTCCTTCGGCCCATTTCTTAAATTCTTCAAGTTTTCCTGCGGCAAAAAGTCCGCCCACTAATGCTCCCATAGAGGAACCAGATATTGACGCAATTGAGTAACCGTTTTCCTGCAATACTTCAATGGCGCCAATGTGAGCAAGTCCTCTGGCACCACCGCTGGATAGTACCAATGCGATTTTTTGGGACGGATTTGCCATGCGGGGTATTAATATTTAACCTTGTTATCCTTATTTTCCCATTCCCTAAAAGGAATCACGCCCTTATCGGTACATAAGGGCAGAAACGGAATACGGCGTTGGTCCAATACAATATTTACTTCATTGTAAATAAAACTATCGTCGAATCCGTGGTACGAAGCCATGTTTCTGTTGGCTGCATAGTAAACTTTGTCGAGGCGAGCCCAGTATATAGCGCCGAAGCACATTGGACAAGGTTCGCACGATGTGTATAATACACATCCTGTAAGTTGAAATGTATTCAGATTTTTACAGGCATCCCTAATTGCCATAACCTCGGCATGTGCTGTGGGGTCGTTGGTGGAGGTGACATGGTTGTTACCTTTACCTACAATTTTTCCATCTTTTACTACAATTGCACCAAAAGGGCCGCCGTCATCAGCTAAAACTCCTTCGATTGCCAACTTAATGGCTTCATCCATAAATTGTTCGTTCTCCTTCATATACTCTAGTTTTCAACCTTTCTAATTTAGTGAAAAAATGTTTATAAAAACAGTATTGAAACGAAAACAGCGAGGGTGAACTTCGCTGTTTTCTGAAAGTTATTTATCAACGCTTTTAATCATTGTTCTAATGTCATCGCTCGTCATTCGCTGGAATACCTTTAGTTCGAACATTGGAATTATAGCCATGAGGTATTCCATTATTTGCGATTGGATTTTTTCGTAAAAAGCCCACCGTTTTTCATTGATAAAAAAGTATATTTCAAGGGGAATACCGTACTCTACAGGTTGTTTTATTCTTATTAGCAAGTCAAGCGATGTGTTGACTTCGGGAAGCGATTGCAAGTATGCTTCGATGTATTTACGAAATAAAGTTAGGTTGGTGGGAATATCTCCTTTAAGCAGGTCTGCATCGGTTTGACAATCGGCCACTTTTTCCAAGTACGATTTTACGCTTTCGCCTATGAATGGAAAATCTTTTACTTTTGAAAGAAAATCGGGTGTACAAAATTTTACGGTTTTATAATCGATATATAGCGATTTCATAATTCTTCGACCGCCCGATTCCTGCATTCCACGCCAGTTTTTAAAACTTTCGTTTATTAATGCAAATGGGGGAACGGTAGAAATTGTATTATCGAAATTTCGCACCTTAATGGTTGTAAGGCTTATATCGGTAACATTGCCATCGATGTTTCGGTTGGGAAGTTCAATCCAATCGCCAATGTTAAGCATTTTGTTAGCCGATAGCTGTATAGATGCAACAAGCCCATTTATTGCATCTTTAAAAATTAACATTAAAACAGCGGTGGAAGTTCCCAATCCAATTAATAGAGAGTTGGGGTTCCTATTAATGATTATGCTTATTATGATAATGCTACCAAAAATGAATATGATAATTTTTATTACCTGTAAATACCCTTTTATTGGCCGACTTGCAGCAAATGGGTATTCCTTATAAATGCTGTTAACCGATTCAATAAACGCATTTACTGCAAATATTGCCAAAATTACCATGTAAATCTTGCACAAGGACTGTACAAAATGCGTTGTTCCGGGAATGTAATCGTAAAGGGCTATACCTATTGTTGCATAAACAACAAGAGCGGGAATAATATGTGCCAAATAATGAAAAAACTTCTTTTTAATAAGGATGTCATCCCACTCTGTTGTAGTTCGCCTGGCAATGCGCTTCATCGAGGTGAGAAATATCCGTTTTGCAACAAAATCGGCTATAAGCGCTAAAATTAAAATAGTAAAAATCGAAATTCCTACTTTTAAAAATTGGGCAAGAGTTTCGCTTGCACCCTGCGAAATTAACCATCCTTCGAACTGCTCGAGCATTTGATACTTTTCGGCAATTTGTTTGTTTATAATTTCCAGTTGCATGGTCTGTAATTTTATTAGTTAACTTGAATTCTATAGTAATGACGATTTTTGTTGATAAATCGTAGTAGTATAAGGTATTCGAGTTATAAATGTTGAATTACTCTCCGACTTTTCCTTTTTCGTGTTTAACTACTATGTTTTTGCAATTCAATTTTTTATCGAACCAAAGTTAATTAAAAAGGAAGTATGTTCGAATCGTCATTATTGTCCGGTAAAAGGTAGTCGTCGGACATAGGAGGCATTTCTGGAGGAATGTTATTGTTAGCATCGGCATTTTGTGCAGTAATTCGCCATGCTTTTACATCGGTGTACCAACGTCCGTTGTATTCCCTACTTTCGATGTTTGCTGAAACTTTAACTAAATTTCCTACTTCGATTTTTTGAATATCGGGAACTCTTTCACCCCAAGCTGCAATGCAAACTTTACGGGGATATTGTTCTTGAGTTTCAATAACAAACTCTTGTTTTATCCACTCGCCACCGCGTCCTTGTCCGGTTTGTTTGTTTAACTTTTGAATTAGTTTTCCGGTTATTTCTACGCTCATTTTGTTAATGTCTTTTCAGAAAAACGGCCGGATGAAACCACCCGGCCGGTAAGCTGCGAGTTAAATATTACTATTTTTGTGGTTGATCTTTAACAATATCAAGAAGTTCTACTTCGAAAATTAACGCTTGGTTAGGACCGATAGGACCTCCCGGACGTACGTGATCTCCGTAAGCAAGGTCAGCGGGAATGTAGAAAATGTATTTAGAACCAACTTTCATTTTCTGTAGTCCTATAGTCCAACCTTTAACTACCTGATTCAACTTAAACTGAGCCGGTTGATTTTGATCGTATGATGAGGCAAATTTTGTGCCGTCAATTAAAGTTCCAGTGAAGTGAACTTTTACAACATCGTCTTCCTTAGGCATTGGGCCTGTACCCTCTTTAATAATTTTATATTGAATTCCAGTTGTGTCAACTATAACACCTTCTTTAGTCTTGTTTTCTTCCATGAACTTTTCGCTTTCTTCCTTATTCTTTTTAGCTTCCATTTCAGCTTTATTTTGAAGGAATTTCTGGATGTACTTAATGGCATCTTCGTTGGTCATTTTCACACTGGAAGAATCGTTTTTGTAAGCATCCTGAATTGCACGGGCAAATGCTTTATAGTTTAAATCGTCCAATTTAAGTCCTTTTAAACTTTGGGCTACGTTTATACCAAGTGCATAGCTTATGCTATCGGCATCTGTCTTTAGCATTACTTTTCCAACCTGATGGTTCGAGTTTTGGCATGCAGCCAAAATGGGAAGTACAATAGTTAATGCGAATAAATTTTTAATTTTCATAGATTATAACTTTATAGTTAGAGTCAAATATTTACCATTGCGAAGATAAATAATTATTATTCCGTTCACATTAAAATATCCAAATTATTTATCAATGGTATAGTTAAATGACCTTAAACCGAATTTTTTGTTGCCATTAGAATATGCCGTTTCCCCGGGGGCCCGGGAATCCGTTTTACATTGAATCCCACTTCTCGTAATGTTCGTTTTACGATGCCCTTCGAGGAGTAAGTTACAAGTATTCCGGAATCAGTTAAAACGTCAAACAATTTCTGAAAGTTATCCATACTCCACATTTCTGTTTGGTCGTCGGGAGCAAAGGCATCAAAATAGATTAAGTCGAATTTTTGAGATGCGGGGATCCATGAGCAAAAATCGCCTAAGTGTTTAAAAATGGAAAAGTTGTCGTTAATTTCAACATTCGTATTCCATGCTGCATTAACAATTCTTTTCCACATGTCTGTTTGTGTTGGCGATAACAGTTCGGGATAGTTTAGTGCTTGTGCTACCTCATTTTCAGGAGGGTAAAGTTCTATTCCATAGTATAAAGTTTTTAGGTTTAGTTTTGCGGATACACCGGCGGTTAATGCGGCGTTTAAACAAGTACCAAGTCCGATTTCTAAAACGTTTATTAAAGGTAATTTATCTGCAAGTTGCATAAATCCGTTTTGGATGAAGATATGCTGCGATTCGGTTAGTGCTCCGTTTGTAGAGTGGTAGTAGGCATTGAATTTCTCGGAGAATAATGTACTTGAACCGTCGTTTGTCGGAACTACCTTAATATTGTTCATTTCGGTTTATTTTCGTTGCAAATGTAAGCATTATGGTAGGTACAAAATGCCATTATGTTACTCGAATAGTTTTTGAGTTGTTTAGATGTTGAATATAAAGCTTGTTTTTTCAACTGCGCTAAAAATTTGCTTTGTTTGTTACTAAGGGTTAAATTTGGTTGGTTTTTCCTTGGTAGTATCAATGGTATTTAGTTTAAATCTCGATTTATAGGCATGGTAAAGCATTTGTTCCATTCGATATTTTTTGCAATAGTTTCACTTGTTTTCATAAATGGTTGTTCGTTGCTTCCAACTCCGCCTGTTGCTTATAAGCAACCTTATAAACTTATTGCAAATGGCGATACCCGTATCGATCCTTATTTTTGGCTAAGTTATAGGGATTCACAAAAAGTTCTCGATTACCTTTTGAAAGAAAATACTTACACCGAAGAGGTAATGGAGGCTACGAGTCAACTTCAAGATAAGTTGATAATGGAGTTTAAGTCGCGTAAACGGAACGAAGATGTGTCCGTTCCAGTTTATATGAATGGTTACTATTACTATACGCGATTCGAGGAGGGAAAGGATTACCCGATAAACTGTCGCAAAAAGACGAGCATGAATAATGTGGAGGAAATTATTCTCGATGAAAATGAGGTTGCTGCAGGTTATCGTTACTGTTTGGTTGCCAGTATAGATATTTCGCCGGATAACAGGTACCTGGCATTTGGGTTGGATACTTCGGGGAGTAGGCTATTTACCATTATGTTTTAGGATTTACAAACAGGGCGGTTTTTAGATACTCGTATTAATAATTCAGCGGGAGTTGTTGCGTGGGCAAAGGATAGCCGTACTGTTTTTTATTCTCAAAAAGATAAGAAACTGCGCCCTTCAAAAATATTTCGTTGTAGTATATTTTCTCCGGAAAATAAGGTTAACATTTTTGAGGAAAAGGATAGCACCTTTAGCGTTCAGGTTTTTCCATCCAAATCGGGCGATTATATTTTTATTGCCAGCAATAGCGGGACTTCGTCGGAGTATAGGTTTTTAGATGCTGAAAATCCTTATCAAAAGTGCAAGTTAGTGCAAGCGAGAGTGGAGGGGTTGGAGTATAGTGTGGAACATGCGGGAAACGGTTTTTATATTTTAACCAATTGGCAGGCCGATAATTTTCGAATTATGAAAGCCAACATTGATAAACCGGACATGAATCATTGGACGGAGTTAATACCACATAGGCCAAACGTACTGATAATTAGCATGGATCCATACAAAAACTACCTTGTTGTTACCGAACGTAAGGATGCCTTGTTAAAAGTGAATGTTGTTAACCTTATGGATAGTTCGCAGCAGTATATCGATTTTGGCGAAGATGTTTACACGGCGTTGCCATCGGTAAACCCTGAGTTTAATTCAGATAAGTTTCAGTATTACTATACTTCGTTAACTACACCCGGAACAACTTACGAGTATAACTTTCAAACTCATAAAAAACAGCTGTTAAAGCAGGTTGAGGTTGTTGGAAATTTCGATCCTAATAATTATGTGACTCAGCGTTTATGGGCTACTGCCAGTGACAGTACGAAAATTCCAATTTCTATTGTTTACCGTAAGGGAATAAAATTCAATGGTAAAAATCCAACCTTAATGTATGGTTACGGGGCTTATGGCTATTCAATAAATCCTAATTTCGATTCGAATTTATTGAGTTTGCTTGATCGCGGATTCATTTATGCCATTGCCCATGTTAGGGGAGGACAGGAGTTAGGCCGTCAGTGGTACGAAGCAGGAAAGTTGCTGAATAAGAAAAATACCTTTACCGATTTTATAGCCTGTACCGAGTATCTAATAAAAGAGCATTATACATCGCCAAAGTATCTTGTTGCTCAAGGCGGAAGTGCCGGAGGATTATTAATGGGTGTTGTAGCAAATATGCGCCCGGATTTGTATAAGGCAATAATTGCCGAAGTGCCTTTTGTAGATGTGCTTACAACAATGCAAAATCCGAATTTACCATTGACAACCGGAGAATATGACGAGTGGGGGAATCCGAAAGATTCGGTTTATTACTACTACATTAAGACCTATTCGCCATACGATAATGTAAAACCTCAGCAATATCCAAATATGCTGGTTCTTGCTAGTTATAACGATACTCAGGTTCAATATTTTGAAGCGGCAAAATGGGTTGCCAAACTTCGGGCAACAAAAACGGACGGGAACTTATTACTTCTTAAAACGGATATGGAAACCGGACATGGCGGCGCTTCTGGTCGTATGAATATCTTGAAGGAACAGGCGTTTAAGTATGCTTTTATGTTTAAGGTACTTGGAATTAATAACTGATGCGAAGTTCAGATAGATCTTCTATTAAATGTCAAAATGTTTTTTAATAATACTGAAAAGTTTATCGGAGATAATTGGTTTCGAAATATAATTGTTACAACCTGCGGCGAGTGCCTTATCTTCGTCGCCTGTTAAGGCAAAAGCTGTTTCGGCAATTATTATTACATCTTTACTGATTTCCCTAATTAATTTTGTTGCTTGGTATCCATCCATTCCGGGCATTTTAATATCCATCATTATTAAGTCGATGTCAGAGTTTGCCTTAAATAGTTCAACTCCTTCATTTCCTGAATGGGCCTTAAGAATTTGACTGGTTATAACTTTCAGAATGTTTTCGAGCAATAAGTTAGAGATGTTGTCATCATCAACAATTAGGATTTTTAACTTATTGACCGGGGTATGTGAGTCAATAGACATATTTTTAAACTTTTATTCAGTTGTAGCATATTGGGGTTTTGATATTGGAAGCGTAAAATGAAAGGTTGATCCCTTCCCGAGTTCGCTTTCTACCCAAATATTTCCACCCAGCAAATTTACATAAGCTTTTGCAATCGACAAACCTAACCCTGCACCTTCGTAGTTGCTACATGTTGAACTATCAACTTGGGCAAAACGTTGAAATACTTCGTCGTGCTTATCATTTGGAATGCCAATACCTGAATCAGAAACGACAAATTCAAGGGAGTTATTTTTTTTCTGACATGAAATTTTTACGTATCCTTTGTCGGTAAACTTAAACGCATTTTTAGCAAGATTTAATAGAATACCTTGAAGTTTGTACTTGTCGGTTACTATTTCGATTTCGGAGTTAGAAATGTTGCTTTTTAATTCAAAGGTTAATGCTTTTCTTTCGGCAAGGGGTAAAAAGAATTTGTGAATAAATTCAAGTATTTGCAAAACATTGCATTTCTCCATTTTAGCAGAAACCTGCCCTGCTTCAATCCGTGAAATATCAATCAAGTTATCTAGTAAATCCAGCATTCGCTCGCCACTTCGTTCGATAATGTTTAAATATTCGTTTTTCTCATTATCCGAAACGTTATCCCTTTTCAATAGTTGGGTAAATCCCATAATTCCGTTCATGGGAGTTCTTATCTCATGGCTCATGTTGGCTAAAAATGCCGATTTTAACTTATCGCTTTCTTCTGCTTTTAACCTTGCAGCAATAAGTTCCTCTTCCCATTTTTTTTGTTCGGTAATGTTGCGTGCAACGGCAATAACACATTTTTTGCCAAAAAACTCTCCTGGTGTAAGGCTTACTGTTTTAGGGAATATTTCACCATTTTTCTTTTGCCCCCAGAATTCAAAAAGTATGGTTTCCCCATTATACGATTTTTTTAGAAGTCCAATTACATATTCCATATCGTTTTTACCCGGAGCGGAAATCATGGATGGTTTTTTTCCTATGAAAAATTCGCGGGGATAACCGTATAATTTTACGGCAGCCTCGTTAACATCCAAAAATATACCTTGCTGATCCATTATGTAAATAGCCTCGTAAATGCTATTTATTATTCCGCGGAAAGTTTTTTCCGATAGGGTAAGTTGTTTTTGAATTTCTTTTTTTTCTGTTATATCCCTAGCTGTACCAACAAGTCCTATTAACTTTCCTTGAGAGTTGTAAAGCGGAGCTTTATGAATGTCTAGAAAATGAAATTTCCCATTTATAGTTCCAAATTCATCAAATTGAAGTATTTGTTTCGATTGCAGTGTTGCTTCGTCGGTATCGATGCTGAGTTCTCCAAATGTGTACCATTCAGGGTTTTCCGGATGAAGTTCCTGTTCGTGTTGTTTAAAGGACAGGTATGTTTTGCCAATAGGTTCGTTGGTATTCTTTACGTTTAGTAACTTTTCGCAGGTCGATTTGTTAGTAAAAATATATTGCTTGTTTATATCCTTTGCCCAAATCATATCAGGTGTAGTATCGCTCATAAGGCGAAGCAGAGAATACAAATCGTGGTACTTTGCCTGACTTTCGCGAAGCGAATGTTCAACTAGTCGCTTTTGAGTAACATCTCTAACAATTGCGATAACTTTATCGGAACCGTACTTAACCAACCGACTTTCAAAAAATTTGTTTTTGTTATCAACGGTTAGTTCATAGTCGTATGTCGAAATGTGCGCAGAACTTTTGATAAGTTCTTCTATTTTAGTGTGCGTTAATTTGGCAAGACGTTCCGGGAGAACTTCATCTACAGATTTATTTAAGAAAGAGCTTGGCTGAACATACAAGTCTCTTAAATTTTTACTGTGAAAGTCACTTATAACCCCGTTTTTATCAAAAACAAACATTATGTCAGGATTTGCATTGAGTAATGCTTGATTTCTGTTTTGGGAATCGGTTAAGCGGCTTTCAACGAGTTTTACCTGTTCTTCATTAATATTTAAGTAGTTTATTAATGAGTTGTACTTTGCTTTTAATTCTTCTAATTCTTTATGAAGGGCTTTACATTCGGATTGATCGTTTTGTTCCATTATCGAAAAAAGTATTTGGAAAATAATCAAACCAAATTAACAAATTTGTTCTCTAAGTTGCAAGATTCTATTTTTATATCTGCTACTGTTCTACATCTTTTAAACTTAATTGTATTCTTTTCCGCTGAATATCTACTTCCAGAACTTTAACTTTTACATGCTGGTGTAATTTTACTATTTCCAATGGGTTCGATACAAAACGGTTAGCCAATTGGGAAATGTGAATTAAGCCGTCCTGTTTAACACCTACATCGACAAAAACGCCAAAGTTGGTTATGTTGGTTACAATTCCGGGGACAACCATGCCTGGGATCAAATCGTCGATTTTGAAAATGCCTTCGGCAAATTCGAATACTTTAATTCCTTTTCGCGGATCGCGCCCCGGTTTGGACAATTCCTGAATTATATCGTTTAAGGTTGGAAGTCCAACTTTATCGGTAACGTAATGTTCCGGTTTTATTTTATTCCTGAGTTGTTCGTCTCCTATCAAGTCGGATACCGAGCAATTTAAGTCTTTGGCCATTTGTTCAACAATATGGTAACTTTCGGGGTGAACCGCACTGTTGTCAAGAGGATTTTTAGCATTGGAAATTCTTAAAAATCCGGCGCATTGTTCGTAGGCTTTACCGCCTAAGCGGGTAACTTTTTTCAATTCGGTTCTGCAGCTGAATGGTCCATTTTGTTTACGGAAATCAACTATGTTTTGGGCAAGTTGAGGTCCTAGTCCGGAAACGTAGGTAAGCAGGTGTTTGCTGGCAGTATTCAGGCTGACGCCTACGTGGTTAACGCAACTTTCCACAACCTGATCGAGGCTACCCTTTAACTTGTTCTGGTCAACGTCGTGTTGGTATTGTCCCACACCAATTGATTTGGGATCGATTTTAACCAGTTCGGCCAACGGATCCATTAACCTGCGTCCTATGGAAACAGCCCCTCGCACGGTAACATCATACTCGGGAAATTCTTCCCGCGCAACCGGTGATGCCGAGTAAACCGATGCTCCATCCTCGCTTACAACGAATACCTTGACATCGCGATTAAACCGAATTCGTTTTATAAGCGCTTCTGTTTCCCGACTAGCCGTGCCGTTTCCAATGGCAATGGCTTCTATTTTGAAAGTTTCCACCAACGACGAAATCTTGCTCATTGCTTTTCCACTTTCGTTTTGAGGAGGGTGAGGGTAAATGGTTTCGTTGTGTACTAAGTTGCCTTGTGCATCAAGACAAACAATTTTGCAACCCGTTCTATATCCGGGGTCAATAGCCAAAACGTTTTTTTGTCCTAACGGAGCCGAAAGTAAAAGTTGCCGAAGGTTTTCGGTGAAAACGTGTATAGCTTCATCGTCGGCTTTTGTTTTAAGTTCGGCGGTAAACTCATTTTCGATAGACGGTTCAATAAGCCTTTTGTATGAATCCGTAATTGCCTTATCCATTTCTTCGGCAGCATCGCTGTAGGAACGGATAAAGTTACTTTTTAACTCTTCCAGTAACGGTTCGGATGGAGGGACTATGCTAACACGCAGAAAGCCCTCTTCCTGTCCGCGACGCATTGCCAAAAAGCGGTGCGAAGCGCAACGTTTTACCTCTTCCTCGAAATTAAAATAATCGGAATACTTAACGCCTTCGGTTTCCTTTCCCTTAATAACTTTCGATTTTATTGTGGCAAATCGTTTAAAATGCCTGCGGGCAATATTACGGGCTTTTTCGTTTTCGCTAATCCATTCGGCAATAATATCGCGAGCACCCTGAAGGGCTTCTTCAACGTTGGGAACCTTGTCGTTAATGTACTTTTCCGCTTTGGTAAGGATGTTGCGTTCTTGTTGCCTGTAAATTATTTCAGCCAGAGGTTCCAGCCCTTTTTCCTTGGCGATGGTAGCCTTTGTTCGGCGTTTGGGTTTATATGGAAGGTAAATATCCTCAAGTTCAGTGGTGTCGTAGCAGTTTATAATTCTCGATTTGAGTTCATCGGTCAGTTTTCCCTGCTCTTCAATGGTAGATAGTATTGTTTCCTTGCGTTTGTCGAGTTCGATGTATTTAGCAGAAAGGTCTCGTATGGATGACACCTGAACTTCATCCAAATTACCTGTCATTTCTTTTCGGTACCGGCTAATAAAAGGAATTGTAGCACCATCGTTTAACAGTTTGATGGTGTTGGAAACCTGACGGTCGTTTAGGTTTAGTTCCTTAGAAATAAGGTTGATGTGATTTTTTAAATTAGCCTCTTCCATAGTTCGAAAATTTGCTAACAAAAGAAAGAAATTATTGTGGGTAGTGCAAATGTTATCCGTTATCGAGTGTTATGGCGAGTATTTTAATTAAGAAAAAAGTTGGAGCGTTAACCCCAACTTTTTCACTTTAACAAAACCAAAAACCCTGATAAATGAGCGATTGTTGCATCTACCAGTGTTAGCTAAATATCAAATTTTACTCCTTGTGCCAAGGGGAGCGTTTTTCCGTAGTTGATGTTTACTGTTTGGCGGCGCATGTACGATTTCCACGCATCAGATCCGGATTCGCGACCGCCTCCGGTTTCTTTTTCACCACCAAAAGCGCCGCCTATTTCTGCTCCCGAGGTACTTGTATTTACATTTGCAATACCACAGTCGGAACCTCGTTGGGATAACCACTCTTCCGTATCAATGAGGCTGGTTGTAAACATAGCCGACGATAATCCTTGAGGAACATCGTTATTGGCAGCAATTGCTTCCTCAAGCGAACTTACCTTGATAAGGTAAAGGATAGGAGCAAATGTTTCGCTTTGTACAATTTTATAGCGGTTTTTAACTTCTACTATTGTAGGAACTACAAATGTTCCGTGCTCAAAACCCTTACCGGATAACACCTTGTTACCGAAAATAACCTTGCCACCTTCTTTTATTGCTTCGTTAATTGCATGGCTGTACGCATCAACAGCCGATTTATCGATGAGTGGGCCTATGATGGTGCTTTCTTCGAGCGGATTGCCAATTCGTTTTTCTAGTTGGCTATAAGCATTAATTAACCGTTGTTTTACATCGTCGTAGAGTTGTTCATGAACAATAATTCTACGGGTTGAAGTGCATCGTTGACCGGCAGTTCCAACGGCTCCAAATACTATCGAAGGAATTGCAATGTCCAGATTTGCCGATGGCATAACCAAGGCTGCATTGTTTCCTCCAAGTTCAAGAATAGATCTGCCAAAACGCTTGCTAACTAATTCGGCAACATGTTTTCCTACCTTTGTCGATCCGGTCATGGAGAAAAGCGGAATGCGTTTATCTTCAAGGAAGTTATCACCTAATACCGAACTCTTGGCAATTACAAGGTTAAAAACTCCTTCTGGAACATTTAACGATTTAAGCACCCCGGCAATTATTTTGTGTACGGCAACGGCAGTAATAGGCGTTTTTGAACTGGGTTTCCAAACAACAACATTTCCTCCAATAACTGCAAGCATTGTGTTCCATGCCCAAACTGCTACAGGAAAGTTGAACGAAGTTATTATGCCAACAATTCCCATAGGATAGTATTGTTCGTACATCTTATGGTCGGGACGTTCCGATTGTAGCATAAAACCATTCATTACACGCGATTGTCCAACGGCAAAGTCACAGATATCTATCATTTCTTGAACTTCACCCATTCCTTCCTGAAGAATTTTTCCCGCTTCGATGCTAACAAGGCGTCCGAGTACCTCTTTGTATTCCCGTAATTTTATTCCAATTAAACGCACAACCTCTGCTCTTTTAGGAGCCGGCCAATTTCGCCATTCTTTAAAAGCCTTGTCGGCATTTTTCATCATCAACTCATAGTCATCAATGCTTGCAGATTTTACTTCGGCAATAATTTCACCATTAGTAGGGTTTTCCGAACTTAGTATGGTACCATGGGTTTCAATCCAACTGTTTCCAGTACTAATTCCATGGTTAACCCTTTCAATTTCTAATACTTTAAGAGTGTTGGCAATATCTTTACTCATTTTTTGTTTTTTATTATTATTTACAATCGTTTTCCATGAATGGGTACTTATAGTTGGTAGCAGGAACAAGTGTTTCCTTTATAACGCGGGCGCTAGTCCAACGGATAAGATTAAGGTGACTACCTGCTTTATCGTTAGTTCCCGATGCACGGGCTCCGCCAAATGGTTGCTGACCAACAACTGCTCCGGTTGGCTTATCGTTAATGTAGAAGTTACCTGCGGCGTAACGCAATTTTTCCATAGCCAATTCAATAGCCTTGCGGTTGGTGGAAAAAATTGCCCCTGTTAAGGCATAGGGTGAGGTTTGATCGCAGAGATCCAATGTCTTTTCGTAATCGTTGTCATCGTAAACGTAAATGGAAAGTACCGGGCCAAAAATTTCCTCTTCCATGGTAACAAAGTGAGGATTGGTTGTTAGTATAACCGTTGGCTCGACAAAGTAGCCTACCGATTTATCGCCATTTCCACCGAAAACAATTTCGGCTTCATCCGATTTCTTCGCCTTCTGAATGTAACTCATGATATTATCGAACGATGCTTCATCGATTACGGCGTTCACAAAATTGGTAAAATCAATAGGATCGCCCATTTTAATTTCGGCAAGCATTTTTCCCATTTCCTCTTTAAGTGCAGGCCACATCGATTTTGGAACATAGGCACGGGATGCCGCCGAGCATTTTTGTCCTTGAAATTCGAATGCCCCACGAACCATTGCCACTGCAACCTCGTCGAGGTTAGCGCTCGGATGAACAACAATAAAGTCCTTACCGCCTGTTTCTCCAACTAATTTTGGGTACGAGCGGTAACTTCCCAAGTTTTCGGATATTTGTTTCCAAAAGTGGCTGAATGTTCCGGTAGAACCTGTAAAGTGGATACCAGCAAGCATTGGGTTTTTAAATATTTCCTTGCCAATTACGGAGCCTTTGCCCGGGATAAAGTTTATGACACCGTCGGGAACACCTGCTTCTTTAAAAATTTTCATTAGAATATAGTTCGATAGAAGAGCGGTTGTTGCAGGCTTCCAAACAACGGTATTTCCCATTAGTACAGGCGACATGCTAAGGTTTGATGCAATAGAGGTGAAGTTAAAAGGCGAAACGGTGAAAATGAAACCTTCCAACGGACGGTATTCCGTTCTGTCGAGGTGCGAATTCTCCGAAAGGGGTTGTTCGTTGTATATTTGGCTGGCAAAATAGGAGTTAAAACGAAGAAAATCGATTAACTCACAGGCTGAGTCAATTTCTGCCTGATAGGCATTTTTGCTTTGGCCTAGCATTGTTGCCGCATTTATAAGTGCACGGTATTTTGTCGAGATAAGTTCGGCTATCTTTAGGGCGATCGAAACTCTATCGATCCATGAGGTTTGTTCCCACTGATGATGGGCTGCTAATGCTGCATCGATGGCCATGTTCACTTCTTTTTCGCCAGCCATGTGGTACTTTGCTAAAACCTTTGAGTGGTTATGAGGCATCACAACATTTCCGGTTACTCCGGTTTTTACCTCTTTACCTCCAATTATTAATGGAATTTCGGTAACGGTTTTCGAAAGGTTTTCTAATTCCTTTTGAAGTTTAATTCTCTCGGTTGAGCAGGGTTTATAATCGAGAATCGGCTCATTTTTAGGGCAATCAAAATTAAAAATAGCGTTATTCATAATTTTTGGTTTTTAAATTATTTATCCGATATGCAAAAATATACATAACGATATGATTTTTTATGATTTTTGTTACTCTTTTATTATTTGGAGCTAATTTAAATAACAAGCAAAGTAGAAGATTGTTTGTTCTCAAAGTCTTTTGTATTAGAGAAGGTTGTGTTGTTGGAAAATTGTTTTTTATATGAGAAGCTTAAGAATATAAGCGTAAACATTGGTAAAAGGGTTGTCATAAAAAGAGTACCTAGTTTTCGATTTAGCAGAAGTTCGAAGTTTTATTTGTAACCAATGAAATATGCTATTTTCTATAGCAGAGATTTTGTGTATAAGTGTTCCTGCGAAACCTTTGTAAAACAATTAAAATCTAATATTTTTGTAGGAGTTCAGGGTTATTATTATTTAAGTATGAATTATTTAGTTGGGATCGACGATACCGATAACTTGGAAAGCAGAGGAACTGGTTTTATTGGACGTACCATGGCGCAACAAATTGTTGCAAATGGATTAGGCAAAACGGGGGCCATTTCGAGGCATCAGTTGTTATTCGATCCAAGAGTTCCTTACACTTCGCATAATTCATCGCTTTGTATAGAAGTGGAAACGGAATGCCCCGATAACTTGTTGAATTTCATGATAGCATATTTGCTTAAGGCTTGTGCCATTGGTTCCGATTGCGGATTATGTATGGTAGATGCGAACAATGTTCCGACTTCCATTATAGAGTGGGGACTTACTGCTAAAAAGGAATTGGTAAGGCAGATAGATGGGTTAAATTTGTCTAAAAAGGAGAATATTGTTTTAATCGGTCTTACAGGCAATCACGACGGAGTTATTGGTTCAATGGGAGCCGTTGGCTTAAGAGCATCGGGTAACGACGGTAGGTTTGTTGCGTTAAAAGGTGTGGATGTAAGAACAATAACGGGGATAAAAACTCCTGCCGAACTAAAAAAACTGGTTGAACTGCATAGTGTGGTAACGCCGGAAGGAGAGCCGGTAAACGAAAACGAGCCTATTTTGATGGAAGGTTGGCTAAGGCCTGTTAACCGCAATGGAAATATAACATTAATTGTAAATAAGATAATTAACAATACCGATTATGGCTATAAACTCGCAGACAAGGACTATATCAAAAGCATTTCCAATTAGTTTTTCAACTATAGCGCAAGTGCTAATTTTACTTATTGTAGGTTTTGTAGCTACGTGGTTGCATTATCGGTTGAGAATTCCTATGCGAATGCCGGGTCGTCACGGGTTGGAATTTATGCTCCTACTTATGGGAGCTCGTTACTTATCGAATTTGCGGTTAGCATCTTCGGTAACAATTACAGGTTCCATTTTAATTACGCTAATTCCGGGTTTTGGATTTACCGATCCAGTTCTGCCATACATATACTTGGTTATAGGCGTTTTAATCGATTTTGTTTGGTACGTTTGGAATAATCGAATTCGTTGGATTCCTGTCATCGCAATTCTAGGAGGGTTTGCTTATGCGCTTATTCCTGTGTTTAGAATTATTATTTCGCAGTTTGCCGGTTACTATTACGGCAGCTTGGCAACGGGTATCTTTTTCCCGATTATTACTCATTTTGCCTTTGGGTATGTTGGTTCATTAGTCGGATTGGGAGTTGCATCGAGTATTCGAAAAATGAAAAAATAGCGTGTTGCTAATCGCGAAAATTTTGAATATCAAAATATAGTGTTGATTTCAATTTATCCGATCGAAATTAATTAATCCCAACAAATTTCATAGTAGGTGATCATGTTTAGTAAAATATTGCTTAACGATATGAAAAAAAGTACATTTCGAGTGTTTTTTTTGTTATTCGCGGTAGTCCTAATCTTGTCGGCGTGTAAAAAATCGGATAAAAATACAAATCCGCCAATAATAGAGTTGGTAAGTGAAACAGGGATAATTTCTGCCGATACTTCGGCAGTTATAGCCCAGCCGTTGAAATTTAAGGTTCATTGTAAATGGAACGGCGATAATGCTCTTACAAATTTTATTGTGTCGAGTAACGGTACCCGCGTTTTAGACGAAGGAATGTACATGCAGGAGTTCGATCGTGATGTGATTTTTGCTAAGGATTCTAGCGATGTGGAGTTGGTAGTTTTTACCATTCGCGATATAAAAGGTGGCTCTGCTAGCGTTTCGCTGAGGGTTACCAGGGAAAATGGAACTATTGGTGGTGAATTGGTTAGGTATAGTAACATCGTGCTTGATGCGCAAGGGATAGAGAATGGTAAAAGTTTTTTGTCGCTAACCAATGGCGTTACATATACTTTGCAGGATGCTTATGGGATTCAGAACGAAATACATTTGCTTTACTTTTACGATCCGGAAGGAGACTATAACACTATTTCGTCGCCAGGGGCAAACATAACAATATCGTATTTGCCTTCGAATTACGATATTCCTAATTGGAATACCCGGAACACTTGTCGTTTCGTGCAGGTAGCGCTTACGCAGGAAGAGTTCGATGCAATTTCGGAATCAGCCTCTGTTGTTGGGCTTTACACTAACGACGGGAAACGAAAAGCAAAAAATTTGAAAGCAGGCGATACTTATTCATTTATTATTGAAGATATTGGGAAATATGGAGTTTTAAGAGTATCGGACGTTACAGGGCAGGAGTCGGGACAGGTAACCTTTTCCGTTGTGGTACAAAAGTAAATAGTGACTTATGAAGAAATTTTTGTTATTGCTACTAGTTGTTTCAACATTCATTTTTACGTCTGTTAGTGCTTTTGCTCAAAGTTGTATAAGCGGAAAGGTTATCGATACCGATACCGGAAATCCATTGCAGGGAGTCACCGTAACAATTAAGGGAACAACAAAAGGCGTTGTTACGGATTCGTTAGGACGGTTTAAAATTTGCTTTTCGAATGCACTACCTGAAACGTTGGTATTTAACCATTTGGGCTACATTTCTAAAGAAGAAAAATGTGATAGCTATAAGGCGATTCTTGTAGAGTTAAAATCAAAGTCAATTCCTATAGAACAGGTTGTTGTTACTGCAACGTTAAATCCGGAACCTACATGGGAGGTGCCTGCAATGGTTTCGGTCGTTAGTAAACAGGTGGTTCAAAATACACCAACTACCAATGTGGATAATTTGTTAGAAACTATTCCCGGTATTTTTGTAAACCGTTCCAATGGCGTTTTCTCTAAAAACGCTTCGGTTACCATGCGCGGGTTGGATGGAACTAATCGGGTGTTAATTCTTTACGATGGGGCGCCATTAAACAAAACTTCCTACGGATTTATAAATTGGAGTTTGATTTCGCCCGATTTAGTTGACCAGATCGAAGTTGTTCATGGTCCGTCGTCGGCGTTGTTTGGCAACAATGCCATGGCTGGCGTAATTAACATTCGAACTAAGAATCCTCTCGACAAACCGTTTTATGGTGATGTAACTGCCGAGGCCGGAGGCTTGGGTTTAAAAGGAGTGCGAGCCACCGTTGGCGGAAAAATTCCGGTACTTAAAAAGGGGATAAATGTAATGACCTATGGCTTTTGGCGCGAAGGTGATGGTTATATTGCGGAACCTCCGGCGATACGCGATTCTACAAATGTTCCAATGTATATAAAGGAAAAAGGAGCAAACTTTAAGATTATGGTACCGACTACCGATAGCGCATCATTTTTTGTCGGGGGAAATTTATACGAAGATAAGCGTGGTTCGGGGCGAAAAGTATATCTTGATGATGGGAGTTACGATGCTTATACAACAAGTCGATTGCGATTTGGATACAATGGTAAGTTGAAAGGATTTTTAGTTGATATTTACGGATTTGCCCAGCGGGAAGTTTACAACAGACAGAACGAGTCTTTAAATTCGAGTGCAGAGTATAAGTTGTACTATACCCATCAAGTTTCGGGGGATGTTGGTTTATGGGCTAATGCGTCAAGAAGTTTTTTCAGCAATAACGATTTTACATTTGGCATTGATGTTAAGCATGGCTGGATGGACGCTGAAGATACTTATCGAACATCTACCGATTATATCGAAAGGGATGGAAAAGTAACTTTTGCGGCAGCGTTTGTTCAGGACGAGCAGAGTTTATTAAATGGTAAGTTGAAGTTACTGGCCGGTTTGCGATTCGATTATGCGCAGTTTTTCGATGGTTACTTAAACGTTGTCGATCCAACCAAGAATACCGGTTTTACTTCCGATACCGTTGCAAATTTTCCTACAAGTTCGTGGCAAGCCGTAAATCCTAAGTTAGGGTTAAGGTATATGCCGCTTAATTGGCTAAGTGTTTATGCTTCAGTTTCAACAGGTTTTATGCCGGCAAAACTCGACGATTTATGTTCTTCGAGAAAAATTAGCAAAGGATTTAAGTTGGCAAATCCAAATCTTAAACCCGAGCATTTGCTAACCTACGAGGTTGGTGGAGGAATTCGGTTTAATAATGTAGTTCGGTTTGATTTTACCGGCTATTACTCTCGTGGAACCGATTTTCAGTACTTTGTTTCCACTGGAGATTCCATCGATACAGGAGGAACGGAGTTAAAACCGATTGTGAAACGGCAAAATATAACCGAGGTTCAGGTTATTGGAGGAGAAACTTCTCTGAAAATTACTCCGTATAGATGGATGCTTATAAAGGGTAGTTATTCGGTTAATCGTTCCGAAGTAAAAAAGTTTGATGCAGATCCTGCGGTAAATATCGATTTAAGCGGCAAGGCATTGGCTGAAGTTCCTATGGAACAGGCATCTGTAGAGTTTTTTGTAGTTAACAAGGTTGTAAATGTAGGAGTAATTTATAAGTACATTGGAGATCAGTGGGGCGACGAGGTTAACAGTTACAAAATAAGCTCTTGGCATACTTTTGATGCAAGATTATGGCGAGAATTTGGACCGTTTAAGGCTACTGTCGATGTTTTTAATATTTTCGATAAGCCGTATATCGATAAAAAAGGGTTAATGTCGCCCGGACGATTTTTTCAAGCATCCGTTTCGTATAAATTTTAGTAGAAAGGCATAATTGTCTTTCTGGAAGATTTTGTGCTTTTGAGCATTTGCTGTGCTTATGCGTTGGGTGTATTGCTTTTTTGCAATAAATTCGCTTTACTTCGATATCCAGTTATTATATTTGCTTAGGTAAAACAATCAAAAAATGCAGGAATACAGAGTAAAACAATTAGCCGAGGTAGTTGAAGCAAAAGTTGTAGGAGATGTAGAAGTTGTAGTGGATTCAGTTATTATCGATAGCAGGACTCCCGCTACGGGTAATAACCCTATGTTTGTTGCCATTAAGGGGCCAAATCACGATGGGCACGATTACATTGGTGAACTTTACAACTATCAGGATATAAATGTTTTTCTGATTAGCGAGGTTGGCGATTTACCTAAACTTTATCCGGATGCTACTTTTATTGTAGTGGAGGATACTTTATATGCACTTCAGCAAATAGCTGCTTTTCATAGACAGAATTACAAATATCCGGTAATTGGGATTACCGGAAGCAATGGAAAAACCATAGTAAAGGAGTGGCTTAACCAGTTACTATCTCCCGATTATAGGGTAGTTCGTAGCCCAAAAAGTTTTAACTCACAGGTAGGCGTGCCTCTTTCGGTTTTGCAAATGGACGAAAGTTTTGAACTGGGAATTTTCGAGGCGGGAATATCCCAGCCGGGAGAAATGCTAAACTTGGAAGAGGTTATAAAGCCAACCATTGGGATTTTTACAAATATAGGGTTGGCACATCAGCAGAGTTTCGACGATTTGGATGAAAAGGTTAACGAAAAGTTGAAGCTATTTAAGGATTCCAGTGTGCTAATTTACTGTAAGGATCATGAGTTGGTTGACAGGGTTATTGCGGAGGATGTTACATTGGATAATGTCGATTTACTTACATGGGGAAAACACCCTAATGCTAATGTTCATGTTGATGAGATAGTTGAGGTGGATGAAGGAAAACTTATCGACATTACCTATAAAGAAGAACATTTAAGAATATCTATTCCTTTTACTGACTCTGCTTCGTACGAAAATGCGATGCACTGTGTAAGTTTAATGCTCCATTTGAATGTAGATAGGGAAGATTTGGTAAGCAGAATAACCAAGCTTAACCCTATTGCTATGCGTTTGGAGTTAAAGGAGGGTATTGGCGGCAGCGTTTTAATTAACGACAGCTATAATTCCGATTTGGGTTCGCTTTCCATTGCGTTGGATTTTATGCTGCAGCAAAAGAAGAGCAACGAAAAGGTAATTATCTTGTCCGACATTCTTCAGAGTGGTTATTCTTCGGAGTTGTTATACTCCAAAGTTGCACATTTATTAGAAGATAAAGGAATTAATGAGTTAATAGGTATAGGCCATGAAATTACACGCTTTGCACATTTATTCGATTTAAAGAAAGAGTTTTATCCCGATACGACTACTTTTTTAAAAACGTTAAAGCGTGAGCGTTTTGCCGATAAGGTAATTTTGGTTAAAGGGAGCCGAGCATTCCAGTTCGAAAAAATTTCGGCAGTACTCGAGCAAAAATCCCATAGAACCATTATGGAGATAAACCTGAATGCGCTTGCACATAACCTTAACTTTTACAGGGGAAAGTTAAAACCGGGAGTTAAAACCATGGTTATGGTTAAAGCTTTTTCCTATGGAAGTGGAGCATACGAGGTGGCCAATTTGCTTCAGTTTAACCGTGCCGACTA
>ERZ795053.2068-NODE-2068-length-24717-cov-22.761049_pt1 | contig 24717 bp, 19 predicted proteins | sample MGYA00375137_ERZ795053 | MGnify/ENA primary metagenome ERZ795053 (study PRJEB30182, sample SAMN05720284) | activated sludge metagenome | isolation source: Anaerobic digester | place: Hong Kong | collected 2014-12-17 ...
GATCACCTGGCCTTGAAACGGTCGAACAGTTCGCGAGTCAACGCAAAGCGGGCGTCGGCATCCCACAGTTCGCGCTTGATGCGCAGCGAACTCGGGCCGTCCATGCGGTAGACGTTGGGCTGGGTTTGCACGAGGCGGATCACCGTCAGCGGATCGATATCGGGTTTGGCGCTGAAGTCGATGCGGCCACCGTTGGCGCCAAGATCAAGCTTGGTGATGCCGATGGCGGTGGCTTCCAGCTTCAGTGCTGTCATCGCGAACAGGTTCTTCAGCGGATCGGGCAGCAGGCCGAAGCGGTCGATCATCTCCACCTGCAGGTCGCGCAGATCATCGGTGCTTCGCGCGTTGGCGATACGCTTGTACAGCGTCAGGCGCGTGTGTACGTCGGGCAGGTAGTCGTCCGGAATCAGCGCCGGGATGTGCAGCTCGACGGTGGCGCCGTGATGGCTGTCGGCGTCGAGGTCGGGCAGCTTGCCGTCGCGGATGCTCTTCACCGCACGCTCCAGCAGTTCGGTGTACAGCGAGAAGCCGACTTCGGTGATCTGCCCGCTCTGTTCCTCGCCCAGCAGCTCGCCGGCGCCGCGGATTTCGAGATCGTGCGTGGCCAGGGTGAAGCCGGCGCCGAGCTCCTCCAGTGAGGCAATTGCTTCAAGGCGCTTTCGCGCATCCGCCGTCATCGCCTTGCCTTCCGGGATCAGCAGGTAGGCGTAGGCACGATGATGGCTGCGGCCGACGCGGCCGCGCAGCTGGTGCAGCTGGGCGAGACCAAAGCGGTCGGCGCGGTCGATGATGATGGTGTTGGCGTTGGGGATATCGATGCCGGATTCGATGATGGTCGTCGCCACCAGCACGTTGAAGCGCTGGCGGTGGAAGTCGAGCATCACCTGTTCCAGCTCGCGTTCCGGCATCTGGCCGTGACCGATGCGGATGCGCGCTTCCGGGACCAGTTCGGCCAGCTCACGCGCTCGGCGCTCGATGGATTCGACCTGGTTGTGCAGGAAGTAGATCTGTCCGCCGCGCGCCAGCTCGCGCTGGAAGGCTTCGCGCAGCTGCGAGGCGTCCCAGGGCGTGATGAAGGTCTTCACCGCGACGCGGTTCTGCGGCGGTGTGGCGATCAGCGACAGGTCGCGCAGTCCAGCCATCGACATGTTCAGTGTGCGCGGGATTGGCGTGGCGGTCAGCGTCAGCAGATGGACTTCTGCGCGCAATGCCTTCAGGCGTTCCTTCTGACGCACGCCGAAACGCTGTTCCTCATCGACGATCACAAGGCCGAGGTCCTTGAACTTCACGTCCTCCTGCAAGAGGCGATGAGTGCCGACAATGACGTCGATCTCGCCGCGTTCAACGCGATCCAGTTCCGCGCGGTTGTCCTTGGCCGATTTGAAGCGCGACAGCACGTCGACGCGCACCGGCCAGTCGGCGAAACGGTCGCGGAAGTTCTGGTAGTGCTGCTGGGCGAGCAGGGTGGTCGGCACCAGCACGGCGACCTGCTTGCCGGCCATGGCGGCGGCGAAGGCGGCGCGCACGGCGACTTCGGTCTTGCCGAATCCCACATCGCCGCAGACCACGCGATCCATCGGCCGCTCGCGGGCGAGGTCGTCGATCACCGCTTCGATGGCCTGCTGCTGGTCCGGTGTTTCCTCGAACGGGAATCCGGCGGCGAACTGCTCGTACATGGTGCGATCAGCCTGCAGCGCGCGGCCTTTTCTCGCCTCACGACGTGCCTGGATTTCAAGCAGTTCGGCGGCGACGTCGCGGACCTTCTGTGCAGCGCGCTTCTTCGCCTTCTCCCACTGCTCGCCGCCCAGCGAATGCAGTGGCGCGGCATCGGGTGAGGCGCCGGAATAGCGCGAGACGAGATGCAGCTGCGCCACCGGAACATAGAGCTTGTCGCCCTTGGCGTACTCAATCTCAAGGAACTCGGCGGGCGTATCACCGACGTCCAGCGTCACCAGTCCGCGATAGCGACCGACGCCGTGGTCCTCATGAACGATGGGCGAGCCTTCGGCGATCTCGCTCAGGTCGCGGATGATGCTGTCGGGATCGCGGTCACTGCGCCGACGTCGACGTGGCTGGCCGGCGCGATCCGGATACAGCTGGCGCTCGGTGAGCACGCAGATCGGCGGCTCGCTGATGGCGAAACCATTGTCGAAGGCGGCGACGGTGGCGAAGCTGCCGGCTTCGTCAGCCAGCGCGGCGAAATCTTCCCAGTTGGCGACGACGCTGGGCTTGATTCCGGCAGCGCCCAGGGTTTCCTGCAGCGCTTCGCGGCGACCCGGCGAATCGGAGGCGAGCAGCACGCGACCGGGATAACTGGCGAGGAAGGACTTCAGCGCGGTGGCTGGCTCCGCATCGCGGACGTTGATCGGCAGGTCCGGAGCCGGCTGCACGCCCAGATCGGCGGCCTCGCCAAAGCGCGCGTGTTCGCGGGCGACGGTTTCGATCAGCGGCGTGGCGTTGAACTGCTGGCGCAGGTGTTCGGTGGGTAGCAAGATTTCCGCCGGCGGCAGGATCGGCCGCTCGATGTCGTGACGACGCTGCTCGTAGCGCTCGCCGGTCTGTGCCCAGAAGGCTTCCGCCGACTCCAGCACGCCGGCATCCAGCGCCAGCAAGGCGCTCGGCGGCAGGTAGTCGAACAGCGTGGCGGTGGTATCGAAGAACAGCGGCAGGTAGTACTCGATGCCTGCCGGCGCGCCGCCGCCCTTCAGGTCCTGGTAGACCGGACAGCGACGCGGATCAATCGGGAAGCGCTCGCGCAGTATCTCGCGCACGCGCTTGCTGGCCGATTCGTCCATCGGAAACTCGCGGCCGGGCAGCAGCTCGATGGCGTCGAGCTTGCCCGTGGAACGCTGGGTTTCCGGATCGAAGGGGCGGATCGCATCGATCTCGTCGTCCAGCAGTTCGATGCGATAAGGCTCGGACGCGCCCATGGCGAAGATGTCGAGCAGGCTGCCGCGTACCGCGAAATCGCCCGGATCCAGCACCTGTGGCACGTTGCGATAGCCAGCGGTTTCCAGGCGGCGCTTCTCGTCGTCGAGATTGAGCCGCTGGCCGAGTTTCAGCATCAGCGTGCCGCCGGCGATGTAGCCGGTGGGCGGCAGGCGCTGCATCAGCGTCTGCACCGGCACCACCAGGATGCCGCGACGCAGGCTGGGCAGCCGGTACAGCGCGGCGATGCGCTGACTGACGATGTCCGGGTGCGGGCTGAACAGGTCGTAGGGCAGGGTTTCCCAGTCGGGGAAATGCATCACCGGCAGGTCGCCGCCGAAGGCGCGCAGATCCTGCTCCAGCACCTGCGCGGTGTGTGTGTCGTGGGTGATCGCCAGCAGCAGGCCGTCATGCCCCTGAGCCGCCGAACGCAGGGCCAGCGCCCAGGCGCTGCGGCTGTCCGGTTGCCGCCACCAGGCGCGCTGCTGTCCGGCTCTGGGCAGCGGTGCGGCGAGAAGCGGCTTGGTGGAAGCGGTCATGCGGATGCGGCGGTCTGCGAACGGGCGCGCAGTGTAGCGGATCGGGCCGGTTCGCCCGGATTGCTGTCAGCGATTCAGCGGCAATTCCACGCGGATCACGCCGCGATCATCGGCCTGGTGGTGGCGACTGAAGCCGAGCTCCGCGGCCAGGTTGAGCATGGCGCTGTTTTCGTCCAGCACGTCGCCATACAGCACATCGATCCGCTTGCGCCGCGCCCAGCTGATCACCTGCTTCATCATCAGCTGGCCGAGACCCTGGCCGGCCAGCAACCGGGCGACCAGGATGGCGAATTCGGCCCGGCCATTCTTTTCGATCGCGCACCTGGCCACGGCGCCGATCAGCGCTTCGCCGGGTGGGAGCGGCTCGGCCGCGACCAGGGCGAATTGGCTTTTCGGGTCGATGTTGCAGAGGTCGTGCGCCATCGTCGCGCTCAGCTCCTTCATCGGATGCAGGAAGCGCATGCGGATCTCTTCCGGGTCCAGCAGCGCGAAACCGCGGCGCAGCGGCTCTTCGTCGGCAGGCTGGATCGGGCGCATCCAGAGCTGCCGCCCGTCGTTCATGCGCAGCATCTCTTCCCAGGCGGGTTTCAGCTTCTGGCGTTGCATGGCATCGCTTGTCGGAGGCTTCGCGCATCCTCGCACAGGCAATTGGGGACTTTGCTCCAATCCCTGGCGCCGCGCCGCGGACTGTGAACGCCGTCAACCTGTAGCAGATACACTGCCGGAACCTCCACAAGACGGGATGTGCTGCATGGCTGGCTCCGCTGACTCGCTGAAGACCATTTTCTACGCGTTGGGCGCGAATTTCGCGATCTTCGTGGCCAAAGCGGTCGCTGCCGTGGTTACCGGATCCGGCGCCATGCTCGCCGAGGCGGTGCATTCACTGGCGGATTGCGGTAACCAGGTGCTGCTGCTGCTCGGCGTGAAGCGCTCCAAGCTGCCGCCGACGCCGGATTTCCCGCTGGGTCGCGGCAAGGAGGTCTACTTCTGGTCGTTTCTGGTGGCGGTCTTGCTGTTCACCGTGGGCGGCGCCTATTCGCTGTACGAAGGCCTGCACAAGCTGGCGCATCCCGAGGCACTGCGTTCGCCCTGGATTGCCGTCGGCGTGCTGGTGTTCGGCATGATTGCCGAAGGTGTGTCGTTGCGCGCCTGCATCAGCGAGGTGAACAAGGTTCGCGATGGCCGATCCTTCTGGCAGTGGTTCCGGGAGAGCCGCAAAGCCGAGCTGGTGGTGATCTTCGGTGAGGACCTGGCCGCCCTGCTGGGTCTGACCTTCGCGCTGCTGGCGGTGTTGGCCTGCATCGTCACTGGTAACCCGATCTACGACGCCATCGGCACGCTCGGCATCGGCGTGCTGCTGATCGTCGTGGCGATCTTCGTGGCCATCGAGGTCAAGGCACTGCTGATCGGACAGAGCATCGATGCGGATGAGCGCGCGCAGATCCGCGAGCTGATCGCCGCGCAGCCGGAAATCGCCGAGGTCTTCAACGTCATCACCCTGCAGCTGGGCGAGGATGAGCTGCTGGCGGTGAAGGCCCGGTTGCACGAATGCCATTCCACGCAGGCGACGGTGGATGCCATCAACCGGGTGGAGAAGGAGATCCGGACGGCGTTCCCCTCGGTGCGCTGGTGCTTTTTCGAGCCGGACGACCACAACTGACGACCGGGCGGGTTCAGCGCTCTTCCGACTCCAGCAAGGGCAGGAAGCGGCCATCGCGGTGCAGCGCCACCATGTCCACATAGCCGCCGACATGGTGGTCGCCGACGAAGATTTGCGGGACGGTGGTGCGCTTGCTGATTTCGCGCATGCGCTGGCGCTCGCCGGGATCGAGGTCGACGCGGATTTCGCGGAAATCGAGGCCATGGTTGCCGAGGAAATTCTTGGCGGCGACGCAATAGCCGCACCATGCGGTGGTGTAGAGCGTGATGGGTTTCAAGGTGCCATGGATGGTTTGATGCCTGCTTCCAGTATGGGGACGCCGCGGCGAAATTCCACGGCCGTCCGTCGGCATGGTCGCTGCCGTCGCGCGGAACATTCTGGCCGCGATAGGGTCGGACGGCTTAACTTGGCGTTCACGCAAGCGGCACGGGCTGCCGCCATGATGATGGGATGATGCGAGCTCGCAATACACAGGACAGGATTCCGCCGCGGCGGGTCAGGCGGATGGCTGGCGCGGTGGCGCTGGCCTTGCTGCTGGCTGCCGGCGGCGCCTCCGCGGTAGGCGAAGGAGAATACGGATTGCCGGACATCGGCTCGTCCGCGGCAGTCGCGCTGTCGCCGGCCGAGCAGGCCGAATACGGCGCGGAGACGCTGCGCGAGCTTCGCCACTACGGTCTGGTGATGGAGGATCCGCTGCTCCAGGACTGGATCAGCGGTGTCGGCTATCGGGTAGTGGCCGCCGGTGAGCGTCCGGAGCAGACCTTCACCTTCTTCCTGCTGAACATCCGTGACGTGAATGCCTGGGCGACTCTGGGCGGTTACATCGCCATGAATGCCGGGCTGGTGCTGGAAGCCGATACCGAGGACGAGGTGGCGGCGGTGCTGTCGCACGAGGTCGCGCACGTCACCCAGCAGCACATCCTGCGTTCGGTGGAGAAGGCCAAGAAGGACGCGCTGCCGATCGCGCTGGGCATGCTGGGCGCGATCGTCGCTGCGCAGAGCGCCGGCGACAACGGTGACGCCACGCAGGCGGCGCTGGTGTCGGGACTGGCATTGATCCAGCAGCGCCGCATCAATTACACGCGCACCAGCGAGCAGGAGGCCGATCGCGTCGGCATCCGCACGCTGGCCCGCGCCGGCTTCGATCCGATGGCCATGGCCGATTTCTTCCAGACCATGCAGCGGCTGACGCGAGGCGAAGGGGCATCGGTGCCCGAATACCTGCGCACCCATCCGCTGACCACGTCGCGCATCAGCGAGGCCAAGGATCGCGCTCGCGGCATCATCGCCGAAGGCGTCGCCGGGAATGCGCGCATCGTTCCGGCTGGCCTCAGCAATCCTTTGTTGCCGCAGCGCTGGAAGGTGCCAGCCGGCAAGCAGCCGGCCACAACCACGCAAGGCGAGGCACGACTGCCGTTCCTGATGGCGCGCGAGCGGCTTCGCGTGCTGAGTGCTGACAGCCCGGTCATTGCACTGAATTTCTATCCGGAATTCGACCGGCACGATCCCGAACTGGCGGCGGCGCAGCAGTACGGCCGGGCGCTGGCGGAGACCAACGCCGGCAAGACCGGCGCGGCCATCAAGCGCCTGCAGGCGCTTGCCAGCGCGCATCCCGACCAGTACTGGATGGAGCTGGCTCTGGCCTCGGCTGAGCGTCGCGACGGCCAGGTGGCCATCGCCGAGGCCCGCTACGACCGCCTGCTGCGCACCCGTCCGCAGAACCGGGCGGTGATCCTGAGCTATGCGCAGGCACTGATCGAGCGCGGCGACCAGGAAGCCGGCGAGCGTGCCGTGGAGGTCCTGCGTCCGCTGATCGACCGCGGTGGCGACGACCTCGCCCTGCAGCGCAGCTTTGCCCGCGCCTCGGAACTGGCCGGGGACAGCATCCGCGCCGGCGAAGCCCACGCCGAGGCGGCGTTCCTGTCCGGCCGCCCGCAGGATGCGCTCAACCAGCTTGAGCGCCTGAAGAAGCAGCCGCTGGACTACTACCAGCGTGCCTGGATCGATGCCCGGATCGCGGCGATGACGCCCACGGTCCTGGAAAGCCGGCGCCGTGGCCTGAAGCCTGGCGAAGAGGACCGCAATCGGGTTTCCTTCGGCCTGCACGTCGAATAGCATCAAAACGTCGCGTCACCTGCGGTTATCGGTGCGCATCTGGTGGCAAACGACCGATAACTGCGGCGGAGATGTTGCGTTGCGGCGTAACCCGCGTGTCACAATTCTGTCGTTTACTTCGCCCAGCTGTGACGACTGCGGATATTGGCGTGCAAAAGCGCATCCTGATTGTTGACGACGAACCGGCCATCCGTGACATGGTGGCATTCGCCCTGCGCCGTGCGGATTACGAGGTGGCCCACGCCGGCGACGCCCGCGAAGCCCAGGCGGCCATCGTGGAGCGTGTGCCCGACCTGATCCTGCTCGACTGGATGCTGCCCGGCGTTACCGGCCTTGAGCTGGCTCGGCGCCTGCGCAAGGACGAGCTGAGCCGCGACGTGCCGATCATCATGCTGACCGCGCGCGGCGAAGAGAACGACCGCGTCAGTGGCCTGGATGCCGGCGTCGACGATTACGTGGTCAAGCCGTTCTCCGCACGCGAGCTGCTCGCCCGGATCAAGGCCGTTCTGCGCCGCGTGCGCAGCGATGACGAGGACGGCAATGTCAGCCAGGGCGGCCTGCGCATCGATGGCGCGGCGCATCGCGTCTATGCCGACGACAAGCCGGTGAGCATCGGTCCCACCGAATACCGCCTCCTGCATTTCTTCATGACCCACCCGGAACGCGTGTACTCACGCGCGCAGCTGCTGGACCAGGTGTGGGGTGGCAACGTCTACGTGGAAGAGCGCACAGTGGACGTGCACATCCGTCGGCTGCGACAGACCCTGGAACCCTTCGGCGCCGACGTGATGGTGCAGACCGTTCGTGGTGCCGGCTACCGGTTCTCCACCCAGGTCTGAGTCCCGGCGCTCATGTCCAAGTCCGAGCGCGCCTGGCGACGCAGCGTCGAAATCGCCCTTTTCGGCTATTTCATGGCGCTGCTGATCGGCATCACCATCGGACATGTTTGGCCAACGATCGCGATCGCGGGTGCGCTGCTGCTGGCGGGGTATCTCTGGAGCGTTCGTCGCCTGCTGCTGTTGCTGGTATCGCGACGGTTGATTCCGAAAGGGGAAGGCCGCGGCGTGGTGGATCGCCTGCAGCGCGTGTTGCATCGTCGACAGAATGAATCACGCCGTCGCAAGCAGCGGCTGATCCGCATGCTTCGCACTTTCCGCGAGGCCGCCGCGGCGCTGCCGGACGCGACGTTGATGATTTCCTATCGCGGCCAGCGCATCCTCTGGTTCAACGCGGCGGCGACCCGCTTGCTGGGCCTTGATTACCCGCGTGACATCGGTCAGCCGGTGACCGGACGCATCGACATCCCGCGCGTCACCGCCTGGATCAACTCGCCCAATCGCGAGGAAACCCTGCAGGACGTACCATCGCCGGTCGATCCATCAGTGCACTTGAGCTTCCGCCTGATCCCCTACAGCGATGACCAGGCGCTGCTGGTGGTTCGGGACATCACCAAGCTGATGCACCTCGAGCAGGTCCGTCGCGATTTCGTGGCCAACGTTTCGCATGAGCTGCGCACGCCTTTGACCGTGGTGCACGGTTACCTCGACATGATCGAGCCGGACGAGCAGCCGGAATGGGCGGCCATGCTGGACGAGATGCGTCGCCAGTCCCAGCGCATGGCGCAGATCGTCGAGGACCTGCTCACGCTGTCGCGGTTGGAAGCCAAGGACAGCCTGCCGGAAGAGCGCATCGACATGGCGCGAATGCTGTCCATGCTCGGCCGCGAGGCAAGGGCGCTGAGCCAGGGGCGCCACCAGATCACCGTGGAAGCTCTGGCCGGCTGCGACCTGCTGGGGTCGGAGAAGGAGCTGCATAGCGCCTTCTCCAACCTGGTCAGCAACGCCGTGCGCTACACGCCCGAAGGCGGCAGCATCACCATCCGTTTCGAGTTGAGCTCTGACGGTGAACCGCTGTTGTCGGTGATCGATACCGGTTATGGCATTCCAGCTCAGCACCTGCCGCGCATCACCGAGCGTTTCTATCGCGTGTCCAACAGCCGTTCGCGGGAAACCGGCGGCACCGGACTGGGCCTCAGCATCGTCAAGCATGTGCTGAATCTCCATCAGGGTCGCCTGGAGGTCGAGAGTGAGCTGGGCGAAGGCAGTACCTTCAGCTGCCGCTTCGCCAGTTCGCGTCGGCTGGAGTCCGCTATCGAAGACGAAGGCAATGGGGAACACGCCGTGCGCGAAGGTGCCGGCGGGAGTCCGATGGCGGGCACGGGTTGAGGGGGCGCGATGGATAGTCCTCGTCAACGGCGTTCCGAGCGGGCATCCTTCCTTCCATGAGTGCTCCCAAACGCCGTACTGGCCGCCGCCAGCTTGAAAACAACATCGATCTCCACGATCCGTCGCTGTATCTCAACCGAGAACTGTCGCAGCTGGCCTTCAATGTCCGCGTGCTGGCGCAGGCCATGGACGAGAGCCTGCCGCTGCTGGAGCGCCTGCGCTTCCTCTGCATCTCCTGCACCAACCTCGACGAATTCTTTGAAATTCGCGTTGCCACGGTGCGCCACCAGCTTGAGTTTGGTGGCCCGCTGGGACCGGATGGTCTGGCGCCGGCTGTTGCCATGCGCCAGATCCACGAAAAGGCCGGTGAACTGGTTGGCGAGCAGTACCGCTACTGGAACGACGTGCTGCGCCCGCAGCTCGCCGATGCCGGCATCCGTTTCCTGCCGCGCGACAAGTGGACGCAGAGGCAGGCGCGCTGGCTGAAGAAGCATTTCGAAGACGAGATCATGCCGGTGCTGTCGCCGCTTGGTCTTGATCCTGCGCATCCGTTTCCGCGCATCCTCAACAAGAGCCTGAACATCGTGGTCGTGCTGCAGGGCAAGGATGCCTTCGGGCGGCCCGCGCACATGGCCGTGGTGCGCGCGCCGCGCTCGCTGCCGCGGGTCATCCAGCTGCCGCGCGAGGTGTCCGGCGGCGAGCACGATTTCGTGTTGCTGTCCGCCGTGCTGTCGGCCTTCGTCGACGAGCTGTTCCCCGGAATGAAGGTGAAGGGCGCCTACCAGTTCCGCGTCACCCGCAATTCCGAACTGGCAGTCGATGAGGACGAGGTCGAGAACCTGGCCAGCGCGCTGAAGGGCGAACTGGTCGGCCGCGGTTTCGCCCGCGCGGTGCGGCTGGAGATTGCCGAGAACTGCCCGAAGTCCATCGTCAAGGCGCTGCTGCGCAATTTCGAGCTGAGCGAGAACGCGGTCTACCGCATCAACGGGCCGGTCAACCTGAATCGGGTGAGTTCGGTGATTGGCCTGATCGACCGGCCGGAACTGAAGTTTCCGCCGTTCCAGCCACGCACGCCGCCGGCACTGCTGGAGGCTGCGACGCCGTTCGAGGCAATCCGCGCGGGTGACATCCTGCTGCACCATCCCTTCGATGCCTTCAAGCCGGTGATCGACCTGGTCGGCTTCGCCGCGCGCGATCCCGACGTGCTGGCCATCAAGCAGACGCTTTACCGCACCGCCGATGATTCCGAGCTGGTCAACCTGCTGATCGAAGCGGCGCGCAACGGCAAGGACGTCACCGTGGTTATCGAGCTGCGCGCGCGTTTCGACGAAGAAGCGAACATCCGTCTGGCGGATCGCCTGCAGGAAGCGGGCGCACAAGTGGTCTATGGCGTGGTGGGTTTCAAGACCCACGCCAAGATGCTGCTGATTGTGCGTCGCGAGGGCAAACGCCTGCGCCGCTATGCGCACCTCAGTACCGGCAACTACCACCCGGGGACGGCGCGTGCCTATACCGACCTCGGCATGTTCACCGCCAACGAAGACATCTGCCAGGACGTGCATTCGGTGTTCCAGCAGGTGTCGGGCCTGGCGCCTGCCCTGCGCCTGAAGCGCCTGCTGCAGTCGCCATTCTCCCTGCACACCGCGCTGCTGCTGAAGATCGAGCGCGAGGCCGAGCATGCCCGCGCGGGGCGGCCCTGCGGCATCATCGCCAAGGTGAATGCGATCAACGAGCCTGAAGTGATCCGCGCGCTGTATCGTGCGTCGCAGGCGGGCGTCGGTATCGACCTGATCGTCCGCGGCGCCTGTTCACTGCGCCCGGGTGTGCCGGGTGTCTCCGACAACATCCGCGTGCGTTCGATCATCGGGCGCTTCCTCGAACACAGCCGGGTCTACTGCTTCCACAACGGTGGTGACGAGGAGATCTACTGCGCCAGCGCGGACTGGATGGAGCGCAACCTGCTGCGCCGGATAGAAACCTGCTGGCCGCTGCTGGATCCCGAAGTGGCAGCACAGGTGCGCAGCGAAGCACTGGATGCCTATCTCGCCGATGATCGCCGGGCCTGGCTGCTGCAGGCGGATGGCAGCTACCTGCCACCAAAGGGCGAGGGCGAGGCTACCTATTCCGCGCAGGATGACCTCCTGCTGAAACACGGGGGCTGACGTGGGCGGAACGGACAGCCAGCTGCAGGACGGCGAGCTGCTGGCCGCCATCGACATCGGTTCCAACAGCTTCCACATGGTGGTGGCGCGGCATTCGCGCGGCCAGCTTCGCGTGGTCGACCGCATCCGCGAGCCGGTGCGCATGGCCGCCGGACTGGATGCACGCGGTGGTCTGTCGGCTGAAGCGCGGCAGCGCGCCAGCGATTGCCTGGCGCGCTTCGGCCAGCGTATCGCCAGCTTGCCGCCGGAGCGCGTGCGCGCCATCGCCACCAACACGGTACGCAAGCTGCGCAATCCGCAGGCATTTCTGGTGCCGGCGGAAACTGCACTGGGTCACAGCATCGAAGTGGTGTCCGGTCGTGAGGAAGCGCGACTGATCTACCTCGGTGTCGCGCAGGGCCATCCGCCGGGCAATCGCAAGCGGCTGGTCATCGACATCGGCGGCGGTTCCACCGAGTTCATCATCGGGCAGGGCTACGAGCCGCTGAAGCGCGAAAGCCTTCAGGTTGGCTGCGTGGAGACCACGCGGCGCTTCTTCGCCGATGGCCGGATTACCCGCGAGCGCTGGGAGCAGGCGTTGACCGAGATTGGCGCCGAGTTCCAGCAGTTCGCTCAGTCCTACGCCGAGATCGGCTGGGAGCAGGCGCTGGGTTCGTCGGGCACGATCAAGGCCATCGCGCAGATCGCGGCCGGCCGCAAGGGCAGCAGCGCGCCGATCACCCGTGAGATTCTGGACCGCATCGTACAGCGGCTGGTCGACATCGGCCGCGTCGACAAGATCAAGATGCCGGGACTGGTCAGCGAGCGCCAGCCGGTAATCGCCGGTGGCGTGCTGGTGCTGGACGCGGCCTTCCGGGCGCTCGGCCTGCAGCGCATCGAGGCGGCCCGCACCGCGATGCGCGAAGGCGTGCTCTACGACATGCTGGGCCGCGCCCGACACACCGATCCACGTGATTCATCGGTGGATGCGCTGGCTGATCGATATGGCGCGGACCGTGCGCAGGGCCGCCGCGTGGAAGCGACGGCGCTGCAGTTGTTCGATCAGGTGGACGATGCCTGGAAACTGGGCAGCGAGGACCGTCAGCGCCTGGGTTGGGCATCGCGCCTGCTGGAGATCGGCCTCAGCATCGCGCACAGCCAGCATCACCAGCACGGCGCCTATCTGGTCGAATATTCGGACATCGCCGGTTTTTCGCGGCAGGAGCAGATCTATCTGTCGGTACTGGTGCGCTGCCAGCGTCGCAGTCTGCCGCTGTCGCTGCTGGAGGCGCAGCCGGAGCGCATCCGCGCGTCACAGCAGCGCTTGATTGCACTGCTGCGCATTGCCGCACTGCTTCATCGCTCACACGATGCCTCGCCGCTGCCACCCGTCGTTGCCAGCGTGGCCGATCACCGCCTGCGGTTGGCATTCGCGCAGGGCTATCTCGCGGCGCATCCGCTGACCCTGCACGACCTGGAAACCGAGGCGGATTACCTCGCCGCGATTGGCCTGCGACTGGAAGTCGAAGCCAGCTAGGCTTGCGGCCACTCGGGCCACTCGTGCAGCCAGTAGTCCAGTCGGTGTGGCGTTGACTGGTCGGCGCCAACTTCCTTCCAGTTCAGCTCGCAGGACATGCCGGGCTGCTTGACGTAACCGCGGCCCAGCCAGAAGTGGTCATTGTCGCGGTGTCCTGGCGGTCGACGCGGATCATCCGCCTCGCGTCGTACCGCGCAAAAGGCGGTCCAGCGGAATCGCCCGAGATCATGCGCGTGTTGTTCACGCAGATCGAAGAAGCGATGCCCGATACCGCAGCCCCGCCAGGCTGGCAGCAGGATGGATTCGCCGAAATAGAACACCTGATCCGGCGGCAGACCGGCGTCGACGAAGGCCTGGTCGCTGCCCGGTGCGTCATCGCTGAGCGGAATGCCGGTCGAGGCGCCAACCGGCTGCCCGTCAGCCAGCGCCAGCGCACAGAAGCTGTCTGCCGACTTCGCATAGGCGGCAAGGTAGGCGCGCTCGTAGTCGAGATCGCCCTGGTAAAGGTATGGCCAGTCACGGAATACCGCGATGCGCAGTTTCGCGATGGCATCGAGGTGGTCGAGCAGCTCGGCGCCGCGAAGCGCCAGCATCCGGATCGTGTCGCTATCCTTGATCATCGGCGGATGATGCCGCAGCCGTGGTCGTCGTGGGAAACTGGTGGGCATGAACTACCGCCATGCCTTTCATGCCGGCAATCACGCCGATGTTCTCAAGCACAGCCTGCTGCTGGCCCTGGTTGCGTCGCTGAAGCGCAAGCCATCGCCGATCTTCGTGCTGGACACGCATGCCGGTCGCGGCGCCTACGACCTTTCCGGTGACGAGGCGACACGAAGCGGCGAAGCCCTTGCTGGCGTCAACCGGTTGCAAGCTGCGAGCCCGAAGTCCGTAGTTCTTCGGGAGTACCTGAAAGCGCTTGCCGACTTCGATCCCCAGGCCAGCATGCGGCGCTATCCCGGATCGCCTTGCCTGCTGCAGATGGCCCTCGGGACCGACGACCGCATGGCCTGCTGTGAGCTGCACCCGGAGGAGGCCGCAGTCTTGAAGGCCTCGCTGGGTCGTGATCCGCGAGTCGCCGTGCACCAACGGGATGGTTACGAAGCCATCCGCGCCTTGCTGCCGCCGTCGCAGGGGCGTGGCCTGGTTCTCATCGATCCGCCTTATGAAGCGCGGGAGGCCGAATTTGACCGTGCGCTGGCCGCGCTTGATCAGGTGCTGTCGCGCTGGTCGACCGCCTGTATCGCGGTCTGGTACCCGATCAAGGATCGCGCGGTGGTCCGACGCTTCCTGCGCGCGGCGTCGGCGCTGCCCGCCAAGAGCGCCTGGGATGCCTCGCTGATGGTACGCGCCGACAGCTCGGTGCTGCGCATGAATGGCAGTGGCATGCTGGTTCTGAATCCACCGTGGCAGCTCGACGAAACCTTCCAGCCGGCGCTGATCGAGCTTGCCACGCTACTGGGCGAAGGTGGGGCGGGTCGAGGCGAGCTGACCTGGCTTCGCCGTGATGGGCGGCGGGTCGAGGCCTGAACCGATGATTGCCGTTCGTCGGTCAATGGAGGCTGGGGTGTCGGGATCGCCGCTGGCGGGGCGTATCAACATACAAGGCCGGATCGTCAGTCTTTCCGGTGCAATACAGGCCCGCATTGATGGGCAGGGAGTGAAGCCATGAAAATCCTTCGACAATGCCTTGCGATGGCTGTCGCCGCCACGGCCCTGTGTGCCTGCGCCACCCGGCCGGCCTTCGAGGATGCGCCGCCAACGCGTTCCGTCGCCCCGTACCAGGCGGCCCGTGATGGCGAAACGCATATGGACAAGAGCGTGATGTGGGGCGGCATGGTGCTGGAAGTGAACAACTTCGAGCACCACAGCGAGATCGAGATCCTCGCCTATCCGCTGGATGAGAAGCAGCGGCCGAAACTGGAGTCAGCCGACCAGGGGCGCTTCATCGCGCTGATGGCCGGCTTTGCCGATCCGGCAACGCTGCCGCGCGGTCGCTTCGTGACGCTGATTGGCACGGTGACCGGGGACCGTCATGGCCCGGTGCGTGGCGAGGACTATGTCTGGCCGGAAGTGGACGTGAAACGGCTTCACCTGTGGCCGCAGGACTTCCGCGAGTCGAAGTCGAGGGTTTCGGTCGGTTTCGGATTTGGCTTCGGCGGCTGACGGGCCGCTCAGTAGCGAAGGGGCATCAGCGGCAGACGCCGCGGAACGCTGTCGGTATCGTGCACCGCGCGCAGGCGGCCGCTGCCGATTTCCCAGCCCGAGACGCTGTTGACGGCGATGCTGCCGAACTCCGCCAGAGTCTTGTCGTCCCGGTCATTGAGCAGGCAGCGGACCGGCGGTGAGTTCGGGCGCGCGGCGTCCTGCTCGCAGACCAGGCGGTAGCCATGGACTGCGTCGATCAGCGAGAAGCCGGCCAGGTGGTGGCTGGTTTCGGTGAACTCGATCAAGCGGGGCAGGGACGAACCCTTTTCGTCCTCGAGCTTTTCCGGCAACAGGATCCAGCGCCCCAGCCATGCGGTCGCCGGATCACTGTCAAAGCGGAACCGCACCAGCGACATGGGCTGCAGGCTGATGCCGCCATCGGCATCCGGGCGGCTGAACCAGGCGATGGCCCTCGCCGGATCCAGGAACTGCAGGTCCAGCTTTCCGGCCACCGTCGCATTGCCGGGTGACAGCGAAGCTTCGAATGGCCCACGCCCGCCCTGGAAGCGGGTCAGGGCGATCTCCGCGAGACTTCCCTCGATCTCGCCGGCACCCATCAACCATTCCGGCTGGCCGCTGTCGTCGTAGCCCATGACGCTGACGCTGATCAGGTCACCCTGTCGTTCAATGCTCAGGCCCATGCCCTGGCTGTCACCACCGAAGTCACCGCCGGACTCCACCCACCAGAAGCCATTTTCCGGACGGGCTGACTCAAGCGGGTACTGGCCGATTTCAACGAGCTGGAAACCGAGCAGGCGCTTGGATGCACCGGGACCGCCCTGGTCGTACAGGCGAATACGGTGAACGCCATTGCCGCTCCAGCGCAGCAGGCCGCTTTCCGGTTTGGCAGCCAGCTTGTAGCCATCGGTCGTCGATTTGCAGCGCTCGCCGTGCTCGAGCGTGATGTTGACATCGCGCCCGTCCGCGCTCAGGTTCGCGGCGCGAGGGACGCAGACGTCGGTGCCGTGACCGAGCAGTTCGATGATCACCGGGGTGCTGCTGACCGGATAGCGGGGGCGGACCTGGATGTCTGGCGTCGCGGCGATCGCCAGCAGCGGCGACAGCATCGCAAACAGCAGGCAGATGGCTGCCGTCAGGCGTTGGAGTGGACGGATTGTGAGCGCGTCGAACATGTCGCCAGTGTACCTCGTCGCCGTCAACCGTCATAATAAGCGGCTACGCGCCGGCGCGCGGCCCGGCCACACGTATTCGCACAGCAGCCTCCCGGCGGTCCCTCGACCGGCGATCCGCGCACCCCGGGGATGCTGACTGCGCCCATTCTGTCAGGTATTCGAATGAGCAACACGATTGCCGTCATCCGTGGCGATGGCATTGGTCCCGAGATCATGGACGGAACGCTGAGCGTGCTCGATGCGCTGGGCGTCGGCCTGGAATATGACTTTGTCGACGCCGGCATGACCGCGCTGGACAAGCACGGCGAGCTGATCCCGGCGGAAACCATGGACGCCATCCGTCGCCACCGCGTTGCGCTCAAGGGCCCGCTGACCACCCCCGTGGGCGGTGGCTTCAGCTCGATCAACGTGGAGCTGCGCCGCCGCTTTGATCTTTATGCCAACGTGCGTCCCGCGATCTCCTTTCCGAACACCAAGTCGCGCTATGACGACATCGACCTGATCACCGTTCGCGAGAACACCGAAGGCGCTTACGGTTCGGAAGGGCAGACCCTGTCCGAGGATGGCGATACGGCCATGTCGCAGATCAAGGTGACGCGCCGTGGCTCCGAGCGCATCGTGCGCTACGCCTTCGACCTTGCCCGCCGTACCGGCCGCAAGAAGGTGTCGGCGGTGCACAAGGCCAACATCATGAAGACGACCTCGGGCCTGTTCCTGAAGGTTGCCCGCGAGATTGCCGCCGAATACGCTGACATCGAGTTCAACGAGTACATCGTCGACAACTGCTGCATGCAGTTGGTGATGCGTCCTGGCCAGTTCGACGTGATTGTCACCACCAACCTGTTCGGTGACATCATTTCCGACCTCTGCGCAGGCCTGGTCGGCGGCCTTGGCCTGGCGCCGGGCGCCAACATCGGCAGCGAGGCAGCAATCTTCGAAGCCGTGCACGGTTCCGCCCCCGATATCGCCGGCAAGGGCATCGCCAATCCCTGCGCTCTGCTGCTGGGTGCTGCGCAGATGCTGGACCACCTGGGCAAGGGCGAAGCCGCCACGCGCGTGCGCAAGGCCATCGTCGGCGCCATGAGCGACCGTGACCGTCTCACGCCGGATCTTGGTGGCAACGGCTCGACCGCCGATTTCGCCAAGGCGATTGCCGAGCGGGCTACGGCCTGATCGGCGTTGGTTGACTGATTGAAGAAGAGGGCCGCGCATTGCGCGGCCTTTTTTGTTGGCCAGGTCGAGTCAATTTCAGTCGCCCGACACTTCCTTATGGCGGTCCCCAGTCGGCGATGGGCACTATGCTGGTGTCGCGCTCGAAGCGCAGTGAGGCTTCACCATCAAAGTCCACTGATACGGCAATGTGCCCTGGTGCGAAGTCTGGGGAGGCGCTGGGCATGCTCGGATCAGTGAGGGTTGGCGATATCGTGCCGACGCTGACATGGTCAAACGGCCCGCCCGGCGGGTTGCAAAGCCTGCAGTAGCCCTCGATTTGAAGCAGTTCGCTGCTGTCGCCAGACGAGAATGGCGAAACCTGTTTGATCGCCCAGCGACCGTGCCCATTGCCGTCTGGGTAGTAGATGATCAGCGTGATGCCGTCGTCGTCTTCGACACCGTAGCTGAACGTAAACAGCCCCCAACCCCCATCGTTCCAGTTGCTCCAGAGGTTGCTGTAGTCCGGGCCATGCGTTGCCGCCGCAAGAATGGGTTGCATGCACCACTGGGCGGATTCGCTGTTGATGGTCCATGTCATGACAGCTTGCGAGCCGTCCATTGGGCGACCAGGCCGGTTGTCGCGACAGGCCGGGGACTTGGCGGCTTCGTTGAAATCGATGCGGATCTGCCCATTGAACCCCGGTGAACTGTCGACCTGATTGGGTTGCTCGGCGCCTTGCGCGTAAACCGGTCGCTGCAGGGTATCGCCATAGGCATCTCGTGCCGGTACGAACACACCGTCGATGATGGGTCCGCCGCTGACGTAGAACTCCGGCTTCCCATCCGCTTCGTAGGTGTAGAACACCACGAAGTAGAAGTTCTCCAGTCCTGCGATGCGAAGCAGATTTATGCCGTGACCGTCATGTGCCGGGTCGAAATAGAGCCCGCTTGCAGGTTGTGGGAAGGCTTCCACAGCGGTGGCCGCGGCCGGATCCCAACCCACGTCAAACAGGACGTCGCGAGCGAGTCCGAGCGTGTGTGGTGCCGCGCTGGTGGCAAACGGCCCCATCAGTTCGCCGTTCAGGCTGGTGCTGAAATGCGAAAGCGTCGAGCCGGGCGCTGGTGTGAATGGCGCATACAGGCGGGGAAAATTGGCTGGCGGAGTGGCGTCGCGTACCGGGTTGCGACCACTTTCGACAGTGTGCGGACCGGCGAATCGGAGGCCTGTGCCCGAAGTCAGTGCTGATGCGCGCTGGTCGTTATCCAGATCGAGAAGCGGCTTGCCCGCATCGTCGCTGCCGCTGACATAGACGACATGGTTGTCGTAGGCGTCACCGTAGTCGGTATAGCGCTCACCCAATGCAGGTGCATCGGGGTTGTCGTCGGTTGGGCCGGCGCTGACCATTCCGAAGAAGCCAAGGCCGTGCGTGATTTCGTGCATGCCTACCGAGATGAAGTCGACGTCGCTCCCATGGTTGCGGTCGAAGCCGTAGTAGAAGCTGTTGCTGCCGAGGCCGGCGCTGGTGTCAACGGTGGTGTTGAATTCGGCACGAACGTCGGCCACGTTGCACGGTCCACCGGCAAAGCGGCAGGCGCTGGTGCCGGCTTGTCGTGCCGCGGCCGGTGTCGAGAAGTAGGTGAAGCGTTCGTCCAGGAACGGCATGTGGCTGCCGATACCGGTGTCATCCAGGAAGATGTAGGTGCTGCTTGCCTGTGCCAGCGTCAGCGAAGTGCCGCTGCCGAGGTCGTCCCAGCAGGCGCGCAATCGGATCGGGACGGTGGGTTTCAATTCCTCGGAGAGCAGGCGAGCAGCCTCCAGCATTGCATTGCGGCGTTGTTGGCCCAGGGTTGTGCCGTTGTTGCCACCAACTGGCGAGCGCGGCGTGCTGTCGTTCCACGGCGCGACGTTGCAGCTGTCTTCGTTCTGCGTGACGTCACCACTGAAGTCGACACTGATGGGTTCATAGGGTGGTTCGGGTGCCTGCGACAGCGTGGCGGTCAACTGGACGTCCACATCCACGTTCACGAAGTTCAGTGCCGCGATGTACCAGCGACCGGCTCGCAGGGGCAGTCGGCCCTGCTTCAGTATGGTCAGGTGCTCATCGCCGGTGCTGCTGGCGCTGCGATACTGGGCCTGGTCGAAGAGTGCATCCGGATCCGCCGGCAACTGGTCATTGAAGTCGAAGGGTGTTGCACGTCGAACCAGCAGATCGACATCGATCTCCGGATGCCCGACGGCTTCGAGAGAAATAGTTAATGCGGTGTCGGCGTCATCGACATCCACATAGAAGCCGCTGCTGAACGCCGCGGCGGGCAGTTCGAAGGCTACCGGCTGACCGCTTTCCAGCACGATGTCCTGTGCAAAGGTGGGTGCTGTGGGTAGTGCCATGCCGAGCAGCATCGCTAGGGCGGTTGCCGGTCTCCATGCCGCTGTTATGGCTGGTCTCATGGCTGGTCTCCATCGGATACGGATGAAGGGTTGCCGTCATTTTCACAATGCAGTTGTGGTGAACCGTCGGCGCCAAGGCTTGCCTGCAGTTTCAGAACAGGGCCGTGGCGGCGTGGCGGCAGTGCCGGCTTGTTCGCTTCGGGTGCGCCGGACTTTGCGGGTGAGCGTTGCAATGCATGAATCGTCGGAGCGACTGGCAGCGCCGGTCTGGCGGTTGCCGGCATCGCCGCTGCGGCATCGGAAGGCGCCGATATGGCAGCAGCAAGGAGCAGGGCGGGCAGGGCCATGTGGAATATGCGTCGAGTCATGAGCGTCAGGAATTCGCTGGAGAGCTAGTGGTTTACCACGGATCTCGCCCGTGTCGATGAATGGTCAAGAACGACGAGGTTTCCGCGTCCCGGGCGGTAGCCGTCGCGGAAGGCTGCGTGGACATAGTCGCAGGCGATTCTGCAGGCTTCTGCCAACGAATCGCCACGGGCCAACCCGGCAGCCACAGCCGATGCCAAGGTGCAGCCAGTGCCATGACCTTCGCCGTCGAGCCGGACGTGCGTGAATCGATGTATCGCGATGCCGTCGTCCAGCACGTCAAGCAAGTCCGGACCTTCCGCGTGGCCACCTTTCAGCAGCACGGTCGGAGCACCCAGTCGACGCAGCTCGGTAGCGGCGTCCTCCATCAAGGCTGAGTCGACAGCATCCCGGCCCAGCAGACGTGCTGCTTCCGGCAGGTTGGGGGTGATCACGGTAGCCAGGGGGAACAGGTGTTCTACCAGCGTTCCAACGGCCTCCGGGTCCAGCAACGCCGCGCCGGACGTGGCGATCATGACCGGGTCCAGCACGACATGGCCGGGCTGGTGCCGTCGCAAGGCCTTGGCCACGGTCCGGATCGTCAAGGCATCGCCCAGCATGCCGATCTTCACGGCGCCGATGTCGAAGTCCTCGAACAGCGCGTCGATCTGGGCGTCGATCAGCGCCGGCGTCGCGCTTTGCACCGCCCGGACGCCGCGCGTGTTCTGCGCGGTCAGGGCCGTGATGGCGCTCAGTCCGTGCAGATCGAAGGCATCAAAGGTCTTGAGATCGGCCTGGATGCCGGCCCCGCCACCGCTATCCGAACCGGCGATGGTCAATGCGCAGATTGGGTGGTCGTCAACATGTTGTTTTTTCACGACAGTCGCTCACACAAGCAATGCCAAATAACTTGAATTGCCGGGATATTTGGCTTGGTTTCCACTGTTAACAATTCGTTGACCCTCTGTGGTTTTTTCGCCATACTGATCTCAACCGGTCAACAAGACTACCGCGCACGCGACATGTCGACTCAATCCGTGAAATCCTCGTTGAAGCCAAGCAATCCCTCGCAGACGATTCCGCTGCATCGCGCACTCTGTGCCGCGATCTGCGTCGCCGGTTTCGGGATGGCGGCAAGTCCAGCCGACGCTACGAGCTCATCTCGCGCCCAGGCGGATTCGCTGAAGGCGCAGTGGAAGGCGTATCTGCACCAGCGGATCGCCCCGGATTTCGACTGGCTAAGCTATGAGCCAGCGCCCGTGCCGAATGCGTTGGCCCCCCTGCGCAACGAGCTCGCGAACCGCTTCCGCGGTGAGCAGCACGTGCAGGTGGCCTTGGGTGAAACCGGTTCGAGCCTCCATCTGCGTTTTGCGCCGCAAGACCAGTTGCGCCATCAGGATGCCAGCTCCGAGCTGGGCGTGCTGAGTGATTCGCGCACCCTGTTGAAGGGTGAGTTCGTGGCTTCCAGTCTTGAGCAGTCGCTGGGTGACAACAGCCGGATTGCCTTGGGTGCGGTGTTGGCACGCCAGCGCTTTGCCAGTGCGGGTCTGGGCATGTTTGCCTGGGATGCGCCGGTGCGTTTGAACGGCACGCATGTCGACCCGCTGCCGGAGACGGCCACCGGTGGTGGCGTGCGCGTCGACTACGCCAATGACATCGGGCATGGCTTCGGTTTGAGCGTTGGCGTGCAGTCGCGCATCAACATGGAGCCGTTCAAGGCCTACCGTGGCGTGTATTCCGAGCCCGGCGACTTCGATATCCCGGCGCGCACCGAGGTCGAAGTCGGTTTCCAGCCAAACCGTCACTGGCGACTGGCGGCTGGTGCCGAGCGCATTTTCTACAGCGGCATCGACGCGTTCTCCAGCGCTGCGCTGCCACGACGATTCCTGTCGCTGCTGGGTGATGGCGCCTCGCCGACCTTCGCCTGGCGTGACCTGACGGTCTACAGCGCCGAGGCGGCGCTGGACGACCAGCATGGCGGACAGTGGAGCCTGCGTTACACCACCCAGCAGCAGCCGGAGCCGACCTCGGAAATCCTGTTGCGCGCGCTGCAGTCCGAGTACACCGACAGCAATTGGGCGTTAGGCTATCGCCACAGCTTCCGCGGTCTGGGCAAGCTGTCGCTCGCCGCCAGCTACGCGCCGTCGCGCTACTTCCTTGGCGCCACCCCTTACATCCAGAGCGATTTCGGTAGCGGTTCGCAGGTCGAGGTCGAGGCCGTCTGGAGCATGAGTTTCTAGCAACCAACCAGTTCAGGGCTTGTTCGTGGTTTGTTGAGGGCTCCTTCGGGAGCCCTTTCTTTTTGGTTCTGGGGATGGTTTGAGAATCTTCAGTCAGTCGTTCACCCACGCCGCATTGATGCTGTCGGGTAGGAAGCAGGGGACTTGACCGTCGGGTGTGGCAAGCTTGATGACGTCGATAGAGCCATCTGTGATTCCCTCATCGTTGGCATTCCAGCTGAGTCGGCCCTTGTTACAGCCCAGGTATTCGAAGCTCGCGGTGCCCCAGGGTTGCTGAATTAGCTCGGCGTTTCCTGGTGCCAACGGCGTTCCCGTGGTGTTGATGGCTGTGCCGCTGACGATATTGTCGGACATCTGGCCGCTCATCAGTGCCCAGGTCGGGTTGCCATCGGCGTCATGGTTCGCCCAGTAAACGATGAAGAGATTCTCGCCCGGGTACTGTCCGTCTGCCAGCGGGGCTCGGATCACGAAAACGCCGCGCCCGGACTGTTCAGGCGCATACCAGGCGCCAGAAACCGACTTGCTGGCAATGTCGCTGACGCGGAAGTAGATGTTCGTTTCGGAAACGGATTCGTCATTCTCTACCCATCTGACGGTGATGGTGTGCCGCCCTTTTGGCAATCGACCAATTCCATAGCCCTCGTACATGTCGGGCGGGATGGGCGAGGCGCAGACGACTCCGCTGTTGGTGAGGTCAATGTCCAGCGTGTGGTAGTAGCGTGCGTCGGCAGTGCCTTCGTCGGCGGAGTCAGTTGTCTGGATCTCAACCAGGACTTCTGGTCCATACGAGCAGCCACTGAAAATCTGTCGGCCGATGGTGATGTCATCGGCGGTGGATGGATCGGAAGGGTAAGTCTGAAGGGATGCTTGCGCGGCCAGGTTGGCGCTGGCTGCAAGCACGCCCAAGAGAGCGCAGCCGCGAAGAAGCTGTGTCACTTGATTCATTGTCGTTCCCTGGATGCAGTTCGACTGGGTCAGTCAGTCCAGACAGCTTCGATGGCGGAGGGGATCGAGCAGACCTCCTGGCCATCAGGATTGGCGAGTTTGATGATGTCGACACTGCCATCGGTGATCGTCTGGTCGAGGGCATTCCAGGTCAGTCGACCCTTGTCACAGCCCAGGTACTCGAAACTCAGTTGTCCCCACTCCTGCTGGGCAAGTTCTGCGGTCCCTGGCGCAAGTGGCGTTCCAGTTGTGTAGACCGCGGTACCGCTGACGACATGGTTGGTCATCTGTCCGCTGGTCAACGCCCAGGTCGGATTGCCGTCGGCATCATGGTTGGCCCAGTAAACGATAAAAAGATTCTCACCCGCTTGTTGACCCGAAGTCAGTGGTACGCGGATCAGAAAAATGCCTCGCCCGGATTGTTCCGGCGCGAACCACGCACCTGAGACGGATGTGCCCGCAATGCCGCTGACACTGACGCCAAACTCATGACTCGGCTGGTCCTCCAGCGACGGAATTTCGCCATCATCCACAATCCGGTAGACGCGGATCTTGTGTTCGCCTTCGCCTAGCTGCCCAAGGTCGAAAGCGTGGTAACCACCCGGAGGCCAGAGTCCCGGGCACACAACGGGTTCGTCGGGTGTCTTGAAGAACACGTTCAGTTGATGGACCAGAGGATCGTTCGGGGAAGTGGAAACTTCAGCCGGTTTGGCGATGATGTCTCCACAGCCGTCGGGGATGGCAATGATGACGTGATCCGCGGTTGACGGATCCGCCGGGTATGCGCCATAGCGGCTTACGGTCTGGGCTGGCGAATGTGCTGGTAGCCACGCGAGGGTTGCAAGCAAAGTAACAAGCAAGGGTCGCATCGGAGTCCTCCGTGATTGGCTATTTCGGCTTGTCCCCGGCAATGCGAGTCTAGCGCGCGCTGAATCAGACGGGCAATTTGCCACTGGCTAGGCAAATCGGCCTTACAGCATTTCCAGCACGTAGTTCGCCAACCGTGAGCGTTCGCTTTGGCGCAGGGTGAGTTGGGGCCGTGTCATGAATGGTGTCGTCGAAACGGGTTGCTTCGCCGGTCTGATTTCAGTCAACCCAAATGGCTTCGATGGCGTTGGACTTGGAGCAGACACCCAGGCCATCGGGATTGGCGAGTTTGATGA
>ERZ795053.2069-NODE-2069-length-24717-cov-7.856662_pt1 | contig 24717 bp, 17 predicted proteins | sample MGYA00375137_ERZ795053 | MGnify/ENA primary metagenome ERZ795053 (study PRJEB30182, sample SAMN05720284) | activated sludge metagenome | isolation source: Anaerobic digester | place: Hong Kong | collected 2014-12-17 ...
CGCGCTGCCCGTTGCACGCGCATATCCGGCGCACCAACCCACGCTTCGTCCTGCCCGAGGCCGGCGCGCGTCCGCCGCGCATCGTGCGGCGCGGCATGTCCTATGGGCCAGCGCATGATCGCAACGAGCAAGACGCGGCGCGCAAGGCCGCGAGCTACGCGCAGGAGCGCGGGCTCGTCTTCATGGCCTACAACGCCAATCTCGGCGAGCAGTTCGAGGTGATCCAGAGCTGGATCTCCGGCGGCAACAGTTCCGGTGGATATTCAGGCGTCTCCGATCCTCTGCTCGGCCTTGCCGAGCCCGGCAAGAAACGGTTCTTCCGGTTCGAGCACGACGGCAAGGCCATCCACATGCCGCTCGATGGCGAGGACCAGCTGCACGTCGAGCCGAAGCCCTTCATCCGTCTGGAATGGGGCGCCTATCTTCTTGCGCCCTCGATCAAGGCGCTGGAACTGCTCAAGGCCCGCGCCGCCGCGCAAGACGCCAGACCGCTCCTGACCTGGAGCGCGGAGGCCGGCGAACGCAAGATCGCCGAGTTGCGCGAGTACGAGCGGGTCCATGGCGCGGAGGCCGCGCTCGACGCTTGGAAGGCGGTTCTCGAGGATCCGGACTTCGCCGCCGATTTCACGAGCGCGTCGGTGTGGGCAGCCGTTCGGCAGAACCACGGCGGATTGCTGCGCACGCCGTTCGGCATCCTGGTCGGCGACCGCGACATGGTGCGCGACGTCTTCGTCAACGACAACGAGACGCTGACGATCACCGGATATCTACCGCGCATGAACAGGTCGTTCGGCGTTCTCTATCTCGGCCTCGATCCCAATCAGCCCGATCAGGCCTACGAGCGCTGGTCGCATGCGTGCAACGACGCGATCATGGCGATCGACACGCATACGGCGTTCGAACATGCGCGCAACGCGGTGCGCGAGGCCATCCACAAACTCGTCGCGCAGGAAATGTCCGACGCGCGCGACGACGAAGCCAAGCGCTGGGAGCTGACCGTCGAATCCCGCGAGATCGTCGAGCCGCTGCTCGCGCATTTCTGCGAAGAATGGTTCGGCATGTCGGAAAAGGGCGGGCACTTCCGTCGCTCCGGCTACCGCTGGGACTGGACGCTGGACCAGCCCGCGAACTATCCGGGCCATTTCCTCTCGCCGTCGCGCTACATCTTCCAGCCGCATCCAGGCCACAGCGTCGAGCAATACGGCGCCGCACATGGCCAATCCGTACGCGCTTCGATGGAAGCTTTTCTGAGAGAGTTCCGCGACGACATCACGGCGCCGGTCGCGCGCGCCGTCCTCGACTCCAAGGAAGGGGAGGACGACATCGACTTCTGCGCCCAGACGATCGCCGGCGCAATGATGGGCTTCATCCCGACGGTCGAAGGCAATCTGCGGCGCATTCTCAACGAATGGCTGCGCGAGGGCGTGCTCTGGAAATTGCGGGCGCGCTTTGCAGGCGCGCCGGCGCGCGACTTCACCGACGCATGCAACAGGCTCGCAGCCGATTTCATTCCCGTGTTCCAGCTGCGCGCCGTGCCAGAGCTGATCTGGCGGACGGCCGTGGTTTCGCACACGCTCGGCGCGGGCGAGCATAAGGTTCGCGTGAAGCCCGGCGACGTGATCGTCGCCGGCGCGGTCTCGGCGACGCAGCAGTGTCTGGCGGAAGGCAGTCGCGATTACTACCACGCCTTCGGCGGCAACCGGCGCGCGGCTGGCCATCCGACGCATGCCTGCCCGGGCGCCGATCCGGCCATCGCTCTGATGCTCGGTTTCTTCAGCGCTCTCGTCGAATCGCCGCTGGCGCTGCGCCCGGGACCCGGTCCACTCACGATTTCCCTCGAGGGGCCGGTCCTCGCCGCGCCGGCGATCGTCGCCGAACCCGCCAGAGACAGCTTGTTCGATTTCTTCGCGGCGGACTCGACCACGCCGATACTCGCTATCGGCGATTCATGGCTGACGGACATCTATTTCACTCCAAGCCTGCGCGCCGCGCTGCGAGATCGCGGCTATGTCGACAGGTTCCACACGAACTTCGCGCAGACCGGGCGAATGCTGCGCGAAATGGCTACGCCCGCCGCTCTGGACCAGGTCTCACGCTTTTTCGACAATCTGGGCTCCGACGAGGTCAAGCCGGCCTGCATCCTGCTCGGCGGCGGCGGAAACGACGTGTGCCAGCCGACGTCGGATCGAGCGGCGACGCCCCTCTACCGTGTGCTGAAAGCCAATGGCGCCAATGAAGACGAACCGTTGATCGAGACGGAGGTCGCCAGATTCATCGACGACGAATTGCACGGCTATTTCGCGACGATCGTCGACAGGCTGCGGCAGTCGACCGATGCGCCGATCCTGATACACGCGTACGACCATCCGGTGCCCGACAATCGCGGCCTGCTCGGCAACAGGTGGCTCGGACCGGTCTTCGCAAGGCGCGGCATGAGCGATCTGACGAAGAACCGGAAAGTCATGCGCGACCTGATCAACCGCCTGAACGGAGCGGCGAACCGCGTCGCCGCGGCGACGCCGCAAGCGCGCCATGTCGACCTTACCGGCATACTGGCGAGAGACCCGCGCTACGACGCCGACTACACGATCCTGTGGGACAACGAATTGCATCCGACTTCGGAGGGCTATGCGTTGCTGGCCGATGAAATCGTGAAGGCGCTGCAAGCCATGGGCATCGCGCAGCCTGTGGTCGCCTGAGGCGGATCAGAGCGCGCCGAGCATGCGGTCGGCGTACCAATTCATCCCCATCGCGCGCAGCTCCGCTTGCGCGTGTTCCGCGCGACGTGCGCTGCAGGGCTCGTCCGCGCGCACATCGAGGCGAGCTGACAGCGCCTCGTTGAGCGCATTCTCGCGCCTCGAGCCGCGCAGGCGCGCCGAGAGATCCGCGCGCTTCATCCAGCGGGCGACGTCGTCGGGACGGCCGGCCTTTGCGGCGAGCCCTGCGAGCGCGCGACTGACGGCGGCCTCGCCCAGGCGCTCGCCATCCCGCGCACGCAGCAGGACATGCGCCGCATAGCGCCGCGCATTCGTGATATCGTCGACATCGGCGCAGGCTTCGACCAGCCAGCTGTACTGAACAGACACGAAGAACTTGAAGTCACGACCCTCCATCCAGCGAATTGCGTCGCGCAATTGCTGGAGGGCTTCGGCGTCGCCGGTGCGGCGCCAGCGCGCGAAGCCCGCGGCGGCGCGAGAGGCCGCCAGAAGCAAGAGCCCGCGCATGTTCTCCGCGACGCGCGCATTCTCGACCGCGAGCGCTTCCGCCTCCTCCCATGCGCCTCGCCAAACGAGAGAGACGGCGCGCCAGTTGCGCATGGAATTGGCGACGGGGTGGTTCGATCCGCCGAGCAATGCCGTCGCCTCGCTGAAACAGGCGTCTGCTGCTGCGAAATCTCCGCGATCGGCAAGGATGCTCGCTTCACACGACAGCGCATACGCCGAGCCGATCGCAACGCCGCCGCCAGGCCGCGCCGCGCGCTTCTTCGTCACGACCGCCGCGTCGATCAGCGTGAGCGCCTCGTCGTAGCGGCCGGCGGCGGCGAGGATCTGACCGAGCGTGGCGTCGACCTGCGCGATCAGGCGCGCATCGCCGGCCTTGCGCGCCAGTTCGGCGGCGCTCCGCGCGTGAACCACGCCCTCGCGAAACCGCCCGAAGCCGTAGCACATGTAGCCGAGCCAGTATTTGGCGCGCGCTTCGGCGTCGACATCGCCGATCCGGCGCGCCAGCTCTGCCGCTCGTTCGAACAGGGAGACGTCGTTTCGCAGCGATAGCGGATCGAAAATGCTGGCCATGCCGAGCTTATTGACGACGAGGCACCAGTGCAGGTCGATGTCGCGGCCGCGTTCGGACAGATTGTCCATGGCGTCCAGCGCCGCCTTGTAATGAGCGCGCGCGCGGTCGAGCGCGAAAGCGAGCGTCGCCTTGTCGCCCGCCTGCTCCGCGAACCGCGTCGCCCTTTCCCAGTCGCCCGCGCCGAAACTGTGATAGGCGAGCGCCTCGAGCGTATCGTCGTGGTCGAGGCCAGCGCCGCGCGAAGCATGCGCGTCCGCGATACGCCGATGCAGGATACGGCGCGTCGTCAGGCCGATCGATTCATAGACGGAATCGCGGGTAATGCCGTGCTTGAAACGCAACCCGCCGCTCGCGGCGTCGGCAAAGAGAAAGTCGGCTTCGGCGAGCGCGCGCAACGTGTCCTCGTCCGGCATCTGGCCGCATGCCGCAATCAGCGACCGATAAGGCGCGAAATTGCCGGCGACGGCGGCGGCGCGCACGATGTCAGCTTGTTTCTCTGGCAAGCGTTGCAGACGCGACGTGACCAACGCGCCGATCCAGCCGCTGCGCCCGCCCGACAGCAAGGCATGCGACAGATTGTCCGTGGAGGCGAGGTGGCACAGCTCCTCGATGTAGAGCGGCACGCCGCCGGCATATTCGTGGATGCGCGCAATCAGGAACGGATCCGCTTGCGGCAACCAGCGCCGCGCCGCGCGCTCGGTCTCGGCGCCGCCGAACGGCTTCAGTTCGATCTGTGAAGCGCCGGCAACGAGGTCCTCGTCGTCGCGGGAGCGACTGGTGAGGATGACCCGCAACGGCGCCGCGGATTGAAGCAGCGCAGACAAGAGTTGCCGCGTGGCGTCGTCCGCCCATTGCCAGTCGTCGACGATCAACGCGACGCGGCGTGACCGGGCGAGCGCCTGAATGAAGGCGGCGAGATCGTCCACCGCGCGGGTCGCGGCTTCCGCCGGACGGATGTCGGGACTGGCGACCACGAGGCCACGCACGGAATCGACGCGTGGCCCGATTTCGCCGCGCCAGGGGTCGAGCGCTTCACGCGACAAAGCAAGCGCCTCCTCGGCGGAAAGCCCGTCCTTCAGGCCGATGAACGATCGAACCGCCTGCAAGAACGGTTGAAGGGTTTCCGCGCCGAGATAGTTTTCGCAACCGCCCCGCAAGATCAGGGGATCTCGCGGACCGATCGATCGCAAGACCTCCTCGATCAGACGCGTCTTGCCGAGCCCGGCGCCGCCGGAAACGACAATGGCGCGCGGCGTGGCTTCGGGGTCGCGCAGGAAGGCCTGCAGGCGCTCGACGAGCTCCCTTCGTCCAATGAAGGGCGTGAGACCGCGGGTGGCTGTCGATTCGAACCGGCTCGTCGCTTCGCTTCGGCCAAGCACGACATGCACCGGCTGGTCGAATCCGGCGCCAGAGAGGTCGGCCGGCTCGCCCGTACGGAAGAAATGCGCATTCGGCCCCAAGGCGTCGGCGCTCGCCAGCACCTTCCCCGGCGCCGCGCGCTGCGACAGGCGGGCCGCCACGTTCGGAACATCGCCGACGAGGTCGAAGACGCCCTTTTCGATATCCCCGTCCGAAATCAGCGCCGTACCGGCGTGAATGCCGGAATGCATGCGCAGCGGCAGAATACGCGCTGGCAGCCCCTCCGGCCGCATGGCGCCGACCTTCTCGTGAATCTCCAACGCCGCGTCGACCGCCCGGCGTCCATCGTCCTCACCGGGCGCCGGATGACCGAACACGATCGTGGCGCCGTCGCCCTGCATGCGCGCAATGACGCCGCCACGTGCAGCCGCCGCGATACGGCAGACCTCGCGCAATTCGTGCAGCAGCGTCGCGAAGTCCTCTGCTTCCATCTCCCGCGCGAGCGAAGTCGAACCGACGAGGTCCGTGAAGAGGATCGTCAGTCGACGGCGTGCGCCAGGCGCTTGTCCGGAGGTTTGGTGGGGGCTCATCTCTGTCCGGGATCGGCTAATGGTTCTGGTTTGCCTGATTTGCCTCCGCTTCGAAAGCATGGATCCCGCTCGGCGAGCGCTCGACGATCTTACGCGGCGAAGGGCGGCGCACCTAGCTCTTTGCAGCGATGCGCATCCACTTCCTGCGCGGACGGGCAATGACGCGTCGCGCCTGATAGGCAACGAACAATAAAGGTAAATGTTTTTTAAGACACCGTCAGCGTCGGCATAAATATTCGTTACGCGAGACGATATTTCAGTGTGAAATCTGTCTAAAATACTCAATCTCGCTCGATGAATGCAGAACGCCAACATAAATTCTGGCAAAGTTCATTTCTTTACACGCGCCAATTTCGACACCGAAACTCTGGTAAACGATCGATTCAGTACAAATTTTAGACACCCATTCAGGCCGCTGCCGTTAGGTCACTCTTGTCAGGCGACCAATCAGCTCAGTCGCCGACGGGGGCGTCATGAGCGATCTCGGGTTCGCCGTCTCGAGCGAGACGACAACAAAATGGACGCAGGCCACATTCGCACCGCAAGCGGACCGCGAAGTGACGGAGCGCGCCGCTCGGGCCTTGCGCCGAGAAGTGCGCCACAATCGATTCCTTTTTTCGCTCCAGGCCGGCATCGTCGATCTGATCGCCATCTTCGCGGCATTCTCGGTCTCGGACTATTTCTACAACCTGGTCGCGCACGGCGCGCATCGCGGCATGTTCGACAATGCCCAACTCGGCATTTTCGCCGCGCTCCTCTTCGTCGGCTTCAATGTGAAACGTCATTCCTATGCGATCGGCGACTATCTCGACCTTGCCGGTCACGCCGAACGCGTATTCTCGCTCTGGAACAGCGCGTTTCTGGCGGCTGCGACCGCGGGATTCATGTTGCGCGCCATCGCCGATTCCTCTCGCGGCGCATTCGTCGTCTTCTACTTCGTGGGTCTCGGCGCTCTGTACGCCAGCCGCGCGGCGCTCGTGATCCTGACCAAACGCCATGCCGGCAAGGGCAACATGCTCACGTCCCGTGTCATGATCGTCGGCGACCGGTCGGCGATCGGGACGCTTCTACAACAGCATTCGCTCGCCCGACGCGGCATGGAGGTCGTTTCCACCCGCGTACTCGACGAGAAGGGCCGTCAGCTCGACGTCGAACTTGCCGAGGCAGTCGAAGCGGCGCGTCGATTGATGCCCGATGACATCATCATCGCCGTGCCGATCGAGAAGTCCGCCGCCGTGGAAAGCTGCATGACCGCTTTCATGCGCGTGCCGGCGGCGATCCATCTTCATCTCGACCGAAACAATCCGCTGCACCGCTTCTCAGGCCCGCTGCTCAACAGCGCGGCCGGAATCTCCAGCTTCCGCCTGCCGGCGGACTCGATGAGCGCGGTCGGCGCTTCGCTGAAACGGATGTGCGACATCAGCCTCTCGCTCGTCGCTCTCGTCCTGCTCGCGCCATTGTTCGCGCTCGTCGCGATCGCCATCAAGCTCGACAGCGCTGGTCCGGTTTTCTACCTGCAGACACGTCACGGCTTCAACAAGACGCAGTTCCGGATCTTCAAATTCCGTTCGATGCAGACCACGGAGCAAGGCGCGGCGATACGCCAGGCGACGGCCAACGATCCACGCGTAACAGGCGTCGGCCGTCTTCTGCGCCGTTACAACATCGACGAACTGCCCCAGTTGCTGAACGTCCTGCGGGGTGAAATGTCGCTGGTCGGCCCGCGCCCGCACGCGCTCGTCCACGACATGGCTTTCGAAACCGAGATCTCCCTGTACGCGCGCCGCCACAACGTGAAGCCCGGCATTACCGGCTGGGCGCAAGTCAATGGTCTTCGTGGAGAAACCGACACGCCGGAGAAGATCTTGCGGCGCGTTCGCTACGACCTCCACTATATCGACAATTGGTCGCTGGTGTTCGACATCTGGATCATGTGCCTCACGCTGTTCTCGCGCAAAGCTTACTCCAACGCGCGCTGAACGAAGCGTCGTTCATCAAGCGTCAACCATACGACACACGATTTTCCGTCGGCTCCCGGCGTTGACGCGTTCAAAAATCGCCATGGCGCGTCGACCGGCGCGCCTCGTTTATGCGCATTCGCGCCGGGAAGCGACGCAAACCTTTACGTCGACATAACCATGTCCACGACTTCCGCAATTTCATTAAAACTTGCGTGAGCGACGTGACCGTAACGTAAGACAGAACTTTCAACAGGCATGTGCGTCCATGACCTATTATTCGAGGATAGATCAGCGTGGCTGGTCACGAAACGACGAGGGCCCCTGGGGGCCCGCCGTCGTTCATTTCTTCGAGCTCATGCGCGGCAGGTCCTGGATTCTCGTGGTTTGCGCGCTCGCGGGAGCCGGCGCCGGCCTTGTCGGCAAGTATGTTCTGCCGGCGAAATATGAGGCCAGCACGCAGCTTCTGTTCGATCCGCGAGGTTTCAAGCTCTTCAACAACGATCTGACGATCGGCAATTACGACGCCAATGCCGCGATCAACTTCGTGGAAAGTCAGATGGGCGTCCTGCGGTCCGAGCGCGTTCTCTCGCGACTGGTTCAGACGGCCTGCTTCGAAGCGGGAAAGGCGGACCCCGCCGCCTATGGTCTTGCGGGCAAATGCCCGAGAACCGACGCCAAGGGCGATTGGGACGCCGCGCTCGCCCTTCTGCGTCGCTCGCTGACCGTCAAGCGCGCCGAGCGCAGCTTCGTCGTCGATGTCGCAATGAGCGGCCCCTCGCCGGAGATCGCAGCTCGGCGCTCGAGCGGAATTGTAGCCGCCTATATCGAGGAAGACGCCGCGACGCGCAACGACGCGGCCGCCCGCCTCACCGCCGACCTGTCGAGCAGGCTGGATACGCTGCGCGCGGCGCTCGCGCAATCAGAAGCCAAGGCGGAACGGTACCGGCGCGATAAAAATCTAGTCCGTGTCGGCGACCGTCTGCTCGTGGAGCAGCAGCTCGCCGCCGCGACAACCGCGCTCAACGATTCCCAGGTGAAATTCGATCGCGCCAGCGCGCGTCTGAAGCAGATCGAGTCTGCCGCGCAAAACCCCAATGCGCTCGGCGCGCTCGGAGCCGAGGCCGACACGCGCGCACTCTCGCAATTGCTCGATCAGCGTAACCGGGCCTTGGTCGAAATCGCGCCGCTCTCCGCCCGCGTCGGCGCACGGCACCCTGCCCTCGTCGCCGCACGCTCCAGCCTGTCGCAGGTCGAAAAGGCGATCGCGACCGAAATGCGCGCCATCCGCTTTGCGGCGCGCGCCGATGTTTCGCGGGCGCGCAACGAGCAGCAGATACTCTCGCAAACGGTCGCCGGCCTGACGACAAAGGTCACCCACGCCCGGCAGTCCGAGATCGAACTGCGTGAAATCTCTCAGGAAGTCGACGCCAATCGCAAATTGCTCGAGTCCTTTGAAACCCGCTCGCGCGAAGCGAAGGAATTCGGACGGATCGACGCCGGAAATCTGCGCATCGTCTCCATGGCGCGCGCGCCCGAGCGCCAGCGCCTCGCCCCCAAGATGGCGATTTTCGGCGGCCTGGGCATGTTCGTCGGACTATTGCTCGGCTTCGCCGTCTTCGCCGCCATAGCGCTCGTCAATCTGCTGCGTCCCGCCGCAGCGCCGACGCCGCGGCCGGCGCCGCAGCCGCTCCCGCAATCCTACATGCCAATCGAAGTGCCCGTGCGCTATCGTTTCGGCTGAGGTTCGATCGACACGTCATGACACGACCCGGCCGAAGGGCCTCGAAATCCCGACTTGTCAGCTGGCTCGGCTGGGCCGGGCTGGATGCGGTCTCGCGTCTGGCGCTGATGACGGGCAGCACGATCGTGTTTTCGCGACTGCTCGAGCCGCGCGATTTCGGCGTCACCGCGCTCGTACTCACGATCGTTACGGTCGCGGCGATATTCGTGGGCGCGCCGTTCGAGGAGGCTCTCACACAACGCCGTCACCTGCGCACCGCGCACTTGCGCGCGGCGCTCGGCGCCTCCTGGTTGATCGGCCTCGTCATTCTCGCTCTATCCGCCGTCGCGGCTCATTATCTCGCGCGATTCTACGGAGAGCCCGAAATCGGCGCTCTGCTGCCAGTCGCCATGGCGTCGATCTTCTTCAGCGGGCACTCCGACATTCTGACCGCGCTTGCGCGCCGATTGCGACGCTTCAACGAAGTCGCCTACGCCACGATGCTCGGCCACGTCATCGGCGTCGGCATGGCCCTGTGCATGGCTTTCATGGGCTACGGCTTGTGGGCCCTGGTGGCGCAGCGTTTACTCGTGGTCGTCGCTCGCGCCCTCGTCCTTCAAGCGCGCATCGGCTACATCATCATGCCGAAATGGTCGTCCGCGCATATAGGCGACCTCGGGCGTTTCGCCGGCGTCTCCTTCATGTCGCGACTCACCGACACGCTGACCTATCTGGCGTTCAACAATCTCGTCCAGATCTTTTACGGCACCGCCATGCTCGGCCAGACGAACATGGCGATGCGGCTGATCGAGCCCGTGCGCGGCGCGATCGTGGCGACAGGTCACAATATCGCTTTCACCTTCTTCGCGCGGGCCGGGCGCGACATCGGCAATCTGCGTCGTCTCGGCGGCGAGGTCATCTCGCAATCGGCGCTGCTGACGACGCCTGTCTTCGCCGGCATTGCGGCGATCGCGCCCGTGCTTCTGCCGCTCGTCGCGGGACCTGGATGGGACGATGCGATCGTGATCGGCGTCTGCCTGTCGGTCGCGAGCGCGATCGCCGTGCCAGCGGGCCTGTTCTTCACGGCTTTTTCATCGCAGGCGCGACCGGAAATCAGCTTCTATTCGCTTCTGATCGGCCTTCTCGCCATCGTTCTGGTTCTCACCGGATTCGCCTGGCTCGGGCCGATCAGCGTGGGTCTCTCGCGCATCGCCGGAGATCTCGTGCGTCCCTTGTTCGCGATAGGTCTACCGATGAGAGGCTTCGCCTGGCCTCGCCGCGAACGGCTGGCGGCTCTTGCGCCGGCCTGGCTTCTCTCCACGACGATGGCCGTCGCCGTCGCGATCCTGCATCGCATGATGTCGATGCACACGCCGATGGCGCAACTCGCGATCCTCATCCCAACTGGCGTGATCATCTATTTCGGACTTCTCGCGATCTTCGCGCGGCGGCAGGCGTCTTTCCTGCTGGCCTACCTGCCGGGATCGCCGAACGGCACAGAACGGCCAGCAGCTCGATGAACAACCTCGGCACTTCACGTATTCTCGTCACGGGCGGACGCGGCTTTATCGGCGCAGCGCTGGTTGCGGCGCTGGTCAAGGAGGGTTTCGGAACGCTAGCCGGCGTCCGTCGCGTCTCGAACGCGAACGAAATTGTCTGCGACCTCGACGACGTCGCGCAAACACGCGCGGCGCTCGACGGCAGCCGGCTCGTCGTCCACACGGCCTATGGCGATGTCGGCGCAATGGAGCGTCAATGCGCCAATCTGCTCGCGGCCATGGACGAGGCGCGGGCGAACAGCATCGTCTACTTCAGCTCGATCGCGGTCTATGGCGCTCGCGAAGGCGATGTCGTCGAGACGGACGGCTCCATTGGCGCCCTGGACGCCTATGCGCGCGGAAAGATCGCCTGCGAGAAGCTCGTGCGCGCCTGGGCCGAAGATGCGGCCCATCCCGAACGACGCGCGATCATCCTGCGTCCGGGCATCGTCTACGGCGCCGGCAGCCGATACTGGATCGATCGCCTGTCGCAGCGCATTCGCGCCGGCGTCTGGGGCGAGTTTGGCGCGAACGGCGCGGGCGTCGCCGCGCTGGTTCATGTGGACGATGTCGTCGGCTGCGTATCCCGCGCCGCCGCGCGGCTCCTGGCGAACGAGCGGGATGCGCTGCCACGCTGCGTCACGCTCAACTTGGTCGGCCCGGAAACGCCGAGCTGGAACATCTATTTCACGGCGCTTGCGGCTGCGCTCGGCGCCCCTGCCCTGCCCGCGCTCGACGCCTCGACGATCGCCCGGCGCGCGCCGTTGGCGCTTGCCGCCAAAGTCTGGCGACGTGTCGGCCTGCCGGGCTTCGAGAAACAGGCGCTGATACCGACTGGCGGCGAGCTTGCGCTGTTTGCCCGAAAGGCGAATTACGATACGCGCGCCGCACGCGAACTTCTCGGCTATGCGCCCGGCGTCTCCATGGCGGAGGGGCTCGCGCGTTCGCTTCAGACGAAGAGATAGCGACGCGCGGAAAACGCGGGCAGCACGAACCGCATGCCGCCCTCGCGTTCGTGTGGCGCTTCATTTCGTTCGCCGAACGCCGGCTGACCGTATTCAAAGCCTTGCGCCTGCCGGAACCTGCGCTGTGAGACGCCAATATCCACTGCGATCTCTCGTGATGTGCGATTGAGAATGACGACACGAAGCGCCTTGCCGTCGTCCGACGCGAAGGCCGACATCGCGCCGTCGCCACGATGCTGCACCGCCACGGATCGGCCGGCGAATGCGCCGCCGGCGACATCCTGCGCGCGATAGAGCCGATAGGATTCACTCAGAAGGTTTGCGAGACTGCCCCAATGCGTCGCCAGGAACACGCCGTTCGTCGCATAACGCCCGAGCGCATCGGCAAGGGCAAGCGCTGACGGAACGCGTTTGCCGAGCCCGTAGTTGAATTCGCTGACCGAGAGCTTGGTGCCTGAAAAATTGCGCGCGATAATGCGCCGCAAGCTCGGCAGGATGGGCAGAGCGGGTCGGTCCTCTTCCTTGCGCTGCAATGCGCGCGAGACCCACGAGTCTTCACGAAAGCCGTATTCATCGAGCGAGCGCGGCGCATCCAGGCGCGCGCCGTCCAGGCTTTCGGTATCGGTGCGAAACAACGAGCCGCGACTGGAGAACGGGTACCAGTGGATGTCGAGCGTATCGAGCAGGCGTTTGCCGTCCTGTTCTGAAGCTTTGCGAAACGCGTCGAGATAAAGCGCGAGAAAACTGCCGTAGCGCGCATGCGCCGCCCAGTCCGGCGCGTTCTGGAAGTCGACCATCTCGGTCGCACCCCAGCTCGACGGACCGAAAACGAGCGCCGAGGGATCGACGGCCTTGATGGCGCGCGCCGCCGTGATCGAGCGCGCGATGAACTCGTCGATCGCCATGCGCGCAGGCATCGCCCGCGGATGGTTCTTGGTCCACAGGCCCGGCTCGTTGTCGAGCGCGTAAGCGAATACGCCGCGCGCCGATTTCGCATCGCCGTACTTGTCGACGAGCCGCGCGACGAGATGCGGCAGATCGCAGACCGAGTGGTCGATCGGGTCTTTCGAGCGCGCGCCCGTCGTCCACCTGGTTGGCGTGAAACGTTTCGACGGCGCCGATTGCGCGGCGTCGACGACGCCGTCCATATCCGCCGCAACGTAAGGCGATAGCGGCAGGGTCACGAGGCTGCGGGCGCCCATCTCGAGGGACGCCTCGTGCATCGCCTCTACGACGACCGCCGGGCGCGCCCATTCGCCGCGCGGAATCTGCATCGCTTCCAAAAGGAAACCGCCGTTCGCCTGATTGTGGTTCTTGCCGGCGTTGCAGGCGTTGTTGACCCAATTATAGGTCGTGGCGAGATCGCCGCCAAAGCGGCGCGCAGCGACTCGGGCGCGCTTGTCGAAGACCGCCGAGGGCGGACCGCCGTCCATCACGCCGATCTCGTTGGAACCGAACACGAGCGGGCTGATCTCGTCGCCTGGCTTGCTCGCGAGGCGCAGCGTTATGGCGGCGTCGTTCGCGAATGCCTTCGAAAAAGCCGCGCCTGTCGCGACGGCGACACCGCCCGCAAGAAAGACGCGGCGGGTCGGCGCGTTCGAAAACATCAGGAAATCAGGCCTGACCCATACAAGGTCGGGCGGAAGCGCGGCGTCCACAGAACCTTGCCGAGGCCGCCGTAGGCCGTCGCGGATGCGCGCTGCGCGCGTGCGCGGTCGAAGGGTCGGAAGAGCACAGCAAGCGCGCCGGCGACGACGAATTGCACGAGCCCCGCAACCATCCAGAATGCAATGCGCCAGCCCCTGCCGGGCGCCGCCATGTCCTGCACGAACACCCGGATCTGGCCGGAGAGGAACTTGCGCTTGCAGACATAGGCCCAGTCGAGCCGGCGCTGCGGCACCCATTCGATCACGCCCGCGCGCGCGGCCCATGCGAAGCGGAAACCACGCATGGCCAGACGTTCGAGAAGAAGCGAGTCCTCACCGCCGATCTCGTTCAGGCTTTCCTCGAATGGGGCGCCGTCGGAGAGGCAGAGCGCGCGTTCGAACATGGAATTATTCGTGCCGAGATAGGCCGAAAGCTCAGTGATGTCGTCGCCATCAGGCCGGTCGATCGCGCGCGAGAAATAGGGCGCGAAACCGCCAATCTCCGCAGCGTCGTCGGCGCGCGCCTCGACCGGGCCGAAAACGGCCTGCGCGCCGGTGTCAAGTGCGACACGCAGCATTTCCGCGATCCAGTCCGTTCGCGCTTCCTCGTCGTCGTCGAGGAAGGCGATCCAGCGACCCTGCGCCGCGCGCACGCCGGCGTTGCGGGCGGTCGCGACGCCCGGCGCTGGCTCGCTGAGATAGAGGATACGCAAGCCATCCACGCCGAAAGCCGCGACCGTCGCGCGGGCGCTCGCGTCACTGGAATTGTCGACGACGATGATCTCGATTTCGACGCCTTCCGCTTGCTGGGCGCGAACGCTGGCGAGAGCGCGCTGGAGGCACGTCTGCCGGTTCAACGTCGGGATGACGATCGAAACGGTCTCCATGCGGAACTCCGGCACGCGGCGCGCATCGAGGACCGTCTCGTCTGGCGCAAGGGAATGTTGACGTTTGTGCCGCAAAGGTAGGGACCAAGCGTAACCAATCCCCTAAGCGGGTGACGACGATCCGCTTCATCAATCGTTTCGAGTTCGGCAGGGCATGAGTTCGACCGACGCGCTGACCATGCACTACCAAATGGCGCCCGCGCGACCGGCCGACGATCTGCGCCTGGAACGCGCCACCAGCGTCCTCTTCATCGGCTTTCTGCTGCTGACGTTCATCGGCACGCACCCGTTGCAGACCGGCTCGGTCGCCCAACGCGCCGACGGCTCCATCCTCGACCGCATCGTCGTATTCTCGCTGTTCGGCCTCGCGCTTGCTGTCATCTGGATGGCTCGCGACGTCGCCCTGCGCACGCTGACCCGCAATCTGGGCCTGATCTTCATCGTCGGTTTCTGCCTCGCCAGCATCGCGTGGTCGCAATTCCCGGCGCTCACGCTAAGGCGGAGCGTTCTGTTCTTCCTGCTTACGGCGATCTCCTTCGCCGTCGCCGTGGGCGCCACCGATCTTCGCCGACTGCACACGCAATTGTTCGCGACGCTGGCGATCATCATCGCAATCAACATTCTGGCAACCATCGCGTTGCCGGGCGATGCGATCACGCCCATCGGCGTCAAGGGGATCTATACGCAGAAGAATGTCGCGGGCATTGTGGCCCTGATCACGATGGTTGTCGGAGCGACGTGGCTGGTCGGCGCCGGCAAGCGGCATATTCTGCTTGCGCTTCTCGTGCTCGCCGCCACTTTCGGCTTTCTGTTCGTCACGAAATCCCGCACGTCGATGAACCTCGCCCTGCTTGGCGTCGCGGGCGTCGTCTTCGTGGCGCTCGCCGAAAAGCTCGGCGCGACGTTCCTCATGGCGGCGGGACTCGCGGGCGCGCTCATCCTTGCGGCGGCCCTCGTCTGGCTGGCGCTGTACGATTTCGAGTTCAGCGCAGCGCTCGCCGCGCTGATCGGCGACACCTCGTATTCAGGCCGTGAGGAATTGTGGGCGTTCGCGCGCCAAGACGCGGAGAAGCGCTTCTGGCTCGGCTACGGCTACGGAGCCTATTGGGACGTCGGCCAGGCCAAAGATCCTCTCTTGCGCGCGGAATTTGGAAGCTGGCTCGCCTCCGTCGAAACCGGCGTCATCAACCAGGCGCACCACGGCTATCTCGAATTGTGGCTGCACATCGGTCTGCCGATGACCGTTTTTGCGACCTTCTACGTAACGCAGCGCGCCCTGATCGGCGGCGCCCGCGCGCTTTTCTGCAAGGGCCGACGCGAATCCCGCGTCTTTCTCGGTGGCCTGGCGGCGATTCTGCTGCTCTTCCTGCTCCACAATCTCACAGAGGCGTCGCTTTTCATGCGCGGCGAGATCTTCAGCAATTTCTCGGTGTTCGCGCTGCTGCTGCTTTCGCGCGCACGAGACCTCGACACGCCCATGACGGGACGCCTGTGATGAACGACGCCGTCGAGGGCCCCGTCGCCCTCTCCCTCGTCATCTGCACCTTTCATCGCGAGAAGCTCCTGCGCAAAGCGCTCGACAGCGTCGCGGTCCAGCGCGCGCCCGCCGGTTTCGCGCTCGAGATCGTGGTCGTGGACAATTCCGATGATTCCTCCGCGCGCGATGTCGTGCAGGAATTCGCTGCGAATTCGCGGTTTCCGACGCGCCTCGTCGAGGCGCATCCGCCCAATATTTCGATCGCGCGCAATGCCGGCGTAGGCGCCTGCGTCGGGCAGGCGATCGCTTTTCTCGACGACGATCAGGAGATCGCGGAAGGCTGGCTCGTCGAAGTCGCCGAAGCCCTTTGCGACCTGCCGCACGACGCGTTCTTCGGCGCCGTCCATCCCGTTTTCGAGACGCCGGCGCGGGCAGGCGCGCGGGCGCGCCAATTGTTCTCGCGCGCGCTCGATGCGCCGCGCGGCGTCGATCTGGTCGCGTTCGGCCCTCTCAAAACGACGACGGTCGCGCTTGCCACAAACAATTCGGTGTTTCGCCGTGCTTCGTTGCCGCAGGACGGAAGACTGTTCGATCTCGCCTTCGGCAATGGCGGCGGCGAGGACTACGACCTGATCTGCCGCATGCAGCGCGACGGTTGCCGGTTCGGCTGGTTGCCGGAAGCCCGCGCGCAGGAGTTCGTGCCCGCGGCGCGCTGCGACGCGGCCTATCTGCGACGGCGTTTCTTCGCCGGCGGTCAGGCTTATGCGGCGGCTGTCGCCAATGCGAGCGGGCGCCCGCGCCTCGCCCGCTGGACAATCCGCGTCAGGGCGGTCGCCCAGGCTCTGCTATTACTCGCGCGCCTGCCCTTCGCGCGGATACGCGGCGTCGACGCATTGGCCGACAATCTCCAGGCGCTCGCCGGCGCGCGCGGCAAGATGTCCTTCGCCAAGATCCGGCCGATCTATCGCGAAGCCACCGCGCGTTAAGACTCGTGGCGGCTTAACGACGTTTTTACTGCCGCCGTTTACCTTACGCGATGTGTAACGTTGCGTGATGTAGCCGGAGTAAATGTATGAGTCTGAACGGACTCGCTGAAGATTCCCGACCTCGGCCCTCGGAACTTCGCGTCAACATGGTCAACATGCGCCGCGCGCTCGACGCGATCATCGGCAATGCGCTGGCCTGCAAGGGCTTCACCTTCTTCACCGTCAATCTCGACCACATGGTCAAGCTCGACAAGAGCGGGCCGTTTCGCGACGCCTATGCGCGCGCCGACTATATTACCGCCGACGGCTGGCCGATCGTCTGGCTTGCGCGCGGCCCGGACCGCCGCAAATCTCCTCGCGCAGGGTCGGTCGATCGTCGCAAGGCGCCTGCCCTCGAACGCACGACCGGCGCCGATCTGCTCGAGCCGATGTGTCGCGAGGCGGCCAGACATGGCCTGCCGCTCTATTTCATCGGCCCGAGTCCCGCATCGCAGGAGGCGGGCCTGCGCATTCTGAAAGATCGATATCCCGGCCTGATGATCGCAGGCGCGGAGACGCCGCAACTGCCCGCGGCCATCGACGACGCCACGGTCGACGAACTCGCGGCCCGGCTCGCGCAATCCGGTGCGCGCGTCTGCGTGGTCTCGCTCGGCGCGCCCAAACAGGAGGTGCTTGCGGACGCGTTGCACCGCCGCTGTCCCGATATCGGTTTTCTCTGCGTCGGCGCCGCGCTCGACTTCATTTCCGGGCACTCCGTGCGCGCTCCCATATGGGTGCGACGCATGGGCATGGAATGGTTCTGGCGGATGATCGGCGACCCCAAGCGCCTGGTCGGTCGATACATCGGCTGCGGCTTCGCACTGATCAAATTGTCCCTGCCCTCCGTATTCAGAGGCGCGCCGCAATTGCGCGTCGTCGATACCGAGTGATCTCGAAACCTGCCTGTCGCCAGGGTTCCCCGCCGAGGGGACGGAGCTGGCGACGTACGAGGCGATTGTCATGAAGACGTTGGCAAGACGAATTTTCGCTCACGCCGTAATGGCGACGGCGTGCCTTGCGCTCGTGGGATGCGACACGCTGTCGGATCACGTGAAGCCCGCGACCTATTCGGCGACGACTGCCGACATTCCGAAACCACGTACGCAGTCAGGCGACAAGATTAAGCTCGTGATCTACGGCGAGGACAAAATGTCCGGCGACTACGAGATCGACGCGAACGGAATGATCCAGATTCCGCTGATCGGCGGGGTTCGCGTCGCGGGCATGACGAAGAAGGAGATCGAATCCTCGATCGCGACCCGTCTTCGCTCCAGTCAGATACTTCTCAATCCCGTCGTGACGGTCGACGTCGTCTCTTCGCGCCCGATCTACGTGATGGGGGAGGTCGAAAAGCCCGGCGAATATACCTATCGCAACGGGCTGAACGTCCTGAGCGCCGTTGCCGTCGCAGGCGGCTTCACCTACAGGGCGAGCAAGTCGAAGGTTCTCGTCAAGCGCGCCGGCGAGAAAGGGCTGACGGAATTCCGGCTCTCGCCCGATATCCCGGTCTATCCCGGCGATCTCGTCAGTGTGCCCGAGCGCTATTTCTGAGCGGCGGGCGGCCTCGATGCGCCTTACCCCGCGCCTGAGCGTGGCGCTGATCGCCTTCGCGCCTGGCCTTGCCTCGGCGCAACAGGCGCCCGAGCCGACGAGCGTGTCGGACGACACGATCGCCCTGCTCGCGCCCGTCCGACATGACACCAAGAACCCCTTGATGCGGCCGGGTCGCGAATATCGCGGCGTTCCCTTCGAAAGCTGGATGCTCTATCCCTCGATCATCGCTGGCGTGACCTTCGATGACAATCTCGTGTGGTCGCGAACCAACAAGATCGCCGCGCCCGGCTTACGAATGGCGCCCGAAATCGTCGCGGTGCGCGAGGTCGGGGGATCGAAGACGACGCTGTTCGGCTCTGTTGACGCACGCATCTACCCTGGCGTCGGACGCGCCGATACAGTATCGGCGCGCGCTGGCGTCGAGCAGGTCTGGACGCCGACACACGACCTCACCATCAAGGGCAAGCTCGAATACGATCGCACGGGTCTGGCGATCGGCTCGAATTTCATCGTCAACAATAATGTTCTTTCCACGATCGCCTCGCCACAGATCAGCGACAGGCTGAAAGGAACGGTCGCGGTCCAAAAGACCTTCGGTCGAATGTTCGTCGGCCTGTCTCTTGACGCCGCCGCGACCGCCTATCACGCTTTCGAGACATCTACGGGCTGGTCGCCACAGAGCTATCGCAACAGTCGGGTCGAGACGGCGACGGTACGCATCGGCGGCTGGATCACGCCGGCGATCTATGCGTTCGGCGAGGCCAGCGGCAATGCGCGCGACTATACGAATGCGCCATACAACTCGCGTGGCTACCGCGCGATCGCAGGCGTTGGTTCGGATCGGATCAGCCTGTTCCGTGGCGAGGTCTATGCCGGCGTGCAGCAGCAATTCTATCGGAACGGCATCATCGGAACCGCGTCCAGTCCCGTCATCGGGGGACAGATCTACTGGTATCCGACACGCTGGATCACGGTGCGCGCGGCGCTCGACCAGACGTTTACCGATTCCAGCCTGCCATCGCCCGCCAATCCCAACGGCTATCCCAGCAAGGCGACGACGGTGCGGCTGAGCGCCGTCTTCAAACCTTTCAAAGACTTCACGGCGACGTGGCGCGCGAGTTACGAACACACGACCTATCTCGCCAGCGCCCGCCGCGACAATGGCTGGCGCACAGGGATCGAGGCCGGGTATCATATCACCCACAATATCGAGTTGCTCGGCTCGTATGAGTTCTCGAAGATCTATTCTACCGATGCGTTTGGCGGCTACACGCGCAATTCCGTCTCGCTCGGCATGAAGTATCGCTACTAGGCGGCCGACGGCGCCAGCGTCTCCACCGAACGACGGACGAAATTGACCAGACGCTGCTTGCCGCGCAGCCCGATGCACGAGGCGATGACCACATGCGCCGGCGTGCCGCGCTGCCCCTCGAGCCCGAGCCGCCGCGCCAGCGTTTCGGCGCGCCGGCCGATATCGTCCACCTCGCCGTCGTAAGCGAGCTTCGCAAGGCCGTAATATGCGAGAGCCAATTCGCATACCGGTGGACGAAGCATTTTCGGCAGGTCGGCCCGCACGCGGTCGAGCACGGTCAATTGCGACGTCAGCGTCTTTCTCGTGTTGCGGCGGGTTATCCGGCTCGGGTCTTCGGATTGCACGTAGACGCCCATCCCCTCGCTCGAGCCAGCGACCCGCGCACCGAGAAGCAGCGCCCGATACATGATATCGCCGTCCTGGTTCTTGGCGAGCGTCTCGTCCCATGCGCCGATATCGCGGACGAATTTCGTCCGCCAGACGACCGCGCAAGGCGGCGTATATCCGCCGATGAGCCACTGAGCGACGATCGCATCGCGATCGAAAGCGGCGTAGCGCGTTTTCGGGTCGAAGGCGCGCCGCGAGCCGTCAGGCATTTCAAAACAGAAGGGCGAAAGGACGATGTCGGCCTGAACGTCGCGGGCGATGCGGCTCGCGCCTGCCAGCAGCGGCCCCTCGATGTAGTCGTCCGCGTCAAGGAACATGACATAGTCGGTATCGAGCAAGGCCAGGCCTTCGTTGCGGCAAACCGGCGCACCGCAATTTTGCGGCATGACGAGGATGCGCGACTTCCGAGATGCCTCGCGCGCGGCTTTCTCGGCATCGTCGTCGGGTCCATCGAGCACCACGACTATGTTGCGCGGATCGACATGCGGCAGGCAGCTGCAGATCGTTCGCCCGAGCGTTTCCGCGGAGCGGTAAGCCGGTATGACAATGCCGATGCTCATTACGCGTCCCTGATCCCTGTGCCCGCGGCGCGGGGTCCGACGAAACTCGCCGACCGCCGATCTTGCGGCTCATAGGAACCATCCCCGCCGATAAGCCTCCCTTCGTGAATGTGCTCGCATTTGAAACAAATGCCGTGATTTAAGCGCGCTGGCGCGATCTCATTCATCAGGTGGCAACGCTGACGAGGTTAATTTCGCCCGGACTTGCGCCTGCAGGCGGCGCGTTGGGACACGAAATGGACGCAGCTTCCCGGACTGGAATCGCGATTGTCGGCTGCGGCTACGTTGCGGATTCCTATCGACATTGCCTCCCGCTGCACACGAGCGTTCTGGAGCTGGTTGGCGTCTGGGATCGCGACCCGCAAAGGCTCGCCGCCTATCGGTCTTGCTGGGGCGACGCCGCCTACTCGGGACTCGACGAAGCGCTCGGCGACGAAAGAATCCAAATCGTCGTCAACCTTACCGATCCGGAAAACCATGCCGACGTAACCAATGCGGCGATTGCGGCCGGCAAGCACGTTTACACCGAGAAGCCGCTGGCGATGACGACCGGAGAGGCGATCGCGCTGCGCGACCGCGCACGCGCGGCCGGCGTGCGGATCGGCGCCGCGCCGTGCAACCTGCTCGGCGAGGCCGCGCAGACGCTCTGGAAGGCCGTACGCGACGGCAAAATCGGCAAGCCGGTGCTCGCCTATGCCGAACTCGACGACGGCATGGTGCATCGCGCGAACTACCAGACATGGGTCAGCCGATCCGGCCGCGTCTGGCCGGCGCGCGGCGAGTTCGAGACCGGATGCACGTTCGAACACGCGGGCTATGCTCTCACGATGCTCGCCGGCATGTTCGGGCCGGTGCGCCGCGTGACGTCCTTCGCCGCCTTGCTGATCGCCGAGAAGAAAGTCGCGCCTCCCCTGCCCCATCCCGCGCCCGATTTTTCCGTCGGCATGCTGGAATTCGACAACGGAATCGTGGCGCGTCTCACCAATTCGATCGTCGCGCCCTACGAGCACCGCTTTCGCGTGATCGGCGAAGATGGCGCGCTCGATATCAAGGAGCCATGGGACTATGCCTGCCCGGTCGTGTTGCGACGCCCCTCGGAAGGACGGCTCTCGCGCATTCTGGAGCGCCGCTTCGGCGGTTTCGGCGGCAGCCGCGTTCCGCATGCGCGCCCGACGCCGTTCCGCGGCGGACACGGCAAGCCCACCATGGATTTTTCACGCGGCGTTGCTGAACTCGCGCAAGCGATCCGCGAGAACAGGCCGAGCCGCCTGGACGAGGATTTCGCGGTGCACGTGACCGAAGTGACGGAGGTCCTGCAATATCCCGAGCGCTTCGAGCGGCCGCATGTCGTGCGTTCGACCTTTGCGCCAATCGAGCCGATGGACTGGGCGCGATGAGCGCGACATCGGAAGCGCTCACCGCCAGTCTCGTCACCTGCTCCTTTCGCGGCGATCTCGAGGTCTGCCGGCTTCTGTGCGAGACGATCGACCGATTTGCGCCGCCGAACATGGTTCACTGGCTCTACGTTCCGAAGGCCGATGTTGCGCTCTTCGCAGATCTCGCGTCGTCCCGGCGCAAGATTGCGACGCAGGAATCCCTCCTGCCCTGGTGGTTCCGCAAGGCGCCGATGCCGAGGCCCGCATGGCGCGCGCGACTGCGCCTGCCGCGCCGCAATGTGTACATCACGCCCTTCAGCCTGCCCGTGCGCGGCTGGATCGCGCAGCAGATCATGAAGATTTCGGCCGCGGCAAACGCCGACACCGAGATCGTCGTGCATGTCGACAGCGACAATGCGTTCATCCGTCCGCTGCGCATGGAGCATCTCGCGAGCGGCGAACGTGTGCGCCTGTATCGGCATCCGGAGATGGTGGCGCGCGCCTCGCATCGCACTTGGCATGCGGCGGCCGGCCGCTTGCTCGGCCTTGAGGCGAGCGACTTCTTCGGCGCGGAATATATCGACCAGCTGGTCGTCTGGCGTCGCTCGGTCGCACGCGGATTGACTGAACGCATCGCGCAGGTCGCGGGGACCGACTGGCGAGTCGCGCTCGCGCGCGCCCCGCATTTCGCGGAGTACATTCTCTACGGCGTCTTCGCCGACCGCGCGGTCGGGCTGGATCAGGCGGGACTGTTCGCGACCGAAGAGTCACTCTGCCTTTCGCGCTGGACCGAAGGATTCGAGAGCGCCCGCGAGGAAGACGCCTTCATCGCGGCGATAGAGCCGCGCCACATAGCTTGTCTGGTGCAATCGACCATCGCCATGCCGATCGCCGCGCGTCGCGCGCTGTTCGAGCGCGCCTGCGCTTTCGCCGCTGCTCAGGACGCCAGTCTCACGCCGCCTGCCTGAGCGCTTCGATCACGCCAGATGCGCGGACATGCCGGGCATGAGCCCGGCGCCCGCGACGAACTTTGCGAAGACATAGGCCGCATCGCCATAGAAAAGCGCCAGAAAGACGGGACGGGTCCAGTACCGCTTGCGACGAAAAACAACGTCGAACACGACGGTGTCGACCGCCACCGCCAGAAGGCAGACGCCGAGCAGGATCAGCGCCGGCACGATACCGATGTGAAAGCCGGCGAGCGCAATCAGCGCGTACATGCCGAGCCCGCCGAGCCCCGCGGGCACGCTGACGAAGGCCCAGAAGCGTGGCGGCGCGCGGCGCGAGAGATTCTCGACCTGGTGGCACCAGGCCGTCAGTTCCTCGACGCTCAGGGCGTAGACGAAAAAGGCCAGAACCAGCGACAGCGGCGGCAGAAAATGCCCCATATCGGTCATTGCCACGCGTTCCCTGTCAGCGGCCAAATCCTTACGACAAAGTGAATATCAAGACTTTCCTAACGAATTCTGCATGCGACCGTCCGAGATGGCGGCGCATGGCGGATGGCCGCCCCGCGCATTTGGCGCCGCACCCGCTGTCAGCGTAAATTCGCGCCCAACTGGAGGCGATGCATGGGCGCGAAGGTCGATATCGAGAAGCTGTCCGCCTGGAAGGGGCGGTCGGAGACGCTCGAGGATGTCGTGACGACCTATCCGGTCGCGGCAATGTCGGCGACGCTCGACCGCGACGATCCAAAGCTTGGCCATGGCGACGTTCTGCCCGACCTCTGGCATTGGATGTATTTTCTCCCCGTCCACCGCCAATCCGAGATCGGCCCTGACGGCCACGCCAGGCGCGGTGGATTTCTGCCGCCGGTTGAACTGCCGCGCCGCATGTGGGCGGGAAGTCGATTCGAATTTCGGCAGCCCCTGCGTGTCGGCGACACGATCAAGCGCACCTCCACCATTTTCGACGTCACCGCAAAATCGGGCGCGACGGGACAACTCGTGTTCGTGTCCCTGCGGCACGAAATTTCCAGTTCGTCGGGAGGCTCTTTCACCGAGGAGCAGGACATCGTCTATCGGGACATGCCAAATCCCGGCGACAAACCGCCGCCGCCGAAGCCCGCGCCGGAAAGCGCCGCTTGGTCGCGCGACATTCATCCCGACGAAGTTCTGCTGTTCCGCTATTCGGCGCTGACCTTCAACGGCCACCGCATCCACTACGACCGCAAATACGTGACGGAAGTCGAGGGCTATCCCGGCCTCATCGTACATGGCCCGCTGATCGCCACGCTGCTGGTCGATCTCGCGCGCCGCAACGAGCCGCGCAGGCTCGAGAGCTTCCGCTTTCGGGCCATGAGCCCCCTGTTCGACATTGCGCCGTTCTCTGTGCGTGGCGCGCCGTCGACCGACGGCGGGTCGGCGAAACTCTGGGCGCGCAACGCGCAGGGCGGACTCGCGATGGAAGCCGAAGTGAGCTTCGCCTGACTTGATTTCAAACGGATGATCCGATGAACGACCTGCACCCGCTCGATCAAGCCATCAAACTCGAGCGCGATGGAAAAATCCTGCGCGGCGCGACGAGCCCCGCCTACGCCAACATGGCCGGGCCGTTCGGCGGCGT
>ERZ795053.2070-NODE-2070-length-24716-cov-20.823527_pt1 | contig 24716 bp, 17 predicted proteins | sample MGYA00375137_ERZ795053 | MGnify/ENA primary metagenome ERZ795053 (study PRJEB30182, sample SAMN05720284) | activated sludge metagenome | isolation source: Anaerobic digester | place: Hong Kong | collected 2014-12-17 ...
TTCTCCATGGCCTCCAGGCAGGCCGTCACCGCGGCCGCGGCTTCGGCCTCCTCGGCGTCGCGGGCGGGGTCGTCCCGGGCCGGACGCTCCGGCGCATCCCCCTCCGGGCCGGGCCGTTCGCGCCGACGGTGCAGGGCCTCCTTGCGCCGCGCCTCCAGCACCAGGCCTCGGGCCCGCAGACGGAACCAGGCCCAGAAGGCGCCGGGGCGGCGGTACTCGAAGGCGCCGCCGCGCACGTCGTCCATCATGCGCAGCAGGGCGTCGTGGGTCCAGTCGCGGCAGAGATCGGGATCGTCGGCGCAGCGGCGGGCGAAAGCGAAGACGGCGTCGTGGGCCTGGTCCACGAAGGCGGCCGCGGCCCGGCCGTCGCCGCAGGCGAGACCGGCCACCAGCTCCGCCTCGGGCCAGGCAGGACGCCTGGGTTCCTTTGTGGCTTCGGACGACATGATCATCTATTGTCGGATTCACATAGGATAAGGTCAAGCAACCTGTTCCGTCCGCGATCGAGGTCCGCCATGCCCGTCGTCCTGCTGCTCGCCCTCCTGCTCGCGACCCCCGTCGCCGCCGCCACGGCCACCGCCGATTCCCTCTGGGCCTCGGGCGACCACCCGGGCGCCCTGGCGCTGGTGGAGGCGGACATCGCGGCGGCCCGGGCCGCCGCCGACACCACCGCCTGGATCGCCGCCCTCACCACCCGCGGCCGCTACCTCAAGAACATGGAAGACCCCGCCGGCGCGGAAGCCGGCCTGCGCCGGGCCCTGGACCTGGCCGCCGCCGCCGGCGACTCCGCCCTGGCCTGCGCCCCGCGCCGCTGGCTGGGCGTGGCGCTGTCGGCCCAGGGGCGCAACGCCGAGGCCGCCGCCCAGTTCGAACGCCTCGTGGCCCAGGCCGCCGCCCTGCGCGACACCCTGCACGAAGCCTGGGCCAACGTGGGCCTGGGCTGGGACGCCGACCTGCGCCGCGACCACCCCGCCGCCCGCGACTTCTACGCGCGCGCCGCCGCCCTCTTCACCGCAGCCGGCGACGGCGAAGGCGCCCTCTGGGCCGAGCTCGGCGAAGCCAACGCCCACTTCCACCTGGGCGACTACGAGGGCGCAGCCGCCGGCTGGGAACGCGTGGCCCGCACCGCCCGCCGCGAGGGCTTCAGCCGCCACGAGGCCATCACCCGCAACAACGTGGCCGGGCTCCAGTTCGCCCTGGGCCGCCCCGATGAATCCCTGCGGCACTACACCCGCGCCGTGGCCGTGTGGGACTCCTTGGGCCAGGCCTGGGAGCGCATGCCTCCCGCCCTGAACCGCGCCTCGTGCCTGGCCCTGCTGGGCCGTGCCGACGAAGCCCGCGCGGCCCTGGAGACGGAGCTGTCCACCTGCCGCAACGCCGGCTTCGCCGACTACGAGGCCCGCTGCCTCCGCAAGCTCGCCGACCTGGAACGCGACCAGGGCAACAACCCGACCGCCGAGGCCCTCTACCGCGAGGCCCTGGCCCTGGGCGACGAGCGCCCGGCGCTGGAGCGCGTGGGCGTGCTCATCGGTCTGGCCGACGTGCAGGCCCGCCTGGGCGATCACGACGGCAGCCTGGCCACCCTGGACCGCGCCGAACCCCTCCTGGCCGACGACCGCACCAGCCAGATCCGCCTCCAGCTGGACCTGGCCCGCGCCGCGGCTCTGATCCGCCTGGGCCGCACCGCCGAGGCCGTCCCACTGCTGGACCGTGCCGACGCGGTCATGGGCGACGCCCGCGCGCGCCACGGCCTGGAATGCGAACTGCTGCGCGCCTCGGTGGCGGAAGCCGTCGCCGACGCCCCCGCCGCCCTGGCCGCCTTGGAACGCGCCGCCGCCCTCTGGGAAGAGGAGCGCTCCCTCCCCCTGGATCCCGACTGGCGCGAGGAACGCGGCGCCGCCGGCCGCCGCCTCTTCGCCCGTCTGGGCGCCGCCGTGCTGGCGGCGGACGGCCCCGCCGCCGCCTTCGACCGCCTCCAGTCCGTCAAGGCCCGCACCCTGCGCGAACGCCTGGCGGGCCCCGGCGTGATCCTGTCCGACACCCTGGCCGTCGCCCCCACCGCGGCCGAGCTGCGCTCCCGCGTGCTCGCCCCCCGCGAGGTCCTGCTGGACACGTACCTGGGCGCCGGCTCCGGCCTCCTCTTCGCCCTGACCCGCGACACCCTGGTGGCCGCCTCCCTGCCGCCGGCCGACTCCCTGGCCGTCCGCCTGCTCGCCTGGCGCGACGCTCTGGCCGATCCCGCCACGCCCCAGGACCCGGCCCTCGCCGACGCCCTCCGCCACGACCTGCTGGGCGTCGTGGAGCCCCTCCTCGCCACGGCCGCCGCGGTCATCCTGGTCCCCGACGGTCCCCTGAACCTGGCCCCCCTCTCCCTGCTCGCCCCAGGCCACGCCGTGTGGACCCGCGTGCCCTCCACTTCCATTCTGCGCGACCTGCACCTGGCCCACGCCGCGGCCTCCGCCCCCGCCGCCGCCGACCTGCTGATCCTCACCGCCGCCGGCGACGACGGCCTGGTCGGCGCCACCTGGCAGAGCCGTCGTCTCACCGAGACCCTGCGCGACGTGAGCGTGCATGCCGGCCCAGTGACCGCCGCCGACCTGGCCGGCCACGACGTGCTGCACGCCGCCGCCCACGTGCGCCCCGACGACCGCAACGCCTGGCAGTCGGCCGTGCTTCTGGGACCCGGCGCCGAACTGCGCGCCGTGGAAGTGGCCGCCATGGATCTGGACGCCCGCCTGGTGGTGCTGGCCAGCTGCGGCTCCGCCACCGGCCGCGTGCTCTCGGGCGAGGGCGTGCAGGGCCTGGCCGCCGCCTTCGCCGCCGCCGGCGCCCCGGCCGTGGTGGCGTCGCTCTGGCCCGTGGACGACGACCTCACCGCCCTGCTCATGGACCGCTTCTACCGCCACCTGGCCGACGGGCTGGCCGCGGCCCCGGCCCTGGCCGCCGCCCGCGCCGACCTCCGCGCCGACGCCGCCACGGCCGACCCTATCGCCTGGGCCGGCTTCGTGATGATCGGCGACGGGGAGACGGCGGTGCCGCTGCGGCGCGCAAAGACGGGACCGCCGGCCCTGGTGTGGGCCGGCGGATTGCTGGTCGTCATCGGAGGGTTGGTGGTGCTGGGGCGGAAGCGACGTTCCTAGCGGTACCGCCCCGGATGCATCCCGTTCCATCCCGTATGGTCCTGCCACGCCTGCGCCACCGCGCAGAGCGTGGCCTCGTCGAACAGATCGCCCACGAAGGTCCAGGAGTGCGGATGGTCGCCCTCGGTGAAGCCGTTGGGCGCCGCCACGCAGGGATGCCCGGTGAGGTTGGTCACCAGCAGGTTCTGGCCGCCGAACGACGGCACCACGTACAGGTCCACGTCGGCGAACACGTCGGCCATGGCGGCCACGAGGCGCGTGCGGGCGCGGTTGGCCTGCACGTAGGCCGTGGCGGGGACGAACTGGGCGGCGCGGAAGTAGTTGGGCCAGGCATAGCGCGCCTGGTTGACCAGCAGGTCGTCGCGGCCGCTGAGCGTGAGTTCCTCGAAGGCGGCGGCGGCCTCGGCGGTCAGGATCACCGACAGGGGCATGGCGTCCATGGCGGGCAGCTCCACCGGCACCAGCCGCGCGCCCAGGCCGCGCAGCATGGCCAGGGCCTGGTCGTCCAGGGCCTTGTCCTCGCGCTCGGCGTCGAAGAGGCTCTTCACGTAGCCGATGCGCAGGGTGGACCAGTCCACCTCCGGTGCGTAAGGGAAGGCGGCGTCGATCACCGTGGGGTCCTTGCCGTCGGCGCCACGGATCGCGTCCAGCACCATGGCGCAGTCCTCGGCGGAGCGGGCCATGGGCCCCAGCTTGTCCATGGACCAGCTCAGGGCCATGGCGCCGTGGCGGCTCACGCGTCCGAAGGTGGGACGCAGCCCCGTCACGCCGCAGCGCGTGGACGGCGACACGATGCTCCCCCACGTCTCCGAGCCGATGGCGAAGGGCACCAGCCCCGCCCCCACAGCCGCCGCCGGCCCCGCCGACGAGCCGCTGCTGCCCTGCTCCAGATCCCAGGGATTGCGGGTGGTGCCGCCGAACCACACGTCGCCCATGGCCAGGGCGCCCAGGGTGAGCTTGGCGCAGAGCACGGCGCCGGCGGCGTCCAGGCGCGCCACCGCCGTGGCCGTCTCCGGCAGCACCTGGTCCTTGTGGGTCATGGCGCCCCAGGTGGTGGGGTAGTCGGGCACCGCCAGCAGGTCCTTCACGCCGTAGGGGATGCCGTGCAGGGGGCCGCGGCGGCGTCCGGCGGCGATCTCGCGGTCCGCTGCGGCGGCCCGGGCCAGGGCGCGCTCCTCGGTCAGCGTGACCACGCACTCCAGCTCCGGTCCGAAGCGGCGCAGGCGGTCCAGGAACAGCGTGGTGAGCTCCGTGCTGGTCACGAGGCGGGCGTCCAGCAGAGCCGAGAGCTCGCCCACGGAGGCGAAGGCCAGGGCGTTCAGATCCGCGGGGCGCCGCACGTCGCCGGCGTCGCGCCAGCGCGGCGCAGGACCGTCCGCGGGCGGGGACCAGCCGCCGGGTCGGGGATCGAAGACCAGGGCGGGGATCACGTCGTTGGGCAGGTCCATGGCGCGCAGGGCCCGGAGCTGGTCGCGCTGGTCGCGCAGCTCGTCGAGCATGAGGTCGCGCTCTGCGTCGGTGAAGCTCAGACCCGCCACCGACTCCGCCTGGCGCAGCCCGCCCACGGTCAGGGGGGCGTCGTGGCGGATCTCCTCGCCGCAGCCGGCGAGCAGGACGAGCAGGACGGGAACGACGAGCGGAAGGCGACGACGCATGGCGGACTCCCGGGGGCTGGGGTGGAGCGGCCAGCCTAGCACGCCGCCGCTCCGCCGCCTACGCCGTCCGCGCGCTCACCAGGCGTACACCGCCAGATCGTGGACCGGCGCCTCGTCCGTGGCCGCGTCCCCGCCGCCGAAGGCTCCGCGCCGGGCGCCCACCGCCCCGCGCACCACGGCGCAGCGGTCGGGGCCCAGCAGGAACACGCGGTCCTCGGAGGAGTCGCCGGGCAGGGCCAGGTCCACGCGGCGCACGTAGGCGCCGTCGGCATCGAACACGTCGTAGGACGCCAGCACGCCGTCGGGCGCCGTGCCGCGGGGGCGGATCGGCAGCACCCAGGTCTCGCCGTCGTCCCGCGCCAGCACCTCCTGGATCACCGGCGCCGCCTCCTCCACCTGCACGTCCACGCGGATGCGCTGGCCGTCCTGCAGGACCACCAGGTTGTCGCGGATCTCCTGCTTCTCCTCCTCCGTGCGCGGCCGCGGCTCGAAGGGGCGGCCGAAGCTGCGCAGCAGCGGGCCCGCGGGATCGTAGACGGAGATGCGGTAGTCGTTGCGCTCGGCGGCGGCCAGGATGCGGCCCTCGCGGTCGATGTCCCAGCGCTCGTGGCTGGGGAAGTAGTTGCGCTTCTCGATCCAGCCGTCGCGCATCAGGTTGGACGGCACCGTGGCCGACAGGTACTCCTGCAGCGGCCGGCCCTCCGCGTCCACGCGCACCAGGTACTGGGTGCGCAGCATGCCGCCGTCGTCGTCCTGGGTCATGCGCACGCCGTTGACCACGGTCACGCCGGCGCGGCTGCGCACGCGGCGGATGCTGCTCATGCCCTCGCCGGAGGTGGCGTCGCCCGGCGGCAGCAGGCTGCCCAGGGGCGTGCCGTCCAGGGTCAGGCGCACGATCTTGCCGCCCAGGTACACGCCGATGCCCAGGCTCCCGTCGGGCAGGAAGACCAGATCCTCGGGACGGCGGGTCTCGCCGGGGCCGTCGCCCTCGCGGCTGAGGGTGCGCAGCAGGGCGCCGTCGTCGCCGAAGACGAAGACCTGGGCGAGCTGCGTGTCCAGCGCGTACACGGCTCCGTCGGGGCCGGTCTGCACCGTGCGCAGGGCGCCGAAGAGGAGGTCGTCGTCCGGGTCGCCGCGCCGCCAGAGCTCCCGGGGATGCAGGGTCTGCACGCCGTCGCGGGGCGCGGCGGAGTTGTCGACATGAGGCGCGGCGGCGGCGACCACCGCGAGCAGGAGCACGAGCAGGACCGGGACGGGGCGCATGGCGACCTCCGGGGTTGGGGCGGCGACCGTCATGGTACGACGCCGGCCCCGCGGTGTTGCAAGCCGTCTCTCAACGACCGCCCCCCAAAGAGCGAGGCCCCGGAACCATGCCTTCCGGGGCCTCCGGCGTCCTGGGAAAGGGATAGAAGTCAGGACGCCGTTCTCACGCGGATGCCGCCGCTGCCGGTATCGATCACCATGCGGGCCTCGCCGCCGCCCACCTTGAACCGGGCCTCGTCGCGGCCGTCCCGCTCCACGTCCACGCCCGGGATGTCCACCTTCACGCCGCCGCTGCCCGTGTCGCAGTCCACGCGGCAGGAGGCGTCGCGGGGCAGGGTGAGGTCCACGGAGCCGCTGCCGGTGTCGATCAGGAACTTACCCCGACCCATGCGCCCGAGTTCCAGGGTCACGCCCCCGCTGCCGGTGTCGATGCGGGCGGCGTCGGTCCGGATGTCGTGGGCCTCCACGCCGCCGGAGCCGGTGTCCACATCCAGGGCCTCGCATTCCACATCCTCCAGGGTCACGGAGCCGCTGCCGGTGTCCACCAGCACCTTGGCGCCGCGCAGCTTCTCGCCCCGCACGGAGCCGCTGCCGGTGTCCACGTGCACGCGGCCCTCGCAGTCGCGCACCGCCACCTCGCCGCTGCCGGTGTCGCAGACCAGGTCGCCGCGGATGCCCTTGGCCTCCACGGGGCCGCTGTGGGTGTCCAGGTTGAGGCGGGCGCGCACGTCCTGGGCGCGGATGTCGCCGGCGCCCAGGAAGACCTCGGCGTAGGCGCCGTCGGGGACCTTCACGGTCACGTCGGCCCAGGCCTCGTAGCCCGAGCCCTTGCCCTTGACGGTGATGCGCTCGCCGCCCACGGCGCCGCGCAGGCGGTCCCAGAAGCCGCGGTCGCGGGAGGATTCGCGCCGGTACTGGATGGTGGTCTTGCCCCGTCCCATGGGCGGGTAGATGAAGGTGTCCTCGCCCTCGGGATAGAGCACGCGCACCACCTGGGCGCCGTCCTCCTCCTCCTGCACGACACGCACGCCGCTGCGGTCGGCATCGCCGCCCTGCACATGGATCTCCAGCTCGAAGCGATCGCCGCCGCGGACCACGTCCACGTGGCCCACGAGGTTGCGCAGGACCAGGTGGTCGGCGCGGACGGAGACGGTCTCGCGGAACTCGGCGGCGGCGGCCAAGGAGCCGACGGCGAGGATGGCGAGGACGACGGCGAGGCGGCGGACGGTGCGCATGGGATTCCTCCTCAACGGGAATGCGGCGACGTCCCGGGCGGGCCGGGTCCCAGGTGTACGCGCGCCGCGACCGCCGGGTTGCACGGCTCCTCGCCTTGACGCTGCCGCGGGTCGGGGTGACCATGACCGGAGCCCTTGTCCCGGGAGGACCACGTTGCACGCCGGCTTCTCGCACAACCCCGCCCTGACCATCGCCCTGGCCCTGGCGGCCGGGATGGTGGCCCAGATCCTGGCCCGCCACCTGCGCGTGCCGGGCATCGTGCTGCTGCTCGCCTCGGGCGTGCTGCTGGGCCCCGACGTGCTGGGCGTGGTGGATCCCGCGGACCTGGGGCGCGCCCTGACGGACCTCACCGGCTTCGCCGTGGCGGTGATCCTGTTCGAGGGCGGCCTGGGCCTGCGGATCCAGCGCATCCGGGCCCAATCGCTGCCCCTGCGGCTGCTGCTGAGCCTGGGCGTGGTGATCACCTCGGTGGGCGGCGCCCTGGCGGTGAAGCTGGTGCTGGGTTGGGATTGGCTGCCGTCCGTCCTCTTCGGGACCCTGGTCATCGTGACGGGTCCTACCGTGGTCACCCCTCTGCTGCGGCGCATCCGCGCCAAGCGGTCGCTGGAGACCATCCTGGAGACCGAGGGCGTGCTGATCGACGCCGTGGGCGCCGTGGTGGCGGTGGTCGCCTTGGAGATCGCCCTGGCGCCGGGCGGGGCGGCCGCGGCCCACGAGCTGGCCGGCGTGCCGTTGAGCCTGCTGGGCGGCGCGCTCTTCGGCGCGGCGGGCGGCGCGGTCATCACCGGGCTGCTGAACCGGCCGGCGCTGGTTCCCGAGGGGCTCATCAACGTGCTGGTGCTGAGCCTGCTGCTGGCCCTCTACCAGACCTCCAACGCGCTGCTGGCCGAGAGCGGGATCACGGCGGCCATCGTGGCGGGGTTCGTGACGGGCAACCGGCGCTCGGAGGCGTCGCGGGAGCTGCGGGAGTTCAAGGAGCAGCTCACCACCATGCTGCTGGGGCTGCTCTTCGTGCTGCTGGCGGCCGACGTGCGCATGGCCGAGGTGTCCGCGCTTGGCCTGCCGGGCCTGCTGGTGGCGGGGCTGCTGATGTTCGTGGTGCGGCCGCTGAACGTGCTGGCCTGCACGGCGGGCTCGGGCCTGACCTGGCGCGACAAGGCCTTCCTCTCCTGGGTGGCGCCGCGGGGCATCGTGGCCGCGGTGGTGGCCACCCTGTTCCAGAACCGGCTGGCGGCGGCGGGGTTCGACGGCGGCGGCGACCTGCGGGCCCTGGTCTTCCTGGTCATCGCGGCCACGGTGGTCTTCCAGGGCGCCACGGCGGGGCTCATGGCGCGGGCGCTGGGCGTGCGGCGCCCGTCCGGCGAAGGCTACGCCCTCTTCGGCGCCAATCCCCTGGCCCTGCAGATGGCCGAGGCGCTGCGCGATCTGGACGCGCCGCCGGTGGTGGTGGACGGCGACGCCGAGCGCTGCCGTCAGGCGGAGGCCCGCGGCTTCCGCACCCTCTTCGGCAACGCCCTGGAGGAGCGCATCTGGCTGCACGCGGCCCTGGATTCGCGCCGCGGGGCGATCACCCTCTTCCTGGACGAGGCCCTCAACCAGCTCTTCGCCCGCCGCGTGCGCCGCGAGCTGCGCGGCCTGCCGGTGACGGTGGCGGTGCAGGTGGGCAACGGCGGCGTGGTGCCCCACATGGTGCGCGAGATCGGGGCCCACGTGCTGTTCGGCGACGAGGTGGATCTGGAGCTCTGGAACGTGCGCGCCCGGCGTGAAACCGCCGTGCGCGAACGCTGGCGACGGGTGCGCGGCGGCGACGACGCCGGGCTCGTCCAGGCCGCCCTGCCCCTGCTCGCGATCCGCGACGGGCAGGGCCATCCCGTCCACGACGGCACGCGGCTGGACGTGGGCGCCGAGGCGATCTGGCTCACCGCCGACGACCAGGGAGCGCGGCGGCTCCGCGACGCCGGCTGGGAGCCGGTGAGCCGAGCCGCGGAAGCCATGACCAACGGCCGGGAGGTCCCCGCATGAACGTCCGCATCCTCACGACGCTGCTGATCGCCCTGCTCCTGGCCGCCGGCGCCGCGGCGGCCGACCGCGTGACCGGGCTCGCCTTCGCCACCCGCTCGGAGGTGCTGGCCACGCACGCCATGGCGGCCACCAGCCAGCCCCTGGCCACGCAGATCGCCCTGGACGTGATGAAGGCGGGCGGCAGCGCCGTGGACGCCGCCATCGCCGCCAACGCGGCGTTGGGGCTCATGGAGCCCACGGGCTGCGGCATCGGCGGCGACCTCTTCGCCATCGTGTGGGATCCCCGCACGGAGCGGCTGCACGGGCTGAACGCCAGCGGCCGCTCGCCGCGGTCGCTGACTCTGGAACGGTTGCGCGGGCTCGCCCCCGACGGCATCCCGCCCTACGGGGTGCTGCCGGTGTCGGTGCCGGGCTGCGTGGACGGCTGGTTCGAGCTGCACGGCCGCTTCGGCCGGCTGTCCATGGCGCAGGTGCTGGCGCCCGCCGTGCGCTATGCGCGCGAGGGCTTTCCGGTCACGGAGCTCATCGCCCACTACTGGAATCTCAGCGTGCCGGCGCGGGCGGAGCAGCCGTTCTTCCTCGATACGTTCACCGTGGACGGACGCGCGCCGCAGGAGGGCGAGGTGTGGCGCAATCCCGCGCTGGCGGCCACGTACGAGCGGCTGGGCGTCGAGGGACGCGACGTGTTCTACCGCGGCGACCTGGCGCGGATCATCGCGCGCACGGTGCGGGACGCGGGCGGCTTCCTCACCGCGGAGGACCTGGCCGACCACCGCAGCGAGTGGGTGGAGCCGGTGGGCGTGGACTACCGCGGCGTGACCCTGTGGGAGCTGCCGCCCAACGGCCAGGGCATCGCGGCGCAGCAGATCCTCAACATCCTGGAGGGGTACGACGTGGCCGGCATGGGCTTCGGCTCCGCCGATCTCATCCACCATTTCGTGGAGGCCAAGAAGCTGGCCTTCGAGGACCGGGCGCGGTTCTACGCGGATCCCGACTTCGCCGCCGCGCCGGTGGCCTGGCTGGTCTCCAAGGAGTACGCCGCCGCACGGCGCGCGCTCATCGATCCCGCGCGCGCCGCCCGCCGCTACGACCACGGCCATGCGCCCCTGGACCGCGGCGACACCATCTACCTGACCGTGGCCGACGCCGACGGCATGATGGTCTCGCTCATCCAGAGCAACTACCGCGGCATGGGCTCGGGCGTGTGCCCGGAGGGGCTGGGTTTCGGCCTGCAGGACCGCGGCGAGCTGTTCACCCTGGAGGCGGGCCATCCCAACGCGTACGCGCCGGGGAAGCGGCCCTTCCACACCATCATCCCCGCCTTCCTGACCCGGGACGGCGCGCCGTGGGTGAGCTTCGGGGTCATGGGCGGAGCCACGCAGCCCCAGGCCCATGCGCAGATCGTGATGAACCTGGTGGACTTCGGCATGAACCTGCAGGAGGCGGGTGACGCCCCGCGCATCCTGCACACCGGCTCCAGCCAGCCCACCGGCGAGGTCATGCGCGACGGCGGCGCCGTCCATCTGGAGACGGGGCCGGGCTGGGAGACGCTGCGCGAGCTGGCGACCCGCGGCCACCGGCTGCAGACGGACGTGGGGTCCTTCGGAGGCTATCAGGCCATCCTGCGGGACCCGCGCACGGGCGTGTACCACGGCGCCAGCGAATCGCGGAAAGACGGCCAGGCCGCCGGTTACTGAGCCCGGAGAAGGAATTTCTTTGTCGCGCACCACACAACTCGTTGTTTGACAACGTATTATATCGAAGTAAAAGCGGCGCGGCCATCTTGACAAGGATGGGGATCGACCGCATCATATCGCATCCGACCGCGATAGGTTCGGACCTTGCCCCGCCCCCGGCGCTCCAAGACGCCGCGGCGAGGGCCGCGACCCGAGGGCCACGGTGACGGAGGTCACAAGCATGCGGATGGACGACAGCGACGACTTCGAGGACGACTACGAAGACGACATCGACGAGAACGAGGACTGGGACGACGAGGACGAGGACTGGGACGACGAGGACCTGGACGACCTCCTCGAGGATGAAGAGGAAGACGAGTACCTCGAAGACGAGGACGAGTAGCTTGATCTGGCCTCTCCACGACGACCCCGGAGCCTTCGGCGGGCTCGAGGAGCCGGCGTCCTTCGCGGACGCGCGGTTCGCGGTGCTGCCCATCCCCTACGACGGCACGTCCACGTGGCTGAAGGGCGCGGACCAGGGGCCCCAGGCCCTGCTGACCGCGTCGTCGCACATGGAGCTGTACGACATCGAGACGGACAGCGAGCCGTACCGCCAGGGCATCGTCACCATGGCGCCGGTCACGGAGGCCTCCTCGCCCGAGGCCATGACCGACGCCGTGCGCGCCGCCGCGGACGCGCTGCTGGACGCCGGCAAGACCGTGGTGGGCCTGGGCGGCGAGCATTCGGTGAGCATCGGGCTGATCCAGGCCCACGCCGCGCGCTACCCGGGCCTCACGGTCCTGCAGATCGACGCCCACGGGGACACCCGCGAGGAGTACGAGGGCTCGCGCTGCAACCACGCCTGCGTCATGGCGCGCGCCCGCGAGGTGGCCAAGACCGTGGCCGTGGGCATCCGCAGCCTGGACGTGGAGGAGCTGGCGGCCCTGGACCGCGAGCGCGTGGTCTTCGCCCACGAATTCGAGCTCGGGTCCGCGGTGCGCCGCGTGCTCGACCTCATCGACGGACCGGTCTACGTGACCATCGACCTCGACGGGTTCGACCCGTGCGAGATGCCGTCCACCGGCACCCCCGAGCCCGGAGGCCTCCGCTACCGCGAGGTCACGGGACTGCTGCGCGCCGTGTGCGCGGAGAGGCAGGTGGTTGGTCTGGACATCGTGGAGCTTCTGCCCCGCGCCCACGACCCCGCCCCCGACTTCCTCGCCGCGCGGCTCGCCTACCAGATCATGGCCTACCTGGCCGTGGGTACCCGAGGAGCCTGACATGCAGAAGAGCGACCTGCTGCACGACGTGGTCCGCCACGTCGATCCGACCGCGTTCGACGCCCGCCCCATCATCCAGGCGTACGGCGACATGGCCTTCCAGGCCCGCAACCTCGCGTCGGCGGCGGACATCCTGAACCGCATGCTGGGCGACCACGGCTGCGGCGTGATCCTCACCATCGCCGGCTCGCTGTGCAGCGCCGGGCTGAAGGACGCGCTGGCCATTATGATCGAGAACGACATGGTGGACGCGGTGGTCTCCACGGGCGCCAACATCGTGGACCAGGACTTCTTCGAGGCCCTGGGCTACCGCCACTGGAAGGGCACGCCCCACGCCGACGACCAGGCCCTGCGCGCCATGGCCATCGACCGCATCTACGACACGTACATCGACGAGGACGAGCTGCGCGTCTGCGACATGACCATCGCGGAGATCGCGGGCACCCTGGAGCCGCGTCCGTACTCGTCGCGGGAGTTCATCGAGGTGATGGGCGCCTGGATCGACGAGAAGGGCCTCAAGAGCGACCACTCCATCGTCCACGCCGCCTACAAGAAGGGCGTGCCCATCTTCTGCCCGGCGTTCAGCGACTGCTCCGCGGGCTTCGGCCTGGTGCACCACCAGTGGAACAACGAGAAGTCCATGAGCATCGACTCCGTGGCCGACTTCCGCGAGATCACGCGCATCAAGCTGGAGGTGGGCGAGACCGGCATCTTCATGCTGGGCGGCGGCGTGCCCAAGAACTTCACCCAGGACATCGTGGTGGCCACGGACATCCTGGGCGAGGAGACCCCCATGCACAAGTACGCCGTGCAGGTCACCGTGGCCGACGAGCGCGACGGCGCCCTGAGCGGCTCCACGCTGCGCGAGGCCTGCTCCTGGGGCAAGGTGGACACGGTGTACGAGCAGATGGTGTACGCGGAGGCCACGCTGGCCGTGCCCCTGCTGGTGAGCGACGCCTACCATCGGGGCCTGTGGAAGGGTCGGGCGGAGCGCCGCTTCAACGACCTCTTCTCCGCCGTCAGCAAGGGCTAGTCCCTCACGCCTGGGCCGGCGCCCCCTTGAGGGCGTCGGCCATGGCGTCCTCTTGGCCGTCGGGAATGATCTCCTCCAGCTCCCGCACGATCGCCGGATCCACCCCCAGACCGAACAGCATGTCGTGCTCCGCGGCCGGAGCGTCCGGGTCGTAGGTCACGCCCAGCGCCTTGAGGTGCGCCACGGTGTCGGCCACGTCCACGGCCAAGGCCACGTCGCGCCACCGGCCGGCGCAGTCGGGGTTGTGGTGACAGCGGATGGCGTGGACCAGCAGGGGCGGGAAGCCCCAGTGGTCCATGATCACGCAGCCGGCCTCGGCGTGGTCGAAGCCCACCAGGTCGCGCTCCACCTCCACGGGGATGTGGCCGTCCACGTTGGGCACGTCGTCGGTGAGGCCGTCGAGGTCGCAGGCCAGCAGGATCTTGCCGCAGTCGTGGAGCAGGCCCGCGGTGAAGGCGCGGTCGCGCTCCTCGGGGCGGCCCAGCCGGTCGATGACATGGGCGGCGCCGATGGCCGTCATCAGCCCGTGGCGCCAGAAATCGTCCTTGGACACGCCGTAGGCCGGCAGGTCGCGCCGCAGCACGTCCTCCACGCAGAGCAGGAACGCCATCCGCGCGAAGGACCGGTTGCCCATGAGCACCAGCGCCTCGCGCACGCTGCCCACCTCGCGGCGCAGGCCGTACAGCGGCGAGTTGCACGTGCGCAGCAGACGGCTGGTCAGGCCGATGTCGCGCTGCACCAGGGGCAGCAGCCGACCCGCCTCCACGGTGGGCTCCTCCAGGATGTGGAGCAGCTCCGCGATGGCGTCGGGGCGCGCGCCGAGCCCTTCGGCGTTGACGATGAGTTCCTGGAACGCGAGCACGGGCGAGCCTCCGGCCGGGGGGATCGGGTCGTCCTTCGGATCCGGTTTCGGCCGCGGGCGGGGGCGCTTGACTGAAAACGCGGCCTCATTGCCTTGCGGGTCTGATATCCTTACGTTTCCGGCATGTCTGATCCCATTCCGAAGGAGCATGCCATGACGACCTTGCGTACGCTGACCCTTGTCCTGCTGCTGGCCGCGCTGCCCGCCGCCGCCCTGGACCGGGACGCCGCAGACAAGACCATCATCGACGACGGCAGCATGGTGCTGGACGCCGGCAACCTGCTGCTCAACGTGACCAACCTGGGGCTGCTGGGCGCCACGCCCGGCGTCACCACCGCGCCCTGGCACGGCGCGCCCTCGGCCCGCTGGCCCGGCGCGGGTGGTGTGGACCACCTCTATGCCGCCGGCCTCTGGGTGGGCGCGCGCGTCCTGGGCTCGGTGCACGTGACCACCGGCCAGTTCGAGCGCGAGATGCAGGCCACCGACGACCCCCTGGACGTGATCTACGCCGGCGATCCCTGGTTCGTGGGCGGCGCCCGCTACCCCGACGAGCCCGCCGACGCGGATCAGGACGGCCTGGAGGACGAGGACCCCCTCAACGGCCTGGACGACGACGGCGACGGGAACGTGGACGAGGACTACGCCATGATCGCCGACCAGTACTTCCGCTGCGTGATGCGCGACGACCTGGCCGCCGTGCAGGAGGCGTATCCCGACCACGTGCCCCTGGGCCTAGAGATCGTGCAGGAGACGTTCCAGTGGCGCGACGCGGCCATCGCCGGCGCCGTGGGTCTGCGCTACACCGTGCGCAACGTGGGCGAGCAGGTGCTGGAGGACGTGCATCTAGGCCTCTTCGCCGACCCGGACGTGGGCGCCAGCGACGTGCCCGGAGAGGCCGAGGACGATCTGCCGTTCACCTGGTCCGGCGTGGTTTCCGCCGGCGGCGCCCCCGTGCAGGTGGACCTGGTGGGCATGCGCGATGCCGGCGCACCCGTGGTGGGCGGCCGCATCGCGGTGGTGCCGCTGGGCCTGTCCAAGATGGGCGGGGAGCTCGACGCCGCGCCGGTGGCCATGGCCTTCATGAGCGGCCGTGTCCCCTTCGACTTCGGCGGCGACCCCACCAACGACGCGGAACGCTACGAGCTGCTGTGCACGCCCCGCGTGGACGCGGACCCGACCCCGGGCCATGAGAACGACTACCGCATCTGCGCCTCGTCCCAGGCCGTGGCCACCCTCGCCCCCGGCGAGTCCCTGGTCTACGACGCCGCGCTGATCGTGGCCGGAAGCCTGGACGAGCTGGTGGATCTGGCCGGCGCCATGGCCGTGGTGCGGCGCGGCGCCGCCTACGACCGCGACGGCGACTCCGGCAACGGCGCCGAGTTCGTGGTTCGCTGGCTCCACAACGACGACGTGGTGGGCAACGAGGACGACGACGACGACCTGCCCGACCTGCAGGCGGCCGCCCTGAGCGCCGCCCCCAACCCCTTCAACCCGCGCACCGTGCTCGCGTGGAGCCAGGCCCTGCCCGGCCGGGTCCGCCTCACCGTGCACGACCTGGGCGGCCGCGCCGTGGCCCGCCTGGTGGACGGCCCCCGCGCCGCCGGCGATCACCGCGTGACCTGGAACGGCGCCGGCGACGACGGCCGCGCCCTCCCCTCCGGCCGCTACCTGGCGGTGCTGGAGACGGCCGACGGACGCTCGGTGCGGGCGCTGGCGCTGCTGCGCTGACGTCCGGCGCTCCGCCCTGAACGTCGAAGGAGGACCCGGCTGGGTCCTCCTTCCTTTCCACGAACTGCGTTCGAATCCGTCAGCGCCGCACCGGCGAGGCCCCCGTCCAGGCGTCGATGCGGTCCACCCCCGGCCGCCACGCCCCCCGCAGCTCCGCCGCCACCGGGAAATGATCCGACGGCCAGCGGCCGCCGCGCGCCGCGGTGTCGGCCCCGGCCCAGACCACGCGCCAGCCCGGATCGGCCAGGATCCAGTCGATGCGGCCGCGGGTGGGCGTGCCGCCGAAGCCGTGGAAGGTGCCCTGGTCCGCGGGCAGATCGCGGCGGTCGGCGGCGAGCCAGGCGTCGCGCAGGGGGACGGCGGCGCGGGCGGGATCGGTCAGGATGCGCCAGGGCTCGGAGTCGCCGGCCGGCGCGTTGAAGTCGCCCGTGAGGAAGACCGGGCGGCCTTTGGCGACCTCGGCCAGGAAGTCCAGGATGACCCGCGCGGCCTTGGCCCGGGCCTCCGCTCCCACATGGTCCAGGTGCGTGTTGGCGAAGACGAAGGTGTCCGGTTCGCAGTAACGGTCATGGAGAAGCACCCAGGTCAGCATGCGGGTGCAGGCGGCGTCCCAGGCGGGCGGGCCCGGCCGCTCCGGGGTCTCGGAGAGCCAGGCGTGGCCGCTGTCCAGGATCTCGTAGCGGATGCCGCGCACCATGACGGCGCACATCTCGCCGGCGCGGTCGCCGTCGTCGCGGCCGGCGCCCACCTGGAGATAGCCGCCGAACGCCGCGGCCAGCTCGTCGGCCTGGAAGGGCAGGCACTCCTGCAGGCCGATGAGGTCGGCGTCGGCGTCGCGCATGGCCAGGCGCACCTGGTAGCGGCGGCGGGACCAGGAGTCGGGGCCGTCGTCGGCGGCGCCGTAGCGGATGTTGAAGCTGAGCACCCGGGTGGGGCAGCCGGGGGCGGCGGCGCGGGCCGGCGTCACGGCGGCCAGCAGCAGGGCCAGGAGGATCAGGGGTCGTTTCACGGGCGCTCCTTCCGCGCCGCCGCGGCGGCACCCGCGCAACGTACGCCCTGGCGCGCCGGACGCCAAGAACGGTCCCGGGGGTGGTCCGCGGGACCCGCGTCTGCTATGCTCGTGGTCCCCCGCCTCACACCAACCTGGAAAGCCGGACACCCATGCGCCCGCTCCTGCTCCTCTGCATCCTCGCCGCGCTGCTGGCGACCGCCGCCGCGGCCGCCGACGTGGAGTTCAACACCGCCGGCCCCCTCTTCGCCCCCGCCACCCACGGCGGCGACCGCGACGGCTGGGGCACCGAGTTCGTCACCCTCTGGCACAACACCACCGGCGCCGACGTGATCGTGGAGGAGCTGGCCTGGCCCTGCGGCGGCTGGTGGGCCCAGTTCTGGTACGTGTGGATCGACGACGCCCTGCCCGCGAACCCGTGGACCCTGGAGCACTACGGCACCTTCGTTCCGGAGAGCGAGGACGACACCGAGTGGCCGCCCAGCACCTACACGGTGATCGACGTGAGCGGCGAGGGGATCGTGGTGCCGGCCGGCGGCAGCATGGTCTTCGGCTACTCCAACCCGGGCATGGGCGGCCAGGTGCTCGCCAACGGCACGTCCACCTGGTCCTGGTTCGAGGACGCCTGGGATCTGGACAGCGACTTCGGGCGGACCGCCGTGCTGCAGTTCCGCGGGTCCTTCGGCGTGTCGGGCGTGGAGGTGCGGACGCCCTCGGCGACCGCGGGCCTGGAGGTCCATCCCAATCCGTTCAACCCCGCCACCTCCATCGCCTACCGGTTGGAGCGCGACGGCCCCGTGGCGGTGGACGTGCTGACCCTGCAGGGCCGCCGCGTCCGCAGGCTGGCGGAAGGGATCCAGACCGCCGGCGACCACGACGTGCGCTGGGACGGCACCGACGCCGCGGGCCGCGTCGTGCCCTCGGGCACCTATCTCCTGCGCCTGCAGGGACCCGACGGCGTGCGCGGCCGCAAGCTGATCCTCGCCCGCTGATCCCCTGACATGACGGCGCCGCGGGAGCAAGTCTCCCGCGGCGCCGCCGTCGTATCCCACCGCATGGTCTAGCGTTCGTTCCCGTTCTGCACGAGGGACTCCAGTTCGGCGATGCGGTCGCGCATGGCGGCCAGCTCGGCGGCCACGCGGTCCCGGACCACCTGCTCGGACTCGGCGCGCTCGGCGGCGAGGTCGGCCATCGAGGGACCATCCACACCAGGCGCGTCGTTGTCCTGGTCCGTCCCGGCCAACGCGGTGCCGAGACCGGTTCCGGTCACCGTGCCGTAGGCCGTGGGGACGAAGAGCACCGTGAGCTGCACGTCCCAGACCTGGATGTCCACGCTCGCGGTGTTCTTGCGGCCGTTCAGGTAGAACGTGCTGGACCCGGCCGTGACCGGGAACACGCCCATGGCCGACGCCGGGCTCAGGTAGGTGCCGCTCGCCGCGCCCGAGGGCAGGTAGAACGAGTGGTCCTGGTTGTCGGGCAGGGTCCCGGTGGCCGAGGACACGCCGATGGTGCTGAACGACGTGGTCCCCGACGTGTGGTTGACGTCCACCTCGTACGAGGCCGTGACGATGACGTAGCCGGCGCTCGGCGCGGTGATGGTGCGGCTGACGATGGCCGCCGTGGTCGTGGTCAGGTTGTAGGGAGCGAGCTCGTTGGACTTGGCGCTGGCCAGGCCCGCCTCGTCCAGGATCTCGACGGCGCCGATGGCGTCGGATCCCAGCTGGACGCTCGAGTTCCCGGCGACGCTGGCATCGAAGATGGCCGTCGAGCCCGAACCGACGACGCTCACGCGCGTGGAGTTCGAGCCGTTGTAGTTGCCGTCGACGATGAGACCGCCCGAGAAATCCGAACGGTTGACCTGCAGGTATCCGCCCTGGTCGTCCACGTCGGGCTGCAGGATCATGGAGGAGCCGCCGCCGTTGGTCGCGACCTTGATCTCGGACCCGAACCCGCCGTAGTCGCCGCCGAAGTACGAGATGTTCGACCCGTCGAAGATGGACTCGAAGAGTCCGTTCGTGTCGGAATCGCCCGAACGCACCGTGCCGTCCACGTGCAGCTTGGACGACGGTGACGCGGCGCCGATGCCCACGTTGCCGGTCGGAATGCTGGTCATGTCGTTGCCGGACAGGGCCCAGTCGGCGTCGCTCAACGCGCCGGCGCTGGAGATGATGATGTTCTGGCCCGAGTTGACCACGCTGACGTTGGCGCCGGCCACGATGCTGACGTCGTCCGTGCGGCCGTTGAGCGACGTGACCGCCGCGCCGTCCACCACGTTGAAGGCCGAAGGCACCGAGGTCATGGGCGTGCGCGGCGACAGCTCCGGGTCCACGCCCACCTGCACGCCCAGGTAGAGCTGGTTCTCGAAGTCCACGCTCAGCGGCGTCACTACGCCCAGGATGACGTTGAACACGCCGCCGGTCACGTTCACGGACTGGGCCTCGCTCCACGCGGCGGAGCCGCCCACGGACGCGTTCCAGAGGCGGAAGGTGAGGGTGTAGTTGCCGTCGGCCACGGGCAGGCCGGTGTTGTCGGTGAGGGTGCCCTGGTAGTTCAGGGTGCGCGGCGGCGCGGCCAGGGCCAGCGACGCGGCGAGGATCAGGCAGCAGATGGTGAGGATGCGGTTCATAGCGGATTTCCTCCTGGATGCGGGGAGCGGGCCCCGTCGGGATCTAGCGGGTCAGGACCATCTTGCGGGTCAGCACCCCGTGCTTGGAGACCAGGCGGGCGAAGTACACGCCCGACGCCACGGCGGCGCCGGCGTCGTCGCGGCCGCGCCATTCCTGCGCGTGATCGCCGGCCTCCAGGCCGGCGTCGAGGAGCGTGCGCACCAGCTCGCCGCGCGCGTTGTAGACCTTGAGCGACACGTCGGCCGCGGCCGGCAGCGAGAAGTTGATGGTGGTGCTGGGGTTGAACGGGTTGGGGTGGTTCTGGCTCAGGCTCCAGACATGGCCGGGCAGCTCCTCCGCGGAGGAGGCGATGGCGCCGGAGCGGTACCAGAAGCCCACCTCCATGCGGTAGGCGCCGCCGCCGACCAGGCCGATGGCCGCCTGCCCCAGCGTGCCGCGCAGACGGTGCGAGGGTCCGGCCATGTCCTGTCCGCCGCCCGAAACCACGGAGCGATCCATCTGGATCTGCCCCATGGCCGTGGCGGCCAGCAGCAGCAAGGCGAAGGTGATGGGGAGTCGTGTCACGACGTCCTCCTCCCGGGTTCGAGGGCGGGCGATACGGGCGAGACGGCCAGCGTACACCCCGGCCGGCCGTGGGAACGCTGCTCTGATCGGGGAATCGCGCCGGATCTTACCGAGGGAAAACCGCACCTGAAATTGAAGGGCCTCCATCGATACAGGACATCAAAAGTCCCGTGGAGCTTGGCGTTTCCCGGCCGATGGAGTACCCTGGCCGTCAGCTTCGCCCCACCGCAACCCGAGGTTCCGCATGCGCTCCATCATGATCATCCTGCTGTTCGCCCTGGCGGCCTCCGGCGCCGCCGGCGCCGTGTACAACGTGCACCTGCACACGGACAGCACCCCCGACTACGTGGACGTGCAGAGCTTCCTGGACACGGCCCACAGCACGTGGACCGACCCGGAGGATCAGGCCATCGCCCTGTGGCGCTGGATGACGCGCACGCACCTGCAGACCCACACCACGCGCGAGGACGGCCGCGGGCTCTGGGATCCCATCCAGTTCTACGCGAGCTATCCGAACAGCTTCTGCGGCTACATGGCGGGCTTCCTCACCAGCTTCGCCGACGCCAAGGGCGGCGCCTGGCGCCACCGCTACCTGGAGCTGGGCGACCACACGGTGGCGGAGCTGTCGTGGGACGGCGGCCAGACCTGGCACATGTTCGACACCTCCATGGTGGCCTTCGCCCGCAACCATGCGGGCGAGATCGCCGACCACACGGACCTGGGCGCCACCCAGAGCTGCGCGCTGTCCGACTGGTGGGGCGCCCCCGGCGCCGAGGAGGGCCACGTGTACCTCTACCACACCGACGCCTCGATCATGAGCAACCCGCCCGACCCGGCCCACAGCGGCGAGCTGACCCACTCCAGCGGCTACCGCAAGGCCAGCGACAACCCGGTGCTCTTCGAGCGCACCCTGCGCAACGGCGCGGACTCCTACACCTCGTCCAACGACGTGCAGACCGGCTACACCCATGTGCGCCGCGGCTGGGTGAACCGCCTCCACCTCAAGCCCGGCCACGAGTACGCGCGCTACTGGGCGCCCCAGGGCAGCGGCCCCGACTACGCCCGCATGACCACCCACGACACCGATCCCAACGAGGGCGCCTACGAGGCCAACATCCGCGGCAACGGCTACTGGAGCGTGCGGCCGGACTTCTCCGCCGCGGATCCCGCCCCCTGGTTCCACGACCTCCAAGGCGTGGTCCACCGCGACGCCGACGGCGGCGCCGGCCCCGCCCTGCGCCCCGCGGCCGGCGCGGCGTCGGCCGCCATCACCCTCAAGCTCGCCGCGGCCAACGTGCTCACCTCCGGCACCGTGCACCTGGCCGGCACCCGCGGCGCGGGCGACGCCGTGGTCCTGGAGCTCTCCCGCGACGGCGGCTGCACCTGGCAGACCGTGGCCTCCCCCGCCGCCGGCTCCTTCGACGCCTGGCACGTGCTCACGCCCGCGCTCATCGGCGGCGCCCACGAGATCCTGGTGCGCGCCACGCTCACCCCCGACGCCACGCGCACCGACGTGGGCCTGGACGACCTGCAGATCACCGCCTTCACCCAGCTCAACCGCATGACCCTGCCCCGCTTCCAGCGCGGCCCCAACACGGTGCGCTTCGCCGCGGGCCCCGCCCACGAGACCATCACCCTGAAGCCGTCGCTCCACGCCGGCGCCGCGCTGTCGTACACGCAGAGCGCCGACTCCTGGTCCGGCGTCACCGCCCGCGACGAGGTGGACAACTTCTACAAGGCCACCCTGGTGCCCACCACCGCGGGCCAGGACGGCCAGGTGACCTGGCGCATCGACACGCCCACGGACATCACGGGCTTCGAGTTCGGCGGCAGCTTCATCGCCAAGAGCACGCTGGACCGCGTGGCGCTGGAGGCGTCGTGGAACGGGTCGGACTTCACGGAGCTGGAGGTCTTCGACAGCGGCACGGCCTCCACCTGGGACGCCCGCCTCTTCGCCGTCTCCGCCAGCGTGCCCGCCGGCGCCCGCAGCGTGTGGCTGCGCTACCGCATGCGCAGCGGCGTGGACGGCGGCTGGCAGAGCGGCGGCATCCAGGACGCCCTGCTCAAGGTCCATCACCAGGCGCAGGACGCGGCCTTCGCGCCGGTGGCCGTGACCTGGAACTGGATCGAGCACCGCATCGAGGGCGACGTGCCCCGCAGCCACACCCGCATCGTGAACAACGCGGAGGAGCGCTGGAACGTGAACGTGGGCGGCTTCCGCGACCCCACCATGGTGTCGGTGATCACCCGCCTGGCCGACGGCACGGAGATCGAGGGCTACGGCGACGGCCAGGACGTGGGCCCCGGCGCCGGCTACGACAAGCAGGTCATCGGCTTCGACTGGATGGACGACCTCAGCCACGGCCGTCCCTACACCGTGTCGCGCCCCGCGTCGGCCACCAACCCCGACACCGACGGCGCGGAGCTCACCGACGGCACCCTCATCGCCCCCACGCGCTGGACGGGCGCCTCCCTGGTCCAGAACCAGACCGCGCTGTGGGACGGCGACGCCCCCCTGGCCGTGACCGTGGACCTGGGCGCCGAGCGCACCTTCCGCGCCGTGCGCGTCACCACCCACCAGCCCAGCACCGACTACGCCCACGCCGGCACCATCACCGTCAGCGGCGACGGTTCGACCCTGGGCACCATCCAGCACGACCAGGTGTGGAGCCCGCCCGGCGACCACATGGACTGGAGCTACGAGCGCTCCACCGAGTTCGCGGACCTGCCCGCCGGCGGCCGCCTGGCCCACTCGTTCTGGCTGCTGCTGGACGCGCCGGCCACCGCGCGCAACGTGCGCCTGGACTTCCTGCCGCTCAGCGGCCGCGGCCTCTCCGTCTCGGAGATCCAGGTCTTCAGCGACGTGACCGTGACCGATTGGCCGGACCGCGAGATCGACCTGGGCGACATCCCCACCGCCACCGAGGACCCGGGCGACGCGGCGCCGGAGGTCTCGTTCTTCCGCCTGGACGTGCATCCCAACCCCATGCGCGCGAGCACGGTGATCAGCTACGCGCTGCCCACGCCCGCCCGCATGCAGGTGCGCGTGGTGGACCTGCGCGGCCGCGTGGTGCGCGTGCTGGAGGACGCCTGGAAGTCCTCGGGCGCCCACCGCGCCACCTGGGACGGCCGCGGCGACGACGGCCGCGACCTCCCCTCGGGCCGCTACCTGGCCGTGGTGGAGGCCGACGGCATCAAGGCCGTGGGCGCCCTCTCCCTTGTGCGCTGAGCCCCCCTGCGATTGACGCCTTCCGGCCGCTGGGCCACAATCGCGCCCCAGCGGCCGGATCCGCACGCGGCGGTCCGGCGCCCTCGATCCAGCCCGGAGCGCCCGTGAACCACCTCGCGCCGCCAGCGCGCCTTCCGCTCAGCCGCCGCGCCGCGCCGTGGGCCTGGAGCCTGCTGTGCGGCCTGGCCGCGGTGCTGGTCACCTCCCTGGTCTGCGCGCCCGCGACCGGTCCCCAGGGCCCCATGGGCCAGGCCAACCTGGACCTGGCCGCCAACCCCTTTTCCGCCACCGCCAACCCCATGGCCACGCGTTTCCTGGCGCCCCTGCTGGCCTGGCTGCTGGGCCTGCGCGGGAACGGCTTCCTGCTCCTGCTGGCGGGCATCTGCGTGCTGCTGCCGGCCGCCGGCGCCCGCTGGGCCCTGGCCCGCGGCCACGGCCTCACCGGCGCGGCGCTCGCCGCCGGGGTGCTGGGCCTCACCCTGCTCACCCGCGTCACCTGGCACTACGGCGGCATGACCGACGCCCTGAGCTACCTGCTCCTCTTCGGCGCCTGGGCCCTGCGCACCCGCCCCCGCGCCGTGGCCGCGCTGCTCCTGCTGGCCCTCTTCACCAACGAGCGCGCCCTCTTCCTCTGGCCCTTCTTCGCCTGGCTCCTGGCACGGGACGCCGGCCACCCGCCGCGCACCACCGCGCTCACGCTGCTGATCCCGGTGCTGCTCTGGGCCCCGGTCTACGCCGCCATCCTCTCCGTCCGCGAGGTGGAGCACACCCCGGCCTACTACGCGGCGCCGCTGCTGGCCGATCCCCTGGACGCCGTGCGCCGCGCCTGGCCCCGGCAGCCCCTGGGCTTCCTGTCGGCGTTCCAGTGGCTGTGGCTGCTGCCTCTGATCGACGTGTTCCGACGCCGCACGCCCTGGCCCGCGCTGGCCCTGCCCCTGCTGGCCGCCGCCGCGCAGATGCTCATCGCCTACGACTCCTCGCGCATGGCCGCCCTCGCGTTCCCGATGCTCCTGCCCGCGCTGGACCGCGGCCTGACCGCCGGCGGCCTGCGCTTCCGCCGCCTCCTCGCGTCGCTGCTGGTGCTGCAGGCCCTCACGCCCCAGCTCTACACCGCGGCCCACGCCGTGGAGATTCCGCGGGGGTGGCTGTGGCCCTGAGAGGAACACCTCGCGGCGGCATCCTGCCGAGCCTGGCGGCGGCCCTGCTCTTCGCGGCGGCCTGGCTCCTGCTGCACCCCGCGGAGCCCTGGCCCGCCGACGCCGACGCCTACGACCACCTGGCCGCCGCCCGCAACCTCCTGCGCGGCGACGGCCTGTCCAACGACCTGATCTATCCGGTGACCCTGGCCTGGGACTGGGGCCGGCAGCTCCCGCAGCCCATGCTCCAGCGCCC
>ERZ795053.2071-NODE-2071-length-24706-cov-6.057929_pt1 | contig 24706 bp, 17 predicted proteins | sample MGYA00375137_ERZ795053 | MGnify/ENA primary metagenome ERZ795053 (study PRJEB30182, sample SAMN05720284) | activated sludge metagenome | isolation source: Anaerobic digester | place: Hong Kong | collected 2014-12-17 ...
GCCCGAGTGCTTCCTCGGCCTGGTGCCCGGCTGGGGCGGCTGCTACCTGCTGCCCAACCTCATCGGTCCGCAGAAGGCGCTCTCGGTGATCATCGAGAACGCCCTCAACACGAACAAGATGATGAAGGGCCCGCAGGTCCTCGAGCTCGGCATCGCCGACGCGATGTTCGAGCCGGCCGACTTCCTCGAGCGCTCGATCGCCTGGGCGGCCGACGTGGTCACCGGGGCGGTCGACGTGCCGCGACCCGAGATCGACCGCAGCGAGGCCACCTGGGAGGGCGCCCTCGCGATGGCGAAGATGCTCGCCGACCTCAAGACCGGTGGCCAGTCCCCCGCTCCCTACCGGGCGATGGAGCTGGTCCGGGCGGCGCGCACCGCCGATCGGGACGCCGCCTTCGCCGCCGAGGACGAGGCGATCGCCGACCTCGTCATGGGTGACGAGCTGCGCGCCGGGCTCTATGCCTTCGACCTCGTGCAGCGCCGCGCCAAGCGGCCCGCCGGAGCGCCGGACGCCGGCCTGGCCCGCCCGGTCAGCAAGGTCGGCATCGTCGGGGCCGGCCTGATGGCCAGCCAGCTCGCGCTGCTGTTCATCCAGCGGCTGCAGGTGCCGGTCGTGATGACCGACCTCGACGAGGAGCGGGTCGCCAAGGGCGTTGCCTACGTGCACGCGCAGCTCGACGGCCAGGCCACCAAGGGCCGGCTCTCCCCCGACAGCCTGCAGCGCTCCAAGTCGCTGGTCACCGGCTCGACGAGCAAGTCCGGCTTCGCCGACGCCGACTTCGTCATCGAGGCGGTCTTTGAGGAGATGTCGGTGAAGAAGACGGTCTTCGCCGAGTGCGAGGCGGTTGTCTCCGACACCTGCGTGCTCGCGACGAACACCTCGAGCCTGTCGATCGGCGAGATGGCGGCCGACTTGGCGCACCCCGAGCGGGTCGTCGGCTTCCACTTCTTCAACCCGGTCGCGGTGATGCCGCTGCTCGAGATCATCCCCGGCGAGAAGACCGACGACGCCACTCTCGCAACGGCATTCGCCACCGGCAAGGCGCTGAAGAAGACCTGCATCCTGGTCAAGGACTCGCCGTCATTCATCGTCAACCGGCTGCTCGGCCGCTTCATGGGCGAGGTCGGCAAGGTCGTCGACGAGGGCACTCCGGTGGCCGTGGCCGACCAGGCCTTCGCCGGCCTGGCGCCGATGCCGCCCTTCGTGCTCATGGGGCTGGTCGGCCCGGCGATCGCGCTGCACAACGCCGAGACGCTGCACCGCGCCTTCCCCGAGCGGTTCACCGTGCCGGAGGGGCTCAAGCGGGTCGTCGAGGCCAAGAAGCCCGGCTACTACCTGTGGGAGGCCGGCAAGCCGGTGCTCGACCCCGAGGTCGCCGCTCTGCTGCCGACGCCGGAGCAGCCGGTCGAGCTCACGCCGGCCCAGGTGCGCGAGCGGGTCCTCGGCGCGCTCGCCGAGGAGGCCCGGCTGATGCTCGACGAGGGCGTCGCCCAGGCCCCGATGGACATCGACCTGGCGATGATCACCGGTGCCGGCTTCCAGTTCTGGAACGGCGGGCTCACCCCGCTGCTGGACCGCAGCGGTGTCGCCGAGCAGGTCACCGGCAGTCGCTTCCTGCCGCCGGGCGCGGCCAGCGTCCCCGCCTGAAGACCACGACCCATCTGACGGTATGCCGCGCGCGGACCGCGCGGCATACCGTCAGGTGGTAGCGGTTTCATGATCTGCTGGCATCACATCCCTGAGATATCATGCGCGGGTGACCATGGACTATCGCGAGCGGATCGGCGCCCTCATCCGCGACGCCCGGCGCCACAAGGGCCTCACCCAGGCCGAGCTCGCCCGGCTGCTCGGCACCAGCCAGAGCGCCGTCGCCCGGATCGAGCAGGGCCAGCAGAACCTCTCCCTCGAGACCCTCGCGCGGGTCGGTGAGGCCCTGGACAGCGAGTTCGTCAGCGTCGGCCACTCCGGTCCCCAGCATCTGCGGATCGTCGGTGGTCGCAAGCTCTCCGGCGAGATCGACGTCAAGAGCAGCAAGAACGCCGGCGTGGCGCTGCTCTGCGCGGCCCTGCTCAACCGGGGCCGCACGACGCTGCGTGGCCTGGCCCGGATCGAGGAGGTCAACCGGATCGTCGAGGTGCTCACCTCGATCGGCGTCAAGGTGCGCTGGCTCGCCGACAGCAATGACCTCGAGATCACGCCGCCGGCGCAGCTCGACCTTGCCGCGATCGACGTCGAGGCGGCGCGCCGCACCCGCACCGTCATCATGTTCCTCGGGCCGCTGCTGCACGACAACCCGCAGTTCCAGCTCCCCTATGCCGGGGGGTGCGACCTCGGCAAGCGCACGGTCGAGCCGCACATGTCCGCGCTGCGTCCCTTCGGGCTCCAGGTCGAGGCGACCCACGGCTTCTATCTCGCCGCCGCCGCCCCGCGGGTGCCCGAGCGGGCCATCGTGCTCACCGAGCGGGGTGACACGGTCACCGAGAACGTCCTCATGGCGGCGGCGCGCACGCCCGGCGCGACGACGATCCGCAACGCCAGCTCCAACTACATGGTCCAGGACCTGTGCTTCTACCTGCAGCAGCTCGGCGTGCAGATCGACGGGATCGGCACGACGACGCTGCGGGTCGTGGGTCGCGAGCACATCGACGTCGACGTCGACTACGCCCCGAGCGAGGACCCGATCGAGGCGATGAGCCTGCTCGCCGCCGCGGTCGTCACGGGCTCCGAGATCACCATCCGCCGGGTGCCGATCGAGTTCATGGAGATCGAGCTCGCGACCTTGGAGACGATGGGCATGCGCTTCTCGCTCAGCGAGGAGTATGCCGCCGCCAATGGCCGGACCCGGCTGGTCGACCTCACGACCGAGCCCGGCCCGCTGCACGCGCCGCTCGACAAGATCCACCCGATGCCCTTCCCCGGGCTCAACATCGACAACCTGCCCTTCTTCGCGCTCATCGGGGCGGTCGCCGAGGGCACGACGATGTTGCACGACTGGGTCTACGAGAACCGCGCGATCTATCTCACCGAGCTCACCCGGGTGGGTGCCAAGGTGCAGCTGCTCGACCCGCACCGGGTGCTCATCGAGGGCCCGACCCGCTGGCGGGCCGCCGAGGTCATCTGCCCGCCGGCGCTGCGCCCCGGGGTGGTCGTCCTGCTCGCCATGCTGGCGGCACCGGGCACGTCGGTGCTGCGCAACGTCTACGTCATCAACCGCGGCTACGAGGACCTCGCCGAGCGGCTCAACGCGCTCGGGGCGACGATCGAGGTCTTCCGGGACATCTGAGCGCGCCGAGGCTCAGCGAGCGTCGACGGTGCCGTTCGCGCGCTGCCGTCGGGCGAGGTATGCCGCGTGGTCGCGACGCGCCTCGACGACATCGGCGACCTCGAGGATCCGCACCCCGCAAGAGCGCAGATCGCAGGTCCGCGGCGTGCTGCCGTCGATGAGCGAGATGCCGCTCACCGTGTCCTCGTCCCGGTCGGTGCAGTAGACCGGGTGGTAGGAGCAGTCCTCGTAGACCTGCCCGGGCTGCACGTCGTCCGAGGGCCGCAGCGGCGTGGCCTCGGCGGCGCTGCGCTGGTCCACCCCCAAGCCGAGCAGCCGCTCGACGGCGTCGACGACATAGGCAAGTCCCTTGCGCGCCAACACGATCGAGTAGTGGTTGGTGTCGGGGACCTTGGTGACGCGTACCTCGGCCGGCACGTTGAGCAGGCCGAGCCGCTCCTTGTCGTAGAGGCCCTGGGGCTCGTCGAAGAGCCCGCGGGGCGCCCAGAGGAACTCGGTGCGCACCCCCTTGGCCACCGCGGTGCGCAGCGCACCCGCGAGGCTGGGGTGGAAGAAGACGTCGCGTCCGTCGGCGCGGATCGAGTCGAGCACGCACGAGCTGACGTAGCGGCCGTCGCCGGCGCTCGAGGGTCGCGTGTCGTGGTCGACGTAGCGGCGCAGCACGTCGGCGTCGTCGCCGGTGAGCAGCGGGCCTAGCGCGGGATGATCGGTGACGAAGTCGACGTAGGACTGCGGGCTGTCGAAGCTGCGCTCGAGCCGCTTCATCGCCGGCCCGAGCGCGACCCGCAGGGTCGTGTCGATGTCCTGCTGGCGCACGCCGGGTGGGATGGGGAAGTTGAGCCCACCGTCGACGAGCACGAGCCCGGAGATGAGGTCCGGGTGCCGGGCCCCGAGCAGCACGCACACCGCGGCGCCCATCGAGTGTCCGAGCAGCAGTGGCGGCTGGGGCAGGGTGCGGGCCAGGGCGGCGAGCTCGGAGACGTGGACGTCGAGACCGAGATCCCCCTCGGGGACCGGGCTGTCTCCCCGGCCGCGCAGGTCGGGCGCGAGCAGCCGCACCCGCCCCTCGCCGAAGCGGCGGGCGACGACGTCGGAGAGCAGCGCCCAGTTGAGCCCGTTGCCGGTGATCCCGTGCACCGCGATGACCGTGGGCGCGTCGGCCGACGGCGTGCCGACGGTGAGGTCGTGGATGTGCATCATCGCGGCAGCCACTCGAGGACGTCGTCGGCGATCGCGTCGGGGGTCAGCCCGATCTGCTCGAGGACCTCGCCTCGCGAGGCGTGCTCGAGGAAGCGCTTCGGTATGCCGTGCACCTGCACCGGGGTCTGGACTCCGTTGCTGCGCAAGGCATCCGACACCTGGCTGCCGACTCCACCGACCACCAGACCGTCCTCGACGACGACGAGGGCGTCGGTCCGGCGGGCCAGGTCGACGAGGTCGTCGCTCACCGGCACGCACCAGCGCGGGTCGACGACCCGCACGCCGAGGCCGGCCGCGGCGAGCTTGTCTGCGACGGCCATCGAGACCGCGGCCATCTCACCGATGCCGACCAGGGTGACGTCGCAGCGGGCGCCCTCCTCGACGTCCCGCAGCACGTCGACGCTGCCGACGGTGGACACCGCCGGCAGGGGCGGCGGCGGGTTCTGCTTCGAGAAGCGGATGACCGTCGGCCCGTCGCTGACGTCCACGGCCTCGTCGAGCGCCCGCCGCAGCTCGTCGGCGTCGCGCGGCGCACAGACCCGCACGCCGGGCATGATGCCGGTGAGCACGAGGTCCCACATGCCGTTGTGCGACGCGCCGTCGGTGCCGGTCACGCCGGCTCGGTCGAGCACGACGGTCACTCCGGCGCCGTGCAGGGCGCAGTCCATGAGCAGCTGGTCGAAAGCCCGGTTGAGGAAGGTCGCATAGACGCACACGACCGGATGCAGGCCGGCGTAGGCGAGACCCGCGGCCATCGTCAGCGCGTGCTGCTCGGCGATGCCGACGTCGAAGACCCGTGCCGGCCACCGCCGCTGGAAGCTCTCCAGCCCCACCGGGATGAGCATGGCGGCGGTGATGGCCACGACGTCGGGTCGCCGCTCCCCCACAGCGACCATCGCGTCACCGAACTCGTCGGTCCAGATCCGGCCCTTGACCGCCAGCGGCAGGCCGGTCTCAGGGTTGATCTTGTCGACGGCGTGGAAGCGGTCGGCCTCATGGGCGCGGGCCAGCTCGTAGCCCTTGCCCTTCTTGGTGAGCACGTGGACGATGACCGGGCCGCCGAAGGACTTCGCCCGGCGCAGCGCCGACTCGAGCGCCGGCAGGTCGTGCCCGTCGATCGGCCCGAGGTACTTCAGGCCCAGATCTTCGAACATCCCTTGCGGCGCAACGAGATCCTTGAGGCCCTTCTTCATCCCGTGCACCGCGGCATACGCTGCGCCACCGATGACCGGGGTGCCCTTGAGCCGCTCCTTGCCCCAGGTGAGGAAGTGCTCGTAGCCCTGGGTGGTGCGCAGCGTCGCGAGGTGGTCGGCGAGGCCGCCCTGGGTGCGGCCATAGGACCGCTCGTTGTCGTTGACGACGATGACCAGCGGCAGGTCCTTGTCGATCGCGATGTTGTTGAGCGCCTCCCAGGCCATGCCGCCGGTGAGGGCGCCGTCGCCGATCACTGCGACGGTATGCCGCGCTCCGCCCGGCGCGCGGCCCGCCTGGGCGGCCAGTCGCCGACCCTTGGCGATGCCCTCGGCCCAGGACAGCGCGGTCGAGGCATGCGAGTTCTCGACGACGTCGTGCTCGGACTCGGCCCGGCTGGGGTAGCCGGACAGCCCGCCGCGACTGCGCAGGGCGGAGAAGTCCTGGCGGCCGGTGAGCAGCTTGTGCACGTAGGACTGGTGGCCGGTGTCGAAGACGATGGTGTCGCGCGGGGAGTCGAAGACCCGGTGCAGGGCGATGGTGAGCTCGACGACGCCGAGGTTGGGACCGAGGTGGCCGCCGGTCCTCGTCACCGCGGCGACGAGGAAGTCCCGGATCTCCTGGGCGAGCGTCGGCAGCTGCTCCGGAGCGAGGGTGCGCAGGTCGGACGGCCCGCGAACGGAGTCCAACAGGCCCACGGACGTGCTCCTCCATCAGGACTCGGTGACCGGTGCGCGTTGCCGAACGACAGCCCGTGGCTGCGCCGACAGCGTCGATCGAGTCTAGTTCACCGAATGTGCAGGCACCGTGCACGCCCTGGACAGGGTGAGCGGCAGGTCGGCCGTGGCCTGCGTCACGCGACTGGCGGCTCGACGACAACACGCACCCCGGCGGGCGCTCGATCGACGGTCACAGATCCGTCCGACTCGACCGTGACCGCCACCCGACCGCCGCCGAAGACGATGCCATCGACGTGCAGCCGCCCGAAGGGTTGAGGCCGCAACGGAGAGACCGTCAGCGTGTTGGTAGCCGAGTCCGGTCGCAGCCGCAGGGCGGCTGCGACGACGCCCGCGGCGGCGGCGGCACTCCACGCCTGTGGTCGGCAGGCAGCCGGATACGGCACCGGCCGACCGCTGAGGAGGCCTCCGGCATACAGCTCTGGGATGCGGTAGTCAAAGCACTCCGCCGCTGCGAGCAGGGCTTGGCACAGCCGGGAGGCCGCGGCATCGTGACCCTCGACTGCTAGGCCGAGCGCGACGATGGCGGTGTCATGCGTCCACACCGAGCCGGTGTGGTAGCCCAGTGGGTTGAAGCCGCCGTTGCTCCGCGCGAGGGTACGTAGGCCCATCTCGTCGAGCAGCTCGTCGGAGGTCAGCGCAGCGGCGACCAGCGTGGACTCCGCAGTGCTGAGGACGCCCGTGCCGAGTGTGTGACCCATGTTCGAGCCCAGACCGTCGACGAGCCGACCCTGTCCGTCGATGGCCAGGCCGAGATAGCGACGGTCGGCACCGGTCACCCAGAACCGCTCCCGGATCCGATCGGTGAGCGCACGTGCCGCGGCCTCGGCGCGCTCGGCGCCGGGGCGCCTGACGGCCCGCAGCAGTGACGCCGCGCCGTGCAGGGCTCGCACCGCATATGCCTGCGCCTCGACGAGGGCGATCGGCCCCTCTGCGATCGTCCCGTCCGCGAAGCGGATGGCATCTCCAGAGTCCTTCCACCCCTGGTTGGCCAGTCCGGTCCCAGCGGCGTCGAGGTACTTCAGCAGCCCATCCGCCTCCGGCATGGAGTGCTCTACGAGCCATTGCGTGGCCGCCTCGAGCGCTGGCATCAGCTCCTCGACCTCCTGCTCCGGCATGCCCCAGCGCCTGGCCTCGACGAGCAGGATCACCCACAACGCCGTCGCGTCGACGGTGCCGTAGTAGATCGGGGGCAAAGCCATGCCGCTGACCGGGTCGACATAGGCGGTGCGGCGCACCTCGTGCAAGATCTTGCCCGGCTCCTCGGCCCGCGAAGGGTCGATGACCGCCCCCTGCCGTCGGGCCAGGGCGCGAAGCGTGCCGCCGGCCAGCGATGTCCCAAAGGGCAGGGTGAGGTATGCCGCCCAGATGGAGTCACGACCGAACAGCGTGAGATACCAAGGGCTTCCAGCTCCGGCGAAGACGTCGCCGGGTGACTGCGGATCCGCCATCAGCAGAGAGCGCAGATCGACCAGGGAGTGGCGGACGAAGGAGGCCAGCCGGGGATCTTCGGCCCGCACGTCGAGCTCTGCCCAACCGGGGGACTCCTCGACTGCGTCGACATCGAAGTGGGAGCCGGCCGTACGGTGAACGACCACCTCGATCTCGACGACTGCAGTGCCGGCCGCGGGGAGTTTGACCTCGAGGTCGAAGCGGACTCCGCTCGATGTGGCGGTCGCCCGGCTGGGCCTTCCGTCGCTCGTCACCCTGACCAGCACCTCGTGTCGGGCGGTGCGGGCGATCGCCTCGGACGTGGTGTGTGCCATCACCACGGGCCCTGGGCTGGGCAGGCCTGACTTCGCCACCGCGATGTCCACGCCGTCGACCTCTCCCAAGACCGTGACGGTGGTGGAGAGCGGCTCCGGATCGCGCGACACGAGTCGAAGGTGCTCTCGCAGACCAGTGCTCGTGACCTCCCGGGTCCGATGGACCTCGATGACGGGATCAGGGGTGCGTGGAAAGAGCGTGCGCGCCGAGAGCACGAACTCGGCCCGCGAGCCGAGTGCCTGCCGAGCGACCGGCTCCGGAGGGACGTCGGCCACCAGTACCCCGAGGCGACTGAGGACGCGGACGTCATCGACCCATAGCCCCTGCGCGCCATGGGGTTGGATATCGCCACTTGAGTCCGAGAGGGCCGAGACATGGCCGTGCACGACACTGGACAGCTCGTGCAGCCATGGCTGCAGAGGCAGTTGTTCCGAGCTCACGACAGCCTGCTCCTTCCCGGCCCGCGTGCCTCGCCACGAGACATCGAGACTCGGGGGTCTTGACACGTCGCATGACGAGGGTGAACGATCCGAGTACACCCAATATGAACGTTCTAACCCTGTCAAGGTGCGGAATTTGAACGTTCTACCGGCGGGCGCCCTGACCTGGACGCTCGTGAGCTCGATGAGGAGGGGCGCGTGGCACGCAAGGGCAATCGACCGACACTGCGGGACGTGGCCTCCGCGGCTGGTGTCTCGCTGCAGACGGTCAGCAATGTGCTCAACAACCCTGAGCGGGTCGCCCCTGCTACCCGAGAGCGGGTTACTGCCGACATCGCCAGGCTCGGCTTTCGCCCGAACGTCGCCGCCCGATCACTGCGCAAGCGCCGCGCCGATGCCCTCGGCATCCAGATTCCAGCCGTCGGGGCTCGCGGCTTCGGCACGATCCACGACGCGTTCCTCAGCGCACTCACGGTCGCCGCGCAGGAGGACAACGCCCACCTCATCCCCTTCGTGACCGAGGGCTCGCGGTCGATCGACGAGTACGAGCAGCTGGTCGCAGCGGGCACCGTCGACGGCTTCGTCCTCACCGACACGCACCCGGGCGACCCGCGCCCGGAGTGGCTGCGGGAACGGGACATCCCGTTCGTCTCCTTCGGTCGGATCTGGGACGACCCGGCGATCACGGACTGGGTCGATGTCGACGGGGCTGCGGGAACAGCCGCTGCCGTCGCCCACTTGGCCGATGCGGGCTACGCGCGGGTCGGCTTTCTCGGCTGGCCAGAGGGCTCGGCGACCGGCGATGACCGGTTGCGGGGCTGGCAGCGCGGTTGCGCCGACGTGGGGCTCGAGCAGGGACCGGTCGTCCGCGTCACTCAGGATGTCGCCGCCGCGCGGCGCGGCGCGAGCGAGTTGCTCGCCCAGCTCGAAGCGGGAGACGCGATCGTCTGCGTCTCGGACACGGTTGCGCTCGGCGTGCTGCTCGAGCTCGACAAGCATGGGTGGCGGTCCGGTGATGACATCGGTGTCGTGGGCTTCGACGACACGGAGCTGTCCTCAGTGTTCGGGCTGAGCACGATCCGTCAGCCCGTGGGCCGGATAGCGGCACATGTGCTGTCCCGGCTCCGGGGTGAGCAGCCCCGCAGCACCGGCACCCTCATCACCCCCCGCCTCGTCGCTCGCCGCTCTACGACCCGCTGACTGCTCCAGCGGCATACCCGTCCGCACGCTTCCCGCGCCACCCCGGCGGTCCCGACCGTGACCGCCGAACCACTTCGAGATTGGAGCACCATGACCACCTCTCCCCTGCGCCTGCGCGGCGCGCTCGTCGGCGGCGTCGCCGCCTCGCTGCTGCTCGCCGGGTGCGGCGGTGGCTTCTCCGGCGGGTCCACGGGCTCGAACACCGCTGCCTCCACCCAGACCGGACCGGTGAAGCTGACCGTCATGATCGGCTCGTCCGGCGACGCCGAGACCAATGCGGTCAAAGCGGCGGCCAGCGCTTGGGCGGCCAAGACCGGGAACACCGTCGACGTCGTCGCCGCCTCGGACCTGACCCAGCAGCTGGGTCAGGGCTTCGCCGGCGGCACACCGCCGGACGTCTTCTACACCGGCGCCGACGTCGTCGGCGACTACGCGAAGGCGGGCTACCTCTATGCCTACGGCAAGGACGTCGCCAGTGCCGGATTCCTGCCGGCCCTCGAGAAGGCATTCACCTACAAGGGCACGCTGCAGTGCGCTCCGAAGGACTACTCCACCCTCGCCTTGGTCATCAACACCGACATGTGGACCGCAGCCGGATTGACCGACGCCGACATCCCGAAGGACTGGGCCGGCCTTGAGACGGTGGCCGCCAAGCTCACCAAGAACGGCGTGACCGGCCTGGTCTTCAGCGGGGAGCACGACCGCGTCGGTGTCTTCCTCAAGCAGGCCGGCGGCTGGTTGGTCAACGCCGACGGCACTCAGGTCACCGCCGACACCGACGCGAACGCGGCCGGCCTGGCGGAGGTCAAGAAGCTGCTGGCCTCCGGCAACGTCAAGTTCGCCAAGGCCGTCGACGCCGGTTGGGGTGGCGAGGCGATCGGCAAGGGCAAGACGGCCATGACCATCGAGGGCAACTGGATCAGCGGCGCGATGACCAAGGACTACCCCACGATCAAGTACAAGGTCGTCGAGCTCCCCGCCGGTCCGGCCGGCAAGGGCACGCTCGCCTTCACCAACTGCTGGGGCATCGCCGCGAAGAGCAAGAACCAGGCAGCCGCTGTCGACTTGGTCAAAGCGTTCATCAGCACCGACCAGCAGATGGCCTTCGCCAAGGCCTTCGGCGTGATGCCCTCGACGACCGAGGCAAACGCCAAGTACAAGGCGGAATACCCCGCCAATGCCGCCTTCGCCGCCGGCGGCGACTACGGGCAGGGTCCGGTCAACTTCCCTGGTTGGGGGCCGGTCAAGACGGCATACAACAATGACATCGCCAACCTCGCCAATGTAGACCCCAAGTCGGTCCTCGGCACCTTGCAGAAGAACGCGACCGCGGCGATGTCGGGCTCGTGATGTCGGCGTCCGCAATCAAGCGGGCTCCCGGCCGTGGCGGCATCCACGGCCGGGAGGCCGTCGCGGGGTGGCTGTTCACCGCCCCACTCATCGTCATCCTCGGGGTCTTCCTCTTCATCCCCATCGTCATGGCGCTCTATGTGAGCCTGACCAACTGGAACGGCAACGGCTCCCCCTTCGCCGGCGGCGACAACGCCCAGTTCGTCGGACTGCGCAACTACACATCGCTTTTCACCGACGAGGGGCTGACCCGACAGACCTTCATGCAGTCCCTCAACAACAACTTCTGGTACGTGCTCCTCGTCGTCCCGATCCAGACCGCGACGTCGTTCCTGCTCGCCCTCGTCGTTAACAACCGCTTCCTCAAGGGACGCAGCTTCTTCCGGACCGCGTTCTATTTCCCCTCCGTCACCAGCTCGATCGCGATCTCGGTCGTGTTCCTCGTGCTCTTCGCCAACTCCGGCGTCGTCAACTCGCTGCTCAAGCTGGTCGGCATCGACGGCCCTCAGTGGTTCAACGACGCCCGGGGGATCTTCCACCTCGGCGGCGGCGAGGCACCGGCCTGGGCCACCGGTCAGATCCTCGGTCGCTCGCTGTGGGAGTGGACGGCCGGACCGTCGGTCGCGATGTGCGTCATCGTCATCCTCGCCGTGTGGACGACGACCGGCACCTTCATGCTGATGTTCCTCGCAGCCATGCAGGACCTGCCCGTCGAGGTGGACGAGGCTGCGGCACTCGACGGCGTCTCCCCGTGGCAGAAGCTCCGGCACGTCACCATCCCGATGCTCCGGCCGACGTTCTTCCTCGTCATCACCCTGGGCCTCATCGGCACCTGGCAGGTCTTCGACCAGATCTACGTGATGGGCAAAGGGCAGCCGGGTGGGACGACCCTGACCCCAGCCTTCCTGTCCTACCAACAGTCCTTCACGAACCTCAAGTACGGCAGCGGGGCGGCCATGGCCTTCGTCGTCTTCGTCATCATCATCCTGCTCACCTGGTTCCAGCGATGGCTGATGTCCGAGGAGCGCACCGAGCGCTCCCGGTTGCGTCGCGCCCAGCGAGCGGCGGCCCCCGGAGGTGCGGCATGAGACACACCACGCCCCTGTGGAAGAAGTCCCTCGCCTATGCCGTGCTCGTCGCCGTCGCCGCGATCTACCTCTACCCCTTCGTCATCCAAATCGCCACATCCTTCAAGACCGACGTCGAGGCGAGCAATGATGCTCTGTCCCTCGTGCCGAACCCGGTGTCGACCGCCGCGTGGAAGCGAATGTTCGGGCTGACCGAGGACTCCTCGGTTCCCTTCACCACGTGGCTCGGCAACTCGCTCTTTGTCACCGTCGTCGTCACGGCCGGCCGGGTCTTCTTCGACAGCCTGGCCGGTTACGCCCTGTCCCGGCTGCGCTTTCGGGGCCGGGGATTCCTCTTCGCCGCCTTGTTGGCCGTGATGAGCGTGCCAGGCGTCGCCCTGCTCATCCCGAAGTTCCTCATGGTGAGCTATCTCGGCATCTACGACACGTATGCCGCGATGATCCTGCCGCTCGTCGTGGACGCTGCGGGGGTCTTCATCATGAAGCAGTTCTTCGACAGCGTGCCGCTCTCGATCGAGGAGGCTGCTCGGATCGACGGAGCCGGGATCTTCCGGACGTTCTGGTCGATCGTGTTGCCAATGGCCCGTCCCGCCCTGCTCACCCTCACGATCCTGTCCTTCCAGGGCTCGTGGAACGAGTTCGGCCACTTCCTCGTCACGACACAGTCGGACAACCACAAGACACTTGTCACAGGTCTGGCCAGCCTGGTGAGCGGTCAGCTCGGCGCCGGCCAGCAGTTCCCGTTGAAGATGGGGGCCGCACTGCTGACGACCATCCCGGTGGCCATCCTCTTCTTCGTCTTCCAGCGTCACTTCGTCCAGGGCTCGAACGAGGGAGGCGTTAAGGGCTGAGCGCCTTCCCCCGCGCCCTGGCTCCTGCGGCGCGCCCCGTCCGCCGTGGTCGGGGCGCGCCGCGCTCGCTCTCGGGCCGGCTAGAGGCGTGGGATGAACACTCGCCCCTGGAGGGCCTCGTGGAGCAGCTCGGCCGCCCGGCGCGCGGCCACCAGGCGCAGCCCCTCGGCCTCGATCGCCGTCATCACCTCGGCCAGCGCCTCGGGCGTGACAAGGGGACCGATCTCCACCCGCGCCTCACGATAGGCCTGCCGCATCACCTCGATCTGCCCGCCGATGTGCCGCTGGGCCAGCCAGGCGAGCGCGACCGGATGCCGCCGCCACCCGGCATACCGCCGGTAGTCGGCCGGACAGTGGTCGAGCAGCCATTCGACGGCCCGATGCTCCCATCCGGGCGAGTGGGCCGGCGGCACGAGATCGGGCCAGCCGGGCGGCACATGCGCGTTCACGAGCCCAGTCTGCAAGGTGCGGCCGACACTGCTCGGCCGCCGCTCATCCCCACCCCGCCCCGGGCGGCGCCGGCGGCAGGGCGACGTGCCGCGGCCGGATGATCGTGACGATCCCACCGGAGCCGCCCTGCCAGGCCCGCTCGAAGCGGGCCCGGGGGTAGGTCGTGCGCACCTGCGCCGGGTCGCTCGTGTCGTGGGCGGCGGGGTCGAAGCAGACGACATCACCGGTCTCGGTGACGCCGGCGATGACGAGGAGATGTCCCGTGGTCGCATAGCCCGCCTCGGGCAGCTCGTCGGCGGTGAAGGCCACGGAGGCGACGAGCGGGATGCCGGTCCAGGCGAAGAGCTCCGCCTCGGCCACGCCACGCAGCCTCGTGACGACGGCGTCGAGGCCGCGCGAGGCGGCATACGCGGCGCCGAAGGCCCAGTTGCCGGCACCGCCATAGGCGAGGTCGTATGCTGCGCGCGCCGCGTGGTCGACGTCGGCGTCGCCCTCGTGGCCGTCGACCCAGGCGGTCTCGTCGGCGCTCGGCCCGACCCCCCAGTGCCGAAGCACCATGCTGATCGCCGTGGGTGAGCACCACGACCGGCCGCCGCCGTCCCACTGTGGGTAGTGCCCGGCGTGGGCGTGTTGCGGCAGCGGGGTGAGCTCGATGACGGCTGGCCGCCGCACCGGCGGGGTCTGGTCCGCGCCGGGGTGGCCGCCCGAGACCTCGGCCGGCGTCGAGGCCAGCGCGCTCACGGCGTGCAGCGTGGGCAGCGCCTCGCCCTCCGGGGCCCGCAGGTGCACCCGCAGCTGCCATCGGTCGAACGGCGCACCCTCGGCGGCCAGCACCGTGTCGGTGGCAACCCGGGCCAGCGGCCCGGTCTGGCCGGGCACGGACGTGCGGTGCAGGGCGCCCGGCTCGACCGGGTCGTCGGGGTCGCGCAGGCACCAGTGCGCGAGCACCAGCCATGGACTCCATTGCTCGGCCCCTGCTCCCACCTTGGCCTCGACGGTGATCCAGGAGCGAGCCGGGGTGTCCGCCGACCATGACGGCACCAGCTCGGCAACCGGGTGGTCGATGTGGACCACCGGGCCGGTCCAGGTCGCCGTGCGCACCGGCGGCAGGGTCGCGGTGGCGGGCCGACGGTCCTGCGGCAGGGCGGCATACGGATCGATGACGGCGGGCGGCCCGGCCGGACCCGACTGCAGTTGCTCGCCGGACCACCGCACGAGCGAGATGCGACCAGCGCTCACCATGGTCGGGGCGGGCGCAAGCGCACCGGCACGTCCCGGCGCCGTTGCGCCCCAGGCCAGTTGGGTTCGGCGGCCAGGGGTGCGGGTAGCTCGACGGCCGGTGGATGCATGACATAGACGAGCCCGCCCGACCTCGGCACCCAGACGTTCTCGAACTGCCCGCGGTCATAGACGACTCGGACCTGCCGGTTGTCGGCGATGAGATGCGCGGCCGGATCGTGACAGATGACATCACCAGTGGCTGTGAATCCGGAGATGACGAGCAAGTGCCCGGCTGTGGAATAGCCCGCCCCGGACAGCTCACTCGAGGCGAATGCCACCGAGGCGCCGAGCGGTATGCCGCGCGCGACGAACTGCTCCGCCTCGGCCAGCGACCGGAGCCGGGTGACGAAGGAGCGCAGGCCGAAGCGCGCGGCATACCCCGTGGCGAAGGGCCAGTTGCCGGCGCCCTGATAGGCGTAGTCGTAGACGCTGCGCGCGGCGAAGTCGACGTCGGCGTCGACGGACGGGTTCACCCAGGACAGCTGGCTCGGCGTCGGCCCGACGCCCCAATAACGCAGCAGCATCGCCGTCGTCGTCGGTGAGCACCACGCCTCGCCGCCACCATCGAACTGCGGGTAATGGCCGCGGTGGACGTCCTGGGACAACGGCGGCACCGGCAGCGCCACCCCGGCGCCGACACCGGTCCGACTCGTCGAGACCGGTCCGCTCGGCAACGAGGACGCCATCACGGTGACCATGGTGGCGCGGGGCCAGGCCCACGTGCCGACCGGACGCAGCAGCCGAACCCGCACCTCGTAGCCGACGAGGCGCACCCCCGACATTGCGACGACCGTGTCGGTCGACACCCGGGCGATCGCGCTGCTCTGACCCGCGACCGAGGTCCGGTGGATCGCACCCCCGAGGGCGGGGTCCAGGTCGCTCCACCGTCCCATGACGAACCAGCCCGACCACGCCGTCGCGGTGCGGACGCGCACCTCGACCTGGGCCCAGGTCAGCACGGGTGTGCGGATGTTCCACGACGGCACGAGCTCGGTGAAGGGGAAGGGCGGTCGGATCTCGCCGGAGGACCAGACCTTCGAGTCGTAGGTGGTGGGGACGGCCCCCGGCCGGTAGGGGTCGGTGTAGCTCACCCGCGCCTGCGCTGACCAGGTGAGCTCGCCATCCCGCCAGGCGAGCGTCCAGATCGGACGGGAGGTGGCAGCAGCCGCACTCGGCGCGTGAGTCGTCGACGCGCCGACGAGTGCCGCACCCACGGCACCGGTGAGCACGGCACGGCGACTCGGCCGCGGGGAGAGCTCAGGCATGGTCCCGACCATACGCTCGTGAACAGCCTGGTGGGGTCGGCCAGTCGGCCGACCCCACCAGTCACTTCTACCCCGCGGCTCCCTTCCATCGCGACGGCTCGTTCCTCGCCGCCGCCCCGGACTCGCTAGATCGTCACCGCACGAGCTCGATGTGCACGGTTCCTCAGCGCTCCCCACAGCGACGGCTCGTTCCTCGCCGCCGCCCCGGACTCGCTAGATCGTCACCGCACGAGGGAGCGCAGGACGTACTGCAGGATCCCGTCGTTGCGGTAGTAGTCGCGCTCACCGGGGGTGTCGATCCGCAGCACCGCGTCGAACTCGACGACGCCGCCGGCCGCCTTGGTGGCCGTGACGTGCAGGGTGCGCGGGGTGCGACCCTCGTTGAGCTCGGTGACCCCCGCGATGTCGAAGGTCTCGGTGCCGTCCAGACCCAGGCTCGCGGCGTTCTGCCCGGCCGGGAACTGCAGCGGCAGCACACCCATGCCGATGAGGTTGGAGCGGTGGATCCGCTCGTAGCTCTCGGCGATGACCGCCTTCACCCCGAGCAGCCGGGTGCCCTTGGCCGCCCAGTCGCGCGAGGAGCCGGAGCCGTACTCCTTGCCGGCGAGGATGACCAGCGGCACGCCCGCCGCCTGGTATGCCGCGGACGCGTCGTAGATCGTCGTCTGCGGCGCACCCTCAGCGAGGAAGTCGCGGGTGAAGCCACCCTCGACCCCGTCGAGCAGCTGGTTCTTGAGGCGGATGTTGGCGAACGTGCCGCGGATCATCACCTCGTGGTTGCCACGACGGCTGCCGTAGGAGTTGAAGTCCCGCTTGTCGACCCCGTGCTCGGCGAGGTAGCGACCGGCCGGGCTGTCGGCCTTGATCGAGCCCGCCGGGCTGATGTGGTCGGTCGTCACCGAGTCGCCGAGCACCGCGAGGACGCGGGCGCCGGAGATGTCCGACACCGCCGCCGGCTCCATGCCCATGCCGTCGAAGTACGGGGGCTTGCGCACGTAGGTCGAGTCGCCGTCCCACGAGAAGGTCGACCCGGTCGGCGTCTCCAGACCCTGCCAGCGGGCGTCGCCGGCGAAGACGTCGGCGTAGTCCTTGACGAAGAGGTCCTTGGTGATCGCCGTGGCGATGGTCGCCTCGACGTCGGCCGGGGCCGGCCAGATGTCGCGCAGGTAGACGTCGTTGCCATCGCCGTCCTGGCCGAGGGGCTCGAGCTCGAAGTCGAAGTCCATCGTGCCGGCCAGCGCGTAGGCGATGACCAGCGGCGGGCTGGCGAGGTAGTTCATCTTGACGTCCGGGTTGATCCGGCCCTCGAAGTTGCGGTTGCCGGACAGCACGGCAGCGACCGCGAGGTCGTTGGCCTGGACCGCGGCCGAGATCTCCTCGGGCAGCGGGCCGGAGTTGCCGATGCACGTCGCGCAGCCGTAGCCGACGAGGTTGAAGCCGAGCTTGTCGAGGTAGGGCCACAGGCCCGCGGCCTCGTAGTAGCCGGTGACGACCTTGCTGCCGGGGGCCATCGAGGTCTTGACCCACGGCTTGGTCGCCAGGCCCTTGTCGACGGCGTTCTTGGCCAGCATCGCGGCCGCCATCATCACCGACGGGTTGGACGTGTTCGTGCACGAGGTGATCGACGCGATGACGACCGCGCCGTCCCTGAGTCCGAAGCTCGCCCCCTCGCGGTCCACCGGCACCTCGCGCACGTCACCGTCGACCCCATAGTTCTTGACGTCGATGCCGAACTGCTGCTTGGCCTCGGCGAGGACGATCCGGTCCTGCGGGCGCTTCGGGCCGGCGATCGAGGGCACGACCGTCGACAGGTCGAGCTCGAGCCGCTCGGAGAAGCGCGGCTCGGCGTCGGGGTCCAGCCACATGCCCTGCTCCTTGGCATAGGCCTCGGTGAGGGCGACGGTGGCCTCGTCGCGGCCGGTGAGCCGCAGGTAGTCGAGGGTGACGTCGTCGATCGGGAAGATCGCGCAGGTCGAGCCGAACTCGGGGCTCATGTTGCCGATCGTCGCGCGGTTGGCCAGCGGCAGGGCTGCGACGCCGGCGCCGTAGAACTCGACGAACTTGCCGACGACGCCGTGCTTGCGCAGCAGGTCGGTGATGGTGAGCACGACGTCGGTGGCGGTGACGCCGGCCGGGATCGAGCCGCTGAGCTTGAAGCCGACGACCCGCGGGATGAGCATCGACACCGGCTGGCCGAGCATGGCCGCCTCGGCCTCGATGCCGCCGACGCCCCAGCCGAGCACGCCGAGGCCGTTGACCATCGTCGTGTGCGAGTCGGTGCCGACGCAAGTGTCCGGGTATGCCGTGCGCTCGCCATTGACGTCGCGGACCATGGTGACCCGGGCCAGCCGCTCGATGTTCACCTGGTGGACGATCCCGGTGCCGGGCGGGACGACCTTGAAGTCGTCGAAGGCGGTCTGGCCCCAGCGCAGGAACTTGTAGCGCTCGCCGTTGCGCTCGTACTCGAGCTCCACGTTGCGCTCGAAGGCGTCGGCGCGGCCGAAGACGTCGATCTGCACCGAGTGATCGATGACCAGCTCGGCCGGGCTCAGCGGGTTCACCTTGGTCGGATCGCCACCGAGGTCGGCGACCGCCTCGCGCATCGTCGCGAGGTCGACGACGCAGGGCACGCCGGTGAAGTCCTGCATGATGACCCGGGCGGGGGTGAACTGGATCTCGGTGTCCGGCTCGGCGGTCTCGTCCCAGCTGCCGAGGGCGCGGATGTGCTCCTCGGTGATGTTCGCGCCGTCCTCGGTGCGCAGGAGGTTCTCCAGCAGGACCTTGAGGCTGTACGGCAGGGTGGCGCTCCCCTCGACCGTGCCGATCCGGTAGATCGTGTAGCGGTCCTCGCCGACGGCGAGCTCGCCCTTGGCTCCGAAGCTGTTGACCTGCTCGACGTTGCCCACGTGGGCTCCCTTCCGGTCTCGCCCGACGCACCCAACCGCGCTGTCGGGGGCTTTATCTTGACATCAAGATAAATCTACCACGGTGCCGAGCGCACCGCTGTCGATCCTGACTCCGATCCTGCCGCATCCACGCGCCATCGTCATCGCCGGGGGGCCGAAACCTCGAGGGTCGCGATGCACTCGACGTGGTGGGTCATCGGGAAGGCGTCGTATGCCGCGAGGCCGGCCAGCCGGTAGCCGGCGGCTGCCGCATAGGCCAGGTCGCGGGCCAGCGCCGCCGGGTCGCAGGCGACATAGGCGACCCGGCGTGGCTGCAGCGCGCAGATCGCCTCGACCACGGTGCGGCCGGCGCCGGACCGCGGCGGGTCCAGGACGACGAGGTCGGCCGTGGTCAGCTCGGCGACCAGCTCCTGCACGCCGCCGGCCCGCACGCTCACCCACGGGCGGTCCGCAGCATTGGCGACCGCATCGGCGCACGCCGCTCGGTCGCCCTCGATCGCGACCACCGACCCGGTCGGCCCGACGGCATCGGCGAGAGCGAGGGCGAAGAGCCCCGCACCGGCATAGAGGTCGACGGCGTGCTCCCCGGGTCGGGGCGCCAGCTCGGCGAGCACCCGGTCGACATAGGTGGCTGCCGCGCCGGGGTGCACCTGCCAGAAGCCCCGCGCCGCGACCTCAAGCTCGCCCTGCCAGGCGGTCGCGCCGACCCGCTCGCGGACCGTGGTCATCGGGGCCGCCGGCTCCCCCACCGGGACGACCACCGGCTCCCCTACCGACGGCACGATCAGCTCGACCGCTCGGGCGCCGCGCCAGTCGCGCTGCAGCACACCGGAGTCCACGATATCAGCCGACGCGATAGGGCAGTCGTCGATGGGCAGCACGGCGCGTGACCGATGCGGATGCAGCCCGGCCCGGCCGGTGGGTCCCACGGCGAGCTCGACCCGAGTGCGCCAGCGCAGGCCCGCGACGTCCCCCGGGACCGGCAGCACCTCGACGTCGACGTCCACCCCGGCCAGCCGGGTCAGCTGCTCGCGCACGACGGCTGCCTTGAGCCGCCGCTGCGCGGTGAGCTCGGCGTGCTGCCAGTCGCAGCCGCCGCACCCACCCGGGCCGGCGACGCGGCATACCGGCTCGATCCGGTCCGGCGAGGCGGTCAGCACCCGCACCGCGTCGGCGCGCAGGAAGCGGTCCTCGGTGCCGCCCTCGGTCACCCGCGCCACGACCCGCTCGCCGGGCAGGGTATGCCGCACGAAGAGGACGCGGCCCTCGTGCCGGGCGACGCAGTGCCCACCGTGGGCGACCGGGCCGACCTCGACCTCGACCTCGGTGCCGACGAGCGACTCGCCGCGCACCTGGGCCTCCCGGGCACCGGCGCGGCGCGGGCCGGGCCCTCCGGCTCGACCGCCGGGGCGACCGCGTCGCTGCGGGCGACGCCCGGAGGATCCCGTGGGAGCCGTCACTGCGGCATCCACCCGGCGCGCCCGACCGGCTGGTCGAAGCGCTCCTCCTCCTGCTCCTGACCCTCCGAGCTGCGCAGCTGCCACGGGACGCTGGCGACCATGACGCCGGGGATGAAGTGCAACCGCACCCGCAGCCGCAGCGCGGACTGGTTGTGCAGCACCTGCTCGTACCAGTGGCCGACGACGTATTCCGGGACGTAGACGATGATGACGTCGCGGGGGCTGCCGGCCCGGATCGACTTGACGTAGTCGATGATCGGCCGGGTGATCTCGCGGTAGGGCGAGGCGATGATCTTGAGCGGGACGGGGATGTCGCGGGCGATCCAGTCGTCGCGCAGTGCCTGGGTGTCGTCCGGGTCGACCTCGACCGTGAGGGCCTCGAGATAGGACGGCCGGGTGGCCCGGGCGTAGGCGAGCGCTCGGACCGCTGGCTTGTGCAGCTTGGAGACCAGGACGATGGCGTGCACCCGGCTGGGCAGGACCTGCTCGTCGGTCGTGCCGGCCAGCTGCAGCTCACGACTCACCGAGCGGTAGTGCCGGCTGATGCCGAGCATCATGAGGAAGAGCACGGCCATCGCGAGGATCGCGTACTTCGCCCCCGCGTTGAACTTCGTGATGAGCACGACGACGAGCACGGTGATCGACATCGCGGCGCCGATGGCGTTGATGATCCGCGAGGTGCGCGCCGCCTTCTTCGCCCTCTCGTCGACCTCGGGGTCGCGCAGCAGCCGGTTCCAGTGCCGGATCATGCCCGTCTGGCTCATCGAGAACGAGACGAAGACGCCGACGATGTAGAGCTGGATGAGCTGGGTGACCTCGGCGTGGTAGACGACGATGAGCGCGATCGCCGCCCCGGCGAGGATGAGGATGCCGTTGGAGAAGGCCAGCCGGTCACCCCGGGTGTGCAGCTGGCGCGGCAGGTAGCCGTCCTTGGCGAGGATCGACCCGAGCACCGGGAAGCCGTTGAAGGCGGTGTTGGCGGCGAGGATGAGGATGATGCCGGTCACCGCCGCGACGACGTAGGTGCCCAGCGGGAAGCCGTCGAAGACGGTCTTGGCGAGCTGGCCGATGACGGTGTCCTGCGAATAGGCCTCGCCGACCGGGACGCCGTTGTTGAGCAGCTGATGGGCCGGGTCGTCGGCCATCTGCACGCCGGTGAGCCGCGACAGGGTGATGATCGAGGCGAGCATGCAGATCGAGATCGTGCCCATGAGCAGCAGGGTGGTCGCGGCATTCTTGCTCTTGGGCTTCTGGAAGGCGGGCACGCCGTTGGAGATCGCCTCGACCCCGGTGAGCGCGGCACACCCGGAGGAGAAGGCCCGCAGCAGCAGGAAGGTCGCCGCCAGCCCGGTGAGCTCCTCACCGCCCTCCGGGATGAGCTGGTATGCCGCGCTCGGCGCCTGCCCCAAGGTGCCGGTGAGCTGGCGATAGAAGCCGTAGACGCCCATCCCGATGATGCTCACCATGAAGGCGTAGACGGGGATGGCGAAGGCCTTGCCGGACTCGCGGACGCCGCGGAGGTTCATCGCGGTGAGGCCGACGACGAGAGCGACCGCGACGACCACCTCGTGGCCGTCGAGGAAGGACAGCGCCGACTTGGCGTTCTGCACGCCCGAGGAGATCGACACCGCGACGGTGAGCACGTAGTCGACGAGCAGAGCGCTCGCGACGGTCAGGCCGGCCCTGTGGCCGAGGTTCTCGGTCGCGACCTCGTAGTCGCCGCCGCCGGAGGGATAGGCGTGCACGTTCTGCCGGTAGGACGCGACGACGACGACCATGACGAAGACCACGCCGAGGGTGATCTGCCACGAGTGGGTCGTCGCAAAGGCGCCACCGGCGAGCCCGAGCATGAGCAGGATCTCGTCGGGGGCATAGGCGACCGACGAGAGCGCATCACTGGCAAAGATGGGGAGGGCGAGCTTCTTGGGGAGCAGGGTCTCCCCGAGACGATCGCTGCGCATCGCGCGCCCGACGAGGATCCGCTTGACGACGCGGCCGGAGCTTGGCACGCCCGCCATCGTATGCCGCCTGGCTGGCAGCGCGTGGGTGCAGGTGTAGCGTCGGCGACGTGCACTTCGTCATCATGGGCTGCGGCCGCGTGGGTGCCACCCTCGCCAAGAGCCTCTCGGACCGCGGTCACGATGTCGCGGTCATCGACATGGAGGCCAGCGCCTTCCGCCGGCTCGGCAGCTCCTTCGAGGGCCGTACGGTGACCGGGATGGGCTTCGACCGCGGGGTCCTGCTCGCTGCCGGCATCAAGGACGCCTACGCCTTCGCCGCCGTCTCCAGCGGCGACAACTCCAACATCCTCGCCGCGCGGGTGGCCCGCGAGACGTTCGGCGTCGAGCACGTCGCGGCCCGCATCTACGACCCGCGCCGGGCCGAGGTCTATCAGCGGCTCGGCATCCCCACGGTCGCCACGGTCCGCTGGACCGCCGACCAGTTCATGCACCGGCTGCTCCCCCTGGGTGCCGTGCCCGCCTTCACCGACCCCAGCGGCCGGGTCGTCGTCGCCGAGGTGCCGGTGGCCACCGCCTGGGTGGGCAACCGGATCGTCGAGGTCGAGCGCCTCGCCGAGACCCGGATCGGCTTCCTCACCCGGCTCGGCGAGGGCCTGGTCCCCAGTGTCGACACCGTGCTGCAGGACGGCGACTTCGTGCATGTCGTCGCCGACGCCGAGGACCTCGAGCGGGTCGAGCGGGTCCTCAAGGGCGCGCCCCCGCACGACTGACCCGACCCCCCAGAGCCAGCCCCGCGGCATACCTCGAAGCCCAGCAGGAGAGCAGCATGCGCGTCGTCATCGCCGGAGCCGGCAGCGTCGGGCGGTCGATCGCCCGCGAGCTGCTGCACAACAGCCACGAGGTGCTGCTCATCGACCGCGACGCCGACGACGTCGTCGCCTCGCGGGTGCCGGATGCCGCATGGCTGCTCGCCGACGCGTGCGAGATCGCGGCGCTCGAGGAGGCCCGCCTCGACCAGTGCGACGTCGTCGTCGCGGCCACCGGCGACGACAAGGCCAACCTCGTCGTGTCGCTGCTCGCCAAGACGGAGTTCGGGGTGCCCCGCACGGTGGCCCGGGTCAACAACCCGAAGAACGAGTGGATGTTCGACGAGGCGTGGGGCGTCGACGTCGCCGTGTCGACGCCGCGGCTGATGACCGCCCTCGTCGAGGAGGCGGTGAGCGTCGGCGACCTGGTGCGGATCTTCGAGTTCCGCCAGGCCAAGGCCGCGATGGTCGAGCTCACCCTGCCCCCCAACAGCCCCTACGCCGGAGCGCGGGTCGGCGACATCCCGTGGCCACCGGACACCGTGCTCGTCGGCATCATCCGCGAGGACCGGCCGATCGCCCCGAGCCGCGACGACGCGCTCGAGCCGCACGACGAGCTGCTCTTCCTCACCAACCACGACACCGAGGACGACCTCGAGAACCTGCTCTCCCCCGGCCACCAGCCGCGCCAGCACGACGACGACGAGGTCTGAGGAGGCGGGAATGGCGAACGAGGCGGCATACCGGATCGTCGCGCTGAGCCCGCAGTCCTGGCCGGCCTTCGAGGCGCTCGTGCTGCGCCACAACGGGATCTTCGGCGGCTGCTGGTGCACGTGGTTCCACGACGGGCACCCGAGCTGCGCGGGCCGCGGGGAGACCTTCGAGGGCAACCGGACCATCAAGAAGCGGCTCGTCGACGAGGGGGTGGCCCACGCCGCCCTCGTCATGGACGGCGACGAGGCGGTGGCCTGGGCCGAGTACGGCACGCCCGCCGAGCTGCCCACGATCCACCACCGCAAGGAGTACGACGCCACCTCGGTCCGACCGCCGGACTACCGGATCACCTGCGTCTTCGTCGACAAGCGACACCGACGCCGCGGGGTGGCCGAGCTCGCGGTCGCGGGGGCGCTCGAGCTCATCGCCCAGGCCGGCGGCGGCGTCGTCGAGGGCTACCCGCACGACCTCACCCACCAGACCACGAAGATGTCCTCGTCGTTCCTCTACAACACGACCCGTCGGGTCTACGAGCGACTCGGATTCAGCTACGACCGCCCCAAGGGGCTGAAGAACTGCGTGATGGTCAAGACCGTCGACGCGGCCTGAGCGCGGCGTCAGTCCCGAACCGGCCGCTTCCGGCCGGCTCCCTCGTCCCTCACTCGCCGGCGCGGCCTGGGACGTCCACAACACGTCGACATCCCGAACCGGCCGCTTCCGGCCGGCTCCCTCGTCCCTCACTCGCCGGCGCGGCC
>ERZ795053.2073-NODE-2073-length-24698-cov-10.885038_pt1 | contig 24698 bp, 16 predicted proteins | sample MGYA00375137_ERZ795053 | MGnify/ENA primary metagenome ERZ795053 (study PRJEB30182, sample SAMN05720284) | activated sludge metagenome | isolation source: Anaerobic digester | place: Hong Kong | collected 2014-12-17 ...
AGTTCAAGAGCCAGCCATCGCAGTTCAACAACCAGTAAAAGGTCTTTAACCGGTTGGGGAGGTTCACCAAAACGATCGATTAGTTGATTTTTTATGACGTTAAGTTCATCCTTGTTTTTGACGTTATCGAGTTCGCGGTACAGGCGAATTCTTTCGGCTGTGTTGGAAACGTAATCGGAAGGAATTACAATTTCCATATCGGTTTCAATGTGGCAATCGCCATTAATCGGTTTCCATTCCAGCTGTTTTTTTGCCGATTCTTCTTGAAAAAGGTCTTTAAATTCGGATTCTTTGAGTTCTTCTATAGCTTCGTCGAGAATGCGCTGGTAGGTTTCGAATCCTATTTCGGAAATAAAGCCACTTTGTTCGCCACCCAATAAATTTCCGGCCCCCCTAATATCCAAATCTTGCATAGCTATGCTAAACCCGCTCCCCAGTTCCGAAAATTCTTCAATAGCCTTTAATCTTCGACGGGCATCGTTGGTTAGCGTTTCCATTGGTGGTGCAAGAAGGTAGCAAAATGCTTTTTTGTTGGAACGCCCTACGCGACCGCGTAACTGGTGTAAATCGCTAAGTCCGAACATTTGGGCGTTATTAATAATCATAGTGTTTGCGTTGGGAATATCAAGCCCCGATTCGATTATTGCCGTTGAAATGAGAACATCGTAATCGCCGTTGATAAATTCTAATATTGTTCGTTCCAGTTCGTTTGGATCCATTTGACCATGCGCTATAGCCGTTTTAATTTTGGGGCTGATCTTATGAATCATTGTTTGAACTTCCAGAATGTTTTGAACCCGATTATGCACAAAGAATACCTGTCCGCCACGGGTTACTTCGTATTCAATGGCTTCTTTGATAATTGTGGTGTTAAACGTGTGAAGTTCGGTGTATATTGGATGCCTGTTGGGTGGCGGAGTGTTAATAATCGAAAGATCGCGGGCTCCCATTAACGAAAATTGCAATGTGCGTGGAATTGGGGTTGCCGTTAAGGTTAACGTATCGACGTTGAGTTTGAGCATTTTGAGTTTTTCCTTTGCCGAAACGCCAAACTTTTGTTCCTCGTCAACAACTAGTAAGCCTAAATCCTTAAACTTAATTGATTTACTTAAGAGGGAATGGGTTCCTACAATAATGTCGATTTTTCCTTCAGCCAGTTTTTCTTTTATTTCTTTTTGCTGTGCCGAAGTTTTCATTCTGTTTATAAACTCAACGGTACACGGAAAATTTTTAAGACGCGAGGTAAAGGTTCGATAGTGTTGTAGGGCCAAAATGGTTGTAGGAACTAATACGGCAACCTGCTTGCTGTCGGTTACGGCTTTAAACGCAGCTCTAATGGCCACTTCGGTTTTTCCGAAACCCACATCGCCGCAAACTAACCTGTCCATAGGTCTGTTTAGTTCCATGTCCTCCTTTACGGCCTTTGTTGCTTTTTCTTGATCGGGAGTATCTTCAAATACAAACGATGCTTCAAGTTCCTGCTGTAAGTACGTGTCAGGGGAAAAGGCAAAACCTTGCTGCGCTTTTCGCTTGGCATAAAGGGCAATGAGTTCTTTGGCAATGTCCTTTATTTTGCTTTTGGTTTTTGTTTTTAACTTTTGCCAAGCACCGGAACCTAACTTATATATTTTAGGACTTTCGGCATCTTTTCCACGATACTTCGATATTTTATGAAGATTATGAATGCTGACAAGCAGGGTATCATTATCCTGATAGTTTAATCGGATTGCCTCTTGTTTTTTACCATTTACTTCGGTGGATACCAACCCTCCAAACACGCCTATACCATGGTCGATATGGACAACATAATCACCAACCTGAAGGTTAATGAGTTCTTGCATGGATAGCGCATCACGCCTGCTAAACTCATGCTTCAACTTAAATTTATCGTACCTGTCGAATAGTTGGTGATCGGTGTAGAGGCAAATCCTCAAGTTGTGGTCAACAAACCCCTCGTGAATCGAAAAAGAAATGGGAGTGAAATTCAGGTCGGGGTCTATGTTTTGCAGGATGTTTTTTATTCGCTCATGTTGCGAAGGATTTTCTGCTAAAAAGTATGTATGATAACCTTTCAGGCTATTTTCGGAAATGTTGCTAGCTAAGAGTTCGAAGTTTTTGTTGAATGCAGGTTGAGGTGAAGTTCCAAAATCAACGGTTTCAAAATTTTGCCCGTATGGCCTTAGTCCAAAGGTTACCGTTTTAAATGGTTTTAGACTATTAAAAATTTCCTTTCCGTCGGCAAACTTTTCCGAAGTTATTTGCTCTTCTGTCAACAGGGCTTGCAATTCCGAAACTTTTTCCAGAACCAGTTCCATGTTTTTTATCCAAACAACCGTGTTTTGTGGCAGTTGGCTGGGCATTACCTGCATTTGTTCGGTTGCAAGGGCTTGAACGTTGGGAATAATGAAGGCCGATTCTACAATATCCTTCGAGAGTTGGTTTTCGATGTCGAAGGTTCTAATCGATTCTACCTCATCACCGAAAAAATCAATTCTGTATGGTAGGGACGATGAGTACGAAAATATATCGATAATGCTGCCTCGTCTCGAAAACTGACCGGGTTCATACACAAAATCAACCTTTTCGAAACTGTACTCCAGCAACACCTCGCTGGTAAAATCCGGCGAAAGTTTTTCTCCTGTTTTAATGCTAAGACTTTTCTTTTTAAGAAAATCTATCGAGGAAATTTTCTCGAAAAGAGCGTCGGGATACGTTACTATTATTTGGGGCGAATTTGGGTTGCTATTTAATGCGGTAAGTGCGCCTATGGTGTCGGTACGCTGTATTATTGCCTCGGGTAAGGTTTGGTCGAATTGCACGGAGCGTTTATAGGATGAAGGGAAAAAGAATGTTTCCGATTGACTTATAAAGTTTGTAATGTCGGTATAGAGAAAAGCCGCTTCTTCCTTATTGTTTGCAACAACCAGCAAAGGTATGTTGTTACTCTTAGCAAACGCTGCCAGCAAAAACGATACTGACGATCCTGCCAATCCTTTTGCGTAAACATTGCCCTGCTGTAATAGTTTCTGGATTACACTTAACTGAGGGTGTTCTAAAAACTTTTGATATAAAAGATTTATATCTTCCAAAGCATTCATTTTTCGAATGCAAATTTAACTTTTTATGTATTGATGCTCAAAAAGGTTTAACGGTAAATTAGGGTTGAACATCTTTTTGGAAACGAAACGTTGATTTTTTGCAGATAAGATTAACTACAAGGAAGTTTTGTAGGTTGCGGAAACATCAAAAAGCAACTATGCCTTTTAGTCTTTTTCGACATTTTTCTTTAAAAGAAGCGAGTAATCGCTTGTGTCCCATTCTGCACTTTTCCCGTTAACAGCAATAGAGTCGAGAGGAAACGAGGTGCAGCAACCATCGCTATGCTTAATAACTTTTATTGTGATTGTATCGGTATCGGATTGATTCAGGTAAACATAAAAGTTGGAAAATTCTCCTATTTCGGAGCAAACGGCAATATTTGTTTCAATAACGTTCTGAACCCAACCGGTTGAAATAAGGTTGAAGTCCACTTTCGTTTTATTCCCATCCTTTTCGGCATACCAAATTTTTATAGAATCCGAATTATAGATGTTATCCGAAATTAGGTTTTCCTGACTATTCGACGCATCAACAATTTTTATCAGTATAGACGAAGGGGGATTAACGCAATCCTTACAGTCGTTATCGAGAGAACATGAGGTAACGAAAAAAAACATTGACACAGCAATACCTATGTAACCTAAGAAAAAACGTTTCATTGCAAGTTAAAAGCGATTAAATCCATTTTAGTATTTCGGCAACAATAGCTTTTGCCCCTTCGGCAATGTCAACAATGCTGGCATCGAGCATGTAGCAAGGAGTAGAAAAAACCATGTTTTTTTCATCGACAACCACCTGTGCATGGTTGGTTTGCTGATGTTTTGCTCCGAGGGTTTCCAGGGCCTTTATCGTGGTGGCATCTTTTCCAACGGTAAGCGTAACATTTCCTAATACTTTGGCCATTAGTACAGGGGCAATGCAAAGGGCGCCGATTGGCTTGTGCAGTTTGTGCATTCCCTTTATGGCATTTTCTACCTCCGGAATTACCGTGCAATTTTGGCCTTTAAAAGCCCATGTTGACAGATTTTTTGCAACGCCCATTCCTCCCGGGAAAATTAGAGCATCGAAAAGTTCGGGGTTAAATTCCGATAAAGGCTTAATTTTTCCACGAGCAATTCGTGCCGACTCAACCAAAACATTTCGGGCTTCATTCATTACATTCCCATCAACATGGTTTATAACATGATGTTGGGGAATGTCGGGAGCAAATATTTCGTAAGTTGCTCCTTTTCTTGTAATGGCGTATAAGGTCATAACTGCTTCGTGAATTTCCGAACCGTCAAACACTCCGCAACCCGATAAAATGACAGCAAACTTTTTTACGTTGCTCATGGCAAAATGCTTTTATTTTGTAACCCAAAGTAAGTAAACTTTACCTAATTTGCAAATTCATTAATTGGTATAAAAATGGAAAAAGGGCTAAGAACATTTGTTGCAATAGAGTTTAAACCTGAGGCTAAACTGCTTAGTTGTTGGAACGAAATAGTTAGGCAAACCAAAATGGATTCGATAAAGTGGGTTAACGATAAAACTCTACACTTAACGTTACATTTTCTGGGCAATACGCCAATAAGTTTGGTTGAAAAAATTAAGAGCGATTTGCATGCAAGCGTTGAAGGATTTGGAAGTTTTTCCTGCAGTTTAAAAAGTTTGGGATATTTCGGGAATCCGATACCTAAGGTAGTTTGGGTTGGAATCGATAAATCCGAGAAAATAGTTGAACTCCAAAAGAAGGTAGAACAGGTGGTAAACAATAATGGCTTTGAATCCGATATCCGAGGGTTTAACCCTCATATTACGCTAGGTAGGGTTAAGTTTATGAACAGTGTTCAACCTTTTAGGGAACTTATTGAAAAGTATAATGGGGAACCGTTTCAGGAGAATACGGTGGATAAGTTAATTTTTTACCGAAGCGATCTTAGACCAACGGGTCCGATATATACTCCTATTGATGTGATTAAATTGTGAGTTATTTAAGTTGAGTGGAAGAAAAGAATGTAAACAGTTAATCCTAATTTCTATGCCATAAACATTTTTCAGAAGCAGGATTGAAGTACACACTAAACTCCTTTACCCCTGAAAACGGTGAGGATGGTGTAAATCATTATTTTGAAGTCCACAAAAAGCGACATGTTTTCTAGGTAGAGTAAATCGTATCTGAGTCTTTCGGTCATCTGCTCTACGTTTTCGGCATAACCGTACTTTACTTGTCCCCACGAGGTAATTCCCGGTTTTACCTTTTGTAAGTGTATGTAATGAGGGGCAACCTTTACAATTTGGTCGATGTAAAATTGCCTTTCGGGACGGGGTCCAACAAGCGACATGTCGCCTCGAAAAACGTTGTAAAAGTTTGGAATTTCGTCGAGGCGGGTTTTGCGCATGAATCGGCCAATGGGAGTTACCCTGTTATCGGATTTGCTCGATAGAGCAGGCCCGCCATTTTCGGCATCAACATACATACTGCGAAATTTGTAGAGTGTGAAGGGTTTTCCGTACTGTCCAATTCTTTCCTGTTTAAATATAATGGGTCCTTTCGACGTTAGTTTTATGGTAATTGCCAAAACAACCGCCAATGGCGATAGCAAAATAATGGCGAGTAACGATAGCATGTAGTCGGTTAGTTCTTTAAGGTTTGCCTGCCAGGGCGATAGCAGTTCAAACGAAATGCTTAGTAGCGGGGCATTTAAAATTCCGCTCATTTTCACCCTGCCAATTAAAATATCGTACATGCTGGGAGTTGCTTTTATGGAAACGTTTAGCGGAATTAAAACGTTAAAAATCGCTTTGAGTTCTTCGGTATTTTCGCTATCCGTGGCCAAAATAACCTCTTCAATGTTGTTGTCGGTTATTACCTGTGTAATATTTTTTATGGTTCCCAGTTCGGGTAACATGTTGGAAAGGGAATCGGTGCCTTCCGATGTTTTTATGTAGCCTATAACTTTAAAACCCTGCGATTTTTTTTCGGCATTAAGTTCATTTATTGTGCTAATGGCCTTTTCTCCATTGCCAACAATTAAGGTTGGAAATCCTATTTTCCTGTTGTGTATGTTATGAACAATTCTTGTGGTGAGAATAACCCGAGGAATGTATGTTAGCACAAATTCAAGTACGAAAAGGCTCAGAAGAATAATGTAGTAGGTTTTATACGAAACAATGTAGTCGTCTAGCAGCAGCATAAAAAAGAGAATTAAGCTGCCGATAATGGTAAATCCTAACGACATGCCAAATTCCTTGAGCCTCGTTTTTCGCAGTATTTTTTGATAAAATCCGGCTATTCCGAAAAGTGAAATCCAGAATAACGGGAAAAATAGTAATCCCAGCACAAATTTCAAGTCGGGGTGAAATGTTAGGTCTATGCCGTACAGTTGGGATTCGACATATTTTTTTCGAAAGATGTTAAAAAGCGTCCAAGTTGCAGCACTGCCCAGAAAATCGAATATTAAATAAAGGTATGTAAGCCCTCGGAACTTTTTCATCGGAAAAAATAATTGTATGGGTTCGCAAAATACTAAAAAGCAGCCGATGTTTAGTTTTCCCAGCCCAACTTTTTTGTGATAGCATCTAAAATTTGGAACGATTTTCCGGCCAGTTGAAATCCGAGAAGCGGCTCTTTTCCCGTTTCGATACTGCTGATTAGCATGTCAGTATCTTTGCTTAATTGAAACTGATTGGCCGGATTATAGATGCTTACTTCTTCTTGAAACTGTTGGCTTTCGACATCAACAGTTAATTGAGCGCTATTGGTAGGATTTAAGTTTAGGTGATAGGTCGATGCGGAGTTGTTGTTGAAATCGATTAAAACCATTACTTTGGAAGGAGTTGAACTACACAAGGGGAGTTCGTAAACCCTGATTTTACGAATTTCGTAAGGGCAAAGTAATGCCAGCGATGTAAGGTCGAAGCGAATTAAGTTTATAAGGAATTCCCTGTTTGTTCCTTTAACCGAAACGGTTCGTGTTAGGTTGGCAATGAATGGTATCGTGAAGGGATAGGATAGATTCACAGGAGTATTGGCTAATCCCGAAAACAGCACGTGAACTCCCATTTCGATGGAAAGTTGCCGAAGGTAATTTATTTCGTTAGCCGATAAGCTATAGGAATTTGTTAGCAATAAATGCAGTCCGTTTTTTATGGATTCAGTAGCGTATTCAAAGTTTTTTTCTCCGGCATGGAGCAGGACAATATCAAATTGTTCTTGAGAATTTTCTCTTTTTTCGGAGATGCTTTGCTGAGCGTTGGTGTCGATAAAAAATTCGATAGAACTTACTTTGGGATTGCTGCTAATTCCCTTAAAAAACGAGGCATCGTTCTCGTTACAAATAATACAGATGTTGTGCATTACTGAAAAAAGGCGTTTTTATATTGCAAACATACTTTAATCAGACCGATGAGCGTTATTTACGCCCAAAATTTTATTAACTATTTAGTAACACATGAAGGTTGGCTGGCTTTTGCGTATCTTTGTGTAAGTTTAAATTTGAGTTGATGATACAGAATGACACATTTCGCCATAAAGGCCTTCGAAAAAAGTTGGTGGAGGAAGTTCGATCGAAAGGCATTACGGACAATGCGGTTTTGGAGGCCATGTTACAGGTTCCTCGGCATTTTTTTATGGATAGCGGGTTTTTGAATTTTGCTTATAGCGATCAGGCTTTTCCAATAGGGTGTGGGCAAACAATTTCGCAACCATATACGGTAGCCTTTCAAACGCAGCTGTTGCAAGTTAGTAAAATGGATAAGGTGTTGGAAGTTGGAACCGGTTCCGGTTATCAGGCCGCAATACTGTTACAAATGGGAGTTCGTCTGTACACTGTAGAACGGCATAGGGGGTTGTTCCTTAATTCGAAAGCGTTGCTCGAGTCCATGGGATACCATCCGGTTTGCGTTTACGGTGATGGTTACAAAGGCCTGCCCGGCTATGCGCCTTTCGATGGAATTTTGGTTACAGCTGGTGCTAGCGAAATTCCGGAGAAGTTAATAGACCAATTGGCTGTGGGTGGACGTATGGTAATCCCTGTTGGTGATGATAACGGACAGGTTATGACTCTGATAGAAAAAATTTCGCCTACGGAAGTTAAAACAACAAACCATGGCAACTTTATGTTTGTTCCCTTGTTAAAAGGTAAGAACGGTTAATATATTTCAACATTAATAACGAAGAACAATGACTGTAAAAACGCTTGTGTTTAATCCATTTATGGTTAACACCTACCTAATTTTCGATGAATCTAAAGATGCAATCATTGTCGATCCTGCATGTTATAATCCAACCGAGGCTGCCCAGTTAAAGAAGACCGTGGACGAGAATGGCTTAAACGTAAAGTATATTGTGAATACGCATTGCCACGTTGATCATATATTGGGAGTGGAGTATGCCAAAAATCTATTTGAGTGCAAATGGCTTGCCCATCCCGAGGAGTTACAAGTATTGGAATCGGCTCCTTCCCATGCACAGATGTTTGGCTTTTCCATCGACAAAATTCCTATAATTGACAAAACAATTAACGATGGCGAAGTTATTTTGTTTGGTAATAGTGAGTTTACAGTGATTGCCACTCCGGGGCATACACCCGGAGGAATTTGCCTTTATTCGGCAAACGAAGGGATTTTAATCAGCGGTGATACTCTTTTTAAGGGTTCTGTCGGAAGAACCGATTTGGAGGGTGGCGATTATGAAATGCTTATGGAAAGCGTTCAAAAGTTAAAAAATCTGCCTTCGGAAACTATTGTGTTTCCGGGTCATGGACCTTCTTCAACCATAGGGGAGGAGGTGAAACAGAATCCCTTTTTAAAGTAGTACGATAAATCTGTTAAAAAGCATACATAAATTACTTAATTAAGGTGATGATTTTTAATAAAAAACATACATTTGCTTTCGATTTGTAATTTAATAACAGTTTAATGTAATCATACTATGACCACTGATAAATTAGTTTTTCGACACATTGGCCCTCGTGAGGAAGATATTAACGAGATGCTCAAGGTCATCGGAGTTTCTTCGCTTGATGAACTCATCGATCAGACCATACCTAAAAATATACGTTTAAAGAAACCTTTAAATCTCCCCAAAGCCTTATCCGAAAACCAGTTTTTAGTTAAGTTGAAAGGAATGGCTGCCAAGAACAAGATTTTTAAATCGTACATTGGAATGGGGTATTACGGAACAACTACCCCTTCGGTTATTCTTCGAAATATTTTGGAAAATCCCGGATGGTACACATCATACACTCCGTATCAGGCCGAAATTAGTCAGGGACGCTTGGAAGCGCTGTTAAATTTCCAGACTATGGTTATCGATTTAACCGGCATGGAAATAGCTAACGCGTCACTTCTCGACGAGGCTACGGCTGCTGCCGAAGCAATGATTATGATGCACAACCTTCGCAGTCGCGATGCTGTAAAGGCAGGCAAAAACATTCTTTTTGTCGATAAGGATATTTTTCCTCAAACCCTCGATGTAATCAATACTCGTTCGAACCCACAGGGAATAGAGGTTGTTACCGGTTGCTATACGGACTATAAGTTTACAGGTAAGGAATTTGGTGCAATTGTTCAGTACCCTTCGGCAAGAGGAAACGTAAGGGATTACAGCGCTTTTGTTACTAAGGCACACGAGGCTGGCGTTTTGGTTGCCGTTATGGCGGATTTGCTCAGCCTTGCACTAATAACACCTCCGGGCGAATGGGGTGCAGATATTGTGGCCGGTTCTACCCAACGTTTCGGAATTCCTATGGGATTCGGAGGACCTCATGCTGCTTACTTTGCTTGTAAGGATGAATTTAAAAGAAGTATGCCGGGTAGAATAATTGGCATTTCGGTTGACCGACTTGGCAATAAGGCTTTGCGTATGGCTTTGCAAACACGCGAGCAGCACATTAAACGTGAACGTGCTACTTCCAATATATGTACCGCTCAGGCACTATTGGCAATAATGGCCGGAATGTTCGCCGTTTATCACGGTCCCAAAGGTGTTCGCGAAATAGCCGCATATATTCATAGCGTTGCTAATATGGTTGCCGAAGAGTTGACAAAGTTGGGTTACAAGCAGTTAAACAAGGTAATATTCGATACACTTGAAGTTGAGGTTCCTGCTAATGTTAAAATAGACAATATTAAGGCAAAGGCTATTGAGCGCGAAATCAACTTGAATTATAAGGATAACGGTAAAATAGGAATCAGCATTGATGAGATTACGGCTGTTGAGGACATCAACAAGTTACTGGCTGTTTTTGCAGAGGCTGCCGGCAAGGCTGCTCCAATCGTTAGCGAAGTAAAAGAGGTAAGTTCCATTCCTCAGAATTTTAAACGTACATCGAAGTATTTAACCGAACAGGTATTCAATAGTTATCATTCCGAAACCGAAATGATGCGCTATATTAAGAAGTTGGAACGGAGAGATATTGCCTTAAATCATAGTATGATTTCTTTGGGAAGTTGTACAATGAAGTTGAATCCTGCAACAACCATGTTACCGTTGAGTTGGCCTGAATTCGGAAATATTCATCCGTTTGTTCCGGCCAATCAGGTTCAGGGCTATATGGAAATGATAACCGAACTCGAAAAGTTATTAGCCGAAATTACCGGATTCGAAGCCGTAACCTTGCAACCTAACTCAGGAGCAGCAGGCGAGTACACGGGGTTAATGGTAATTCGTCAGTACCATATTAGCCGTGGTGAGGCTAACCGAAATGTAGTTCTTATACCTTCGTCGGCACACGGTACAAACCCCGCAAGTGCAGCAATGGCCGGGATGAATGTTGTTGTGGTTGCTTGCGACGATAAAGGTAACATCAGCCTTGACGACTTGGCTGCAAAGGCAGAGCAGAATAAGGATAACTTGGCCGCCTTTATGGTTACTTATCCGTCAACACATGGCGTTTTCGAAAGCAAAATCCGTGAGATGGTTGATATAATACATAAAAATGGCGGAATGGTTTACATGGATGGTGCCAATATGAATGCTCAGGTTGGATTTACCAGTCCGGGCGAGATTGGTGCAGATGTTTGCCATTTGAACTTACATAAAACATTTGCCATTCCTCATGGAGGTGGAGGTCCGGGTGTTGGTCCTATTGCAGCCGCAAAGCATTTAGCTCCGTTCCTTCCTTCGCACTCTGTGGTAAAAACCGGTGGTGCAAAGGGTATTACCGCTGTAGCAGCAGCACCGTGGGGTAGTGCAAGTGTATTGCCTATATCCTACGGATATATTTTAATGCTAGGTTTCGAAGGACTTCAAATGGCAACGAAGATTGCTATACTGAACGCCAATTACCTTATGGCAAAATTGAAAGACCATTATAAAATTCTTTACACGGGCGAAACCGGAAGAGTTGGTCACGAAATGATACTGGATTGTCATCATTTCAAAATGGATTATGGCGTTGACTCTAGCGATGTAGGTCGTAGAATGATGGATTACGGCTATCATGCACCTACCGTTTCGTTCCCGGTACACGAAAGTCTTATGGTTGAACCAACGGAAAGCGAGTCGAAACAGGAACTTGACAGGTTTGTCGATATGATGATTAGCATTAAAGCCGAATTGGAAGACATTAAGAATGGCGTTGCCGATAAAACGGACAATGTTGTTATAAATGCTCCACATACGGCTGCCGAGGCTTCTGCCGACGAGTGGAAACACGCATATACTCGACAAAAAGCAGCATACCCATTACCATGGATATATCAAAATAAGTTCTGGCCATACGTAAGTAAAATTGATGCAGGATATGGTGATAGGAATTTGGTTTGTACTTGTGCTCCAATCGAAGAATACATGTAAACGTATAAATAGTATTACATTGAAAAGCAGGGGTTTTCTAATCCCTGCTTTTTTATTGAAAAAGTTTGAATGCTATTAAACACTTAGTATATGTTGCTTTTATGATGTATTTTTGCAGAAATATTTGACTTTATGGGCAGGATACCAGTGAACATTCAGTCCGAAATTGGACAGTTGGAAGCAGTAATTATTCATACTCCGGGTAGCGAAGTGGAAAATATGACTCCAAAAAATGCTGAACGTGCACTTTACAACGATATTTTGAATTTAAGTGTTGCACGTAAGGAATATCTTCAACTTAGCGGAGTTTTACAAAAAGTTGCTCAAACTTTCGAGGTTAACGATTTGCTTAGAGCGGTGTTGAGCGTACCCGAAGCGAAAGAGGAGTTGGTTAAAAAGATTTGTCAGCACGAAAATGCAATGTCAATGTTGGAAAAGTTGCTGGCGTTAGATGCAAAGGAGTTGGCAAATTTACTTATCGAAGGAGTTCCTTTGGTTAAAAATAACCTTACAAATTTTTTGAGCCAGGAGCGTTTTTCTATTAAGCCTTTGTACAATTTCTACTTTACTCGCGACGCGTCCATTGCCATTAACGATGAGGTGCTAATTGCAAAAATGGCAAATGCTGTTAGGTATAGGGAGAGTATAATAATGGAAGCAATTTTTTCTACGGGAGAGCTTGCTACAAGTACTGTTAATCCTACATCATTTAACAATGGGGAACAGGTTACCATAGAAGGAGGCGACATACTCATTGCCCGCGACGATATTTTGCTTATTGGCAATGGTTGTAGAACAAATACTTATGGAATAGATTTTATTCTTGCCCGATTGCAGGCGCAACAGGAAAAGCGTAAAAGGTACATTCTTGTACAGGAGTTACCGTACAAGCCCGAGTCATTCATTCACCTCGATATGGTTTTTACCTTGCTGGACAAGGATAAATGTATGGTTTACGACCCCATTATCCTTCAGCCAAACCGTTACCAAACCGTTCAAATTACCATTGAAAATGGTAAGGTGTTGGAAATAAAAACCGTGGACAATTTGTTGGTTGCTTTAAAAAGTCTAGGTATGGATTTAAAACCGATATTCTGTGGAGGTACAAAGGACAGGTGGGTTCAGGAACGCGAGCAATGGCATAGCGGGGCAAACTTTGTGGCTATTGGCCCAGGAAAAGTTATAGGCTATTCGCGGAATGTGCATACGCTTGAGGAAATGAATAAAAATGGTTTTGAGATTCTTCGTGCAAAGGATGTGATATCGGGGAAAGTCGATTTAAATAGTTATTCGAGTTACGTTGTAGGAATCGATGGTAGCGAGTTGCCTCGTGGCGGTGGCGGTGCACGCTGTATGACAATGCCGGTTAGACGTAAACCTGTTGAGTAAGAAAAAATTCTAAACAAAAACGTTATTCGGTTGTTTTTATCGTGTTAACATTAAACAAATACAACAAATGAAAAAGAATGTTGGAAAAGTTGACATGATTGTCAGAATAATTATTGCAATTGTTATTGCAGGTTTGGGATTTTACTATAGAAGTTGGTGGGGATTGATAGCAATTGTTCCCCTTTTAACGGGATTGCTACGGTTCTGTCCGCTTTACTTAATTTGTGGAATAAAGACTTGTCCTAAAAAGAATTGAGCAGAGTTTAGATTAGTTTAGTACAATTAGCATAAAAGCCGTTAATGTTAGTATTAGCGGCTTTCGTGTTTTTGATAAAAAAGTATTTTATACTTTAAAATTCGATTGTGAAGGAGGTTTCCTTGTTCGGCGCCGATTTTACTTTGAGAGTTCCTCCGTGTAGTGCAACTATTTGTTTTGAAATGCTAAGTCCGATGCCTGTCCCGTTTTCGTTAGTTGTGAAGAACGGAACAAAAATTTCGTCGATTATTTCACGGGGAATCCCGGGACCATTATCGGTTACTTCCACTACCGGCCTATTTTTCGCAATTTTTGCTGATATCCAAATTTTTGCATCTGGATTGTCTTTATTAGCTTGAAGCGCATTTTTAACAAGATTGATTAATACTTGAGAAATTTGATTTTCATCGGCATTAATTTCCAAATCGTTGGGCTGCGTTTCCGTGTATATAAATATTGTTTTATTGTCGGCTTCAAACAGCAGTTTTACACGATTAATCAAGTCTGCTATTTTAAAGTTCTTTTTCTCCGGGCGAGGTAACTTGGTTAACTTTCGGTACGATTCTACAAAGTTCATTAAACTTGAACTTTGGTTTTTAATAACTTCCAGCCCTTGGCAAACAATTTCGTTGGTACTGCTGTCTATTGGTTGGTTAAGTTTGGCAACTCGTTTATATAAGCTTTCCGAAAGAGAAGTTATCGGAGTTATGGTATTCATAATTTCGTGCATAAGTACCCTGATAAGTTTAATCCAGGAGTTTAATTCCTTTGCATCGAGTTCGTTTTTAATATCTTGTATCGATAAAATTACCAGTTCATCTTCTTTCGATTTAAACGGGGTGGCGTTTATGGCAAGCTCGGTTTCCGTATTTTCGTTCGAAATGGAAACCAAGCTGTGCTCCATTGGTTTTATGCGCTGAATGGTGTTATATAGTTTAACGTCAACTTTTTCCAGTTGCTTTAAGTGTGTTAGAACTTCCAACGAGAGCATTTTTTTTGCAGCGGAATTGGCGTGAAGAACAAAACCTTTGCTGTTGTAAGTTATAACCCCAGTTGCGACATTTTCCAGCATTGTCTGGAAGTAATTTTCTTTTTGTTGAATTTCTATTTTCAACTGTTGAATTTGATTGTTAACCTCGTTTAGGTTGCTGTTAAGGATTTCTTCGGTTTTGTTTCCTGTACGCTTGGGGAATTGGAGGGTTGAGTCGTTGTTCCTAACCGCTTCGAAGAAAAAAGTTAGTTTTCTATTGGTGGCATTCAGAAACCAAATAAGATTTACCGTAGCTATTATTATTCCTGCCAAACATATTGATGTAAGGTAAAACGGGTGTTCGCTATTAAGTGAAAAACTCATTCCTACTGATAGTGCAGCAATAATTACAACCCTGACTATAATTTTAAAGTATAGGCTTTTGCTTATCATAAACCCATTTTTTTAAGTTTGTTGTATAACGTTTGGCGCGTAATTCCTAATTGTTCGGCGGCTGCACTTAAGTTTCCGTTGTGCTCCTCAATAGTTCTATTTATTAGATTGCACTCCATTTCTTCCAGCGTAACGGGTTCTTTGGTATTTTTTACCGATGCAATGGGTTTCATAAAAAACGATTCGGGTTTTAACACGGTTCCTTCGCTAAGTATTACGGCTTTTTCAATTGTATGTTGAAGTTCCCGTACATTGCCTGGCCATGAGTAGTTCAAAAGTTTTTCGCTGGCTTGCTGATTTATTTTTAGGTTTGGCTTACCGTATTTCGATGCAAACTTTTTAAGGAAAAAGTCGGCAAGAATAAGAATATCCTCGCTACGCTCCCGCAAAGGAGGCATTTCAATTTGAATTGTATTTATTCGGTAAAGTAAATCTTCGCGAAAAACGCCTTCCCGAACCATTTCTTCTAAGTTCTTGTTTGTTGCGCAAATCAGCCTGATGTCAACGGGAATTGGGGAGTTGGATCCAATTCGACAAACCTGTCGGTTTTGGATTACGGCCAGTAATTTTGCCTGTAAATGGTATGAGAGGTTGCCAATTTCGTCGAGGAATAGGGTTCCGTGATTGGCCGTTTCGAACTTTCCCGGTCTGCTTTCGCGGGCATCGGTAAAAGCGCCTTTTACATGACCAAACAGTTCGCTTTCGAAAAGCGTTTCGCTTATAGCGCCCATGTCCACGCTTACCATTATTTCGTTGGCTCTTGTCGATAGTCTATGTATTTCGCGTGCTATAAGTTCCTTGCCTGTTCCGTTTTCTCCGGTAATTATAATGTTGGCGTCGGTTTTGGCAACCTTACGAACTAGGTTTAAAACCTGCATTAGTTTAGGCGACGAGCCTATTATGTGTTTATGAGCCGCGTTTATTTCATTTTTGAGTTCTTGGGTTTTTGCTTTAAGTTGATTTACCTCTTTTTTTGACAGGTTTAGTTCTATGGCCGAATTAATAGTGGCAAGCAGCCGTTCGTTGTCCCAAGGTTTTAGAGTGAAATCGGTTGCTCCGGATTTTAACGCGTTTACGGCAAGTTCAATATCGCCATATGCTGTAATCATTACAACCGAAATATGAGGGTCAACTTCTTTAATTTTTCTTAACCAGAATATGCCCTCGTTTCCTGTATTCACACCTGCTTTAAAATTCATGTCCAGCAAAACAAGGTTGTAGTCTGTTTTCTTTAACTCGGCTAAAATTCCTTCGGGGTTCGAAAGGGTTGTAATATGCTCAAATTCGGGGGTAAGGAGTATTTTAAGCGTGCTTAAAATGCTTTTGTTATCGTCAACAACCAGAATTTTTCCTTTTTCCATTGTGTTTTTGTTCAAAAGTAGTTGCTGCCGACCAAACATTCAAGTGGGTGTAAAAAAGTTTTACATAAGCATGTAAATTTATTTTACATGCAAGACTTTATTTATTTAAGTAATTATTTGATAATTAGAAATATAAGATTTTGGCATAATAGTAGCGATACAAAATTTCAAACAGGAGAAGTATGTATAAAAAAGTTGTGCTATTATTTTTTGGATTATTACCGTTAGTTGGCTTTACTCAGCAGAAATGGACGTTGAACCGATGCATTTTGTATAGCATCAACAATAATTTGGATGTTAAAAATGCAGAGTACTCGGAGGAGATTGCCAAAATTTCTTACAGCCAATCCAAATGGTCTTATTTGCCTAACGTTTATGCCGGGTCTAGTTCGGGAATGCAGTTTGGGCGCTCGGTTGATCCGAGTACCTATCAGATACTAAAGAACACATCTTATTTTACAAATTCAAGTTATCTTGAAGCAACGTTGGATTTGTTTAACGGGTTTTCGCAAATTAACAAGCAGTTGTACCAAAGGTTTTTGTTGCTTTCGGCACAGAATAGCAATCAGCGATTGGAGGATGAAACGGCTTTTTCCGTTATGAATGCGTACTATAATGTAATTTATTACGAAAAACTTTTATCCATTGCCGTTGAGCAGGAACAGCTGTCGAAGTTGAATTTAAAGAAAACCGAGGCGATGGTTGCAGCCGGATTAAAATCGCAGGCCGATTTGTTGGAAATAAGGGCAAATGTGGCAAAGGATGAACTATTTCATATTCAAACGCAAAATCAGGTGGAGGCTGCAAAGTTAAATCTTCGAAAGGCAATGAACCTTACTATGGATTCTACATTAGACGTTGACAATAAAATAGATTCTATTTTTATTATAAACAGTACCGATGTAAATGGGGCAGAGTTGTTTACTAAATTTTCGTCAACTTCGCCTCAACTAAATAGTTTGGAATATACTTGGAAGGCCAGTTTAAAGGATATTAGCGTTCGAAAAGCCGGATACTACCCATCGTTACAACTATCGGCGTCGTGTGGTACAGGATATTACGAAACGTTGAAGGATACTAACGGGGTAACATACAGTTTCAATAACCAGTACAACAAAAACCTAAGTAATTATGTGGGCGTATCAATTTCGATTCCTATTTTTTCTAGAAATGAGGTTCGGTTTAGGGTAAAACAAGCAAAGTTGATATCGGAGCAAAATAAGAATGCGTACGATAAGGCAAAGCAAAACCTTCAGTTCGAAATACTCGAAAACGTAAATGCCCTTATTGCGGCAAGCAAGGAGTTTGAGCAGTTGAAGGAGCAGCAAAAAGCCGATGAAATGGCATTTGATGCAGCCCAAAAAAAGTACAACAAAGGGATGCTAAGCGTGGTCGATTTATTTTCGGCAAAAAACAGGCTGGGTTTAACTGAAGCCAATCTGCTTAAGGCTCGTCTTACCTTGGAGGTACGTAAGCGCAACATCGATTTTTACAAGGGAGTTCGTTTTTGGGAAAGCAGTAGCATTAACTAAACTTAAAATTAGCATATAACAACAATAAACACGGAGTACAAGCATTATGAGCATGGATAGAGTAATTGAACGAAAAAAAGGTATTAAACGCAAGCATATTTATTGGGCTATAGGTGGCTTAATTTTTATAGCCTTACTGGCTAAGTTGATATTCGGGAACAATTCGTCGGCTTTTCGAACCAGTGCCGATAGGTTGACTATTAGCACGGTTGAGCAGGGTTCGTTTAACGATTATATTACCGTGATTGGACAGGTTGAGCCAATTTCTACCATTTACCTTGATGCCGAAGAAGGTGGTAGGGTAAAGGAGTTGCTGATAGAGGAAGGTGCCATGGTGAAAAAGGGAAATATTATTTTGAAGTTGGAGAATAAACAGTTGTATCAAACCATTCTTAACAGCGAAGCTGCTTTGGCCGAAAAGGAGAATTACCTTAGAAACACCAGGATAAATTTCGAAACCGAGTTAATTCAATCCAAAAGGAACATATTGGATAACGAGTACAGGCTGGCCCGTAAAAAAAGGAACTTCGAGCAAAACCAATCGCTTTACAAGGAAGGGTTAATTGCTAAGGAGGATTACCTGCAAGCCCAGGAAGATTACGACTATGAGGTGAAGTTGTTAGATATTAACAAAATGAAGGCAAAAAACGATTCCATGATAAGGGTAACTTCCATGAAAACGTTGGAAACCGACCTTACCCAAATGCGCGAAATGCTAAAGCTTGTTCACGAGCGTATCGATAACCTAAACGTAAAGGCCACTGTTGACGGACAGTTGGGAATGCTAGATGCCGAAGTTGGTCAATCCATTTCGCAAGGGCAGCGAATTGGGCAAATTAATGTGCTTACAAATTTTAAGGTTAATGCCAAAATAGATGAACACTATATCGATCAGGTTCGTAGAAATTTACCTGCAACCTTGGAGCGTAACGATAATACCTATAAGTTGTTGCTGAAAAAAGTCTATCCGGAAGTTCGCGATGGACAGTTTCGTGTCGATTTGGTATTCGATGGCAAGAAACCCGATAATGTCCGTACCGGACAATCTTATCACATAAATCTAGAACTGGGCGATCCCGAAAAGGCAATTATGATTCCTCGGGGAGCATTTTTCCAAAGTACAGGAGGTCAGTGGATATTCGTATTAAACGAGGACGGAACCGAGGCTGTTAAAAGGTCTATTAAAATTGGCAGACAAAATCCTAAATACTATGAAGTTTTGGAAGGTTTACAACCTGGCGAAAAGGTTATAACCAGCAGTTACGATTTGTTTGGCGACAACGAAAGGCTATTACTAAGGTGAGAAGAGTAGGGAGCAAGCAAAAGGAAAGTAGCGTGAAATGCAGGTACTAAAAGAAATGGATGAAAAAAAGGTTAAGAGTTTAAAGGTTTGGGAAAACTTTGTTCCGGTGTATTTGAAAAAATGCAATAAGGTTAAGAGTACTTTTTGGGGTCAAATACAACAGGTTTCAACCATATTCTTTAGTATTAAATGTTTAAAAAACACGCTATTCTTTGCTCCCTGTTCTTTTTTTTGATTAATCAAATAATTAGCAACATAACTTAAAATTCAATTTTTATGATTAAAACAGAGAATTTAACGAAAATTTTTCGTACCGAGGAAATTGAAACAAGTGCGCTGAACGGCGTAAGTTTACATGTTCATAAAGGTGAATTTGTAGCCATTATGGGTCCTTCGGGATGTGGAAAATCCACATTGCTTAACATTATAGGTTTGCTCGACAATCCTACTTCCGGAAAATACTTTTTTGATGGGCAAGAGGTTGGCTGTTTAAAGGAACGTAACAGAACTGCATTAAGAAAGGGAAACATTGGTTTTGTATTTCAGAGTTTCAACCTAATCGATGAACTTAACGTGTACGAAAATGTAGAGTTACCTTTGGTTTACCTAAAAATTAGTTCGCGGAAGCGCAAGGAGATGGTCGAAAGCGTATTGGAGCGAATGCAAATAGCTCATCGCCGCAAGCATTTTCCTCAGCAACTATCCGGAGGTCAACAGCAGCGTGTAGCCATTGCACGTGCGGTGGTTGCAAATCCAAAGTTGATTTTAGCCGATGAGCCTACCGGAAACCTTGATTCTAAAAACGGTCTTGAAGTGATGAATCTGCTTACCGAGTTAAATCGGGAGGGAACAACCATTGTAATGGTAACACACTCCTTACACGATGCCGGTTTTGCGCATAGGGTAGTAAATCTGTTCGATGGTCAAATTATTACGGAAGAGGTAAAAAAGCAGGTGGAAGACTTCATGGTTTAGCATCTTGGGTATTGTGTGAAGCATAAAACCTCTTGCTTGTAAACAGATATCAATAATACTGACAGAAGGAAAAGTAGATGTTTCGTTTTAGGATAAAATTGGCTTTCCGTAATGTGTTGAAAAACAAGGTTTATTCAGCATTAATAATCGGAGGTTTCTCTATAGGTTTTACAGCCTGTATTCTTATAGCCTTGTTTTATAATGTGGAGCATAATGTAGATAAGCAGTTTCCGAATTATGAAAATATTTACAGGCTATACGATGTAAAAAATGCTAAGTGTGGGTTGAATTATAATTTTTTGGAGCCTCTCTCTAAGGATTATCCGGAAATTCTGAATGTTTGTCCTATGGAATATTCCTCCAACTATAGGTTCACCATTAAAAATCCTGAAACGAATAGCTATGTTTGGGTACAGCATATAATTATTACTACCAATAATTTTTTTGATATTTTTTCCGTAAGCGTAGTTGCCAGTTTATCCCAATTCCCTTTCAAAGATTTAAACTCTGCGGTAATAAGTGAGTCAACAGCAAAAAGATTTTTTGGAGACGAAAATCCGTTAGGAAAAACAATCGAAGAAGAGTTTTTTACAGCCACTGTATCGGCAGTAGTGAAAGACTTACCGGAGAATTCAAGTTTTACTGCAGAAATTTTTTTAAACAGCGATAACAAGAATTTTCAGATGTCGCAGGAATGTAACAATAATGTTTGCATATATCCTACTTCGTTTTTCCTTTTGCTTAAAAAAGGCATCAATTCGAACTTATTGTCGCAAAAAATAAATAGCACACTTAATGAGAAAACATCAACGGATAGTTTGGCATTACAAAAACTGTCGGATATTTACCTCTCAAAAGCTTTAGTACAGGACGAACATGCTAAGGGAAGTTCAAAAACATTGCTTGTTTTTCTTACAGTTGCATTTCTAATTATTGTTCTTTCAAGCATAAACTATCTCAACTATACCGTTTCCTTGCAATATTCAAAGTTGAAGGAAATTGGTATTAGTAAAACCAATGGGGCGAACAAAAAGCAACTTGTCAATAACCTGCTGATAGAAGTAACAATAGGAATCTTAATATCCTTAATCATATCGGTTTTATTAACATCCGCTTTTTTGCCATATACCGATGTGCTATTTGGACGAAAAGTGAGTTTAAGCGACGTTAACTTTTACCAGTTAATTCCGGTATTTATTGCTGCTATTTTAGGCATTATCATTCTGAATAGTTTGGCGCCCATTTATGTTTTGTCGCGATTTAGTATCACCGAATTTTTATCGGGAAATAAGAAACGGAACGGAAAGCAAGTTGGCCGGCAAGTTATGTTGATATTTCAGCTAACAGTGTCTATTGCGTTAATTGCTATCGTGATGATTATTTTTAAGCAGTTAAAGTATATAAAACACTACGATTTAGGGTATAGCGCAGAGCAACTTGTAAGGCTCGACCTACCATACTTATATGAGAAACCTTCGGTTGTTAAGAATGAAATGGAGAAGTTGCCTTTTGTAACCAACGCTGCTCTAAGCGATGGGTATCCTGGTCAAATAAAGTTGATGATGGGAGATGGCACCGAGGAGAATCGCTTTATGTTGAATTGTATATTCATTTCCGATGATTATTTAAAAACAATGGGAATGCAGCTGTTGCAAGGGCGCAATTTTTTGCCAGGCGATAAGAATAATGCTTGCATAATGAATGAAGAAGCTGTAAAACAGTATGGCTGGGAATCCATACAGGACAAAGTATATCATAACGGAAACGATGATGGCTACCATGTAATCGGCGTTGTAAAAAATTTCAATGTAGAATCTCTGCATAAGGCAATTAGCCCGGTAGTTTTACTGTATAATCCGGATCATCGTTTCGCGAACCTATCACTAAGACTATCCCCTGGAAACGTTGGACAGCAAATGGATCGAATTAAACAGGTGTGGAATAAAACAGTTGCTTATCCAATGAATTTTACTTTTTACAGCGATCAGGTGCAAGCAATGTATAACAAGGAAGAGAAGTTAGCTAAATCTATTACATTTTTTTCGTTTATCGCTGTAATACTCACATGTATGGGACTTTTGGGGCAGTTTTTCCTAATTAGCTTGAACAGGACTAAAGAAATTGGAATTCGAAAGGTAAACGGTGCAAACGTCTTTGAAATATTGCTTCTACTCAACAAAAACTTCTTGACTTGGGTTTTAGTTTCCTTTGTAATTGCTGTTCCTGTTGCATTCTATATAATGAGGTTGTGGCTCCAGAACTTTGCATATAAAACAACTTTAAGCTGGTGGGTATTTGCACTTGCGGGAATTATTCCTTTTGCGATAGAAATTCTTACGGTGAGTTGGTTAAGTTGGCGAGCAGCTGTTGCCAATCCTATAGAATCATTACGATACGAATAAAGGGTATGTGAATTATGATGTTTTTTAGAAAGTTAAAATCGCAGTGGCATTGGTTTGTTATTAATACATTAGGGTTAAGCGTTGCCTTGGCTGGTGTAATTACCGTGACCGTATTTGCGGTTAACGAGTTGAGTTTCGATAAGTTTTACTCCAAAGCCGACAGAATTTACCGTATAACCATAGAGTATAGTACAGGAAACACCTCCATGCATCCGGCAAGGGTTGTTGGTAGTAAGCCTAAGGAGTTGTTGGGAGAATATCCTGCCTTTCAAAAAATGGCTCGCCTTGTTCCATTTCGTAAGTCGGTTGTTAAAATTGGAGAGAGCAAGTTTTATTCGGCTATGGCATTTTCGACCGATAGTACATTTTTCGATGTTTTCGACACAAAAATCATAACAGGCCCATCGGGACAGCATCTTGTTCAACCAAACAAGGTTTTAATTAGCAAGAGTTTAGCCGAAAAGTATTTTGGAAGCGTGGATGTTATAGGTAAAACTGTAAGTATATTAAACCAACAGGAATCCAATCCCTTGCTATATACCGTTGAAGGTGTTTATGAGGATTTTCCAAAAAACTCTCACTTTCACCCCGAACTTTTGGCTTCGTTTACCGAAATTAACAACCAAACAACATGGGCCTATACCTACTTTTTAATGGCGCCGGGTACCGATGTTGCTAATCTTACCAAAACTATTCAGCAACGCTGGGAAAAGGAAAACGACACAGGGGAACCAACGCCTGTTATTCATTTACAGAAACTAACCGATATTCATTTATACAGCAATAAAACACGGGAGTTGGAGGCAAATGGAAGTATCCGTTCTCTTATAATGTTGGTAAGCGGAGCGCTTATTTTGTTATTCATTGCGCTTATTAACTTTATGAACCTTTGCCGGGTAAAATTTATACGTGAGTCGAAAACAATCGTTGTAAAAATGATTAACGGTGCAACGCGTTTAATGTTGACAAAGGATTACGTGTTGGAAACTCTTTTTCTTTCGGTAATATCCATTGCTTTGGCTATAGTTGTTGCAGGTAAGTTATCGCATGTATTGGGCTTTTCGTTAATGTTTTCCGGTTATTTCTTTTTAGTTTTATTGATATGTGTAGGTTTTATTGCCATTGTTAGCATTATTGCAGTTTACCCTTTGCTAACCTCAAAATTCTCGTTCGATTTTAAAATAAAGAGCCGTAGGTCTGTGCTTTATACAGTTCCGTTGCTGGTTCAGTTTACCTTGTCGATTGTAGCAATTATATGCACTATAATTTTGGGCAGACAAATAAACTTTCTTAACAACGCGCACCCATCGTCGGGTAATCCAAACATGATTGTTATTGCTGATAACCCGTGGGATGCGGTTCAGCGTTACGATATATTCAAAAGCGAATTGATTAAAAATTTGGTGATAAAGGATGTTTCCAGTGCCATGGAAGAACCCGGTGGCGACATACTCGATGCGGTGGTGTTCGAGATGGAAGGTGTCGATTCCAAGAAAGAGCAAACCATAAATATTTTTACAGCAGACTCTAATTTCTTTTCGTTTATGGGTATTAAGCCTATTGCCGGAACGGTAAAAGTCGATAATATGCCATCGCAACAGTGGGAGCAAGCGGCCATTAATTTAAGTATGCTTAAAGCGTACAATCCCGACAAACACCAAGAAATAGAGCGGTTGGAAAAAGTTGTAGGTAATTTTTCCGATGAGTACATTGTGAATAAAAGTGCATTAAAGTTATTTGGTATAACCAATCCTAACGATGCTGTTGGCCGACGATTTCGAATAAAATTTCATTTGCCGTATCTTTTTCCCGAGGGTAAAATTGTAGGGGTTGTTCCCGATTTTCATTATACAAACTTACATAACGAGGAAAAACCGTTAGTAATAGGATCTCGCAAATGTTTTAATTTTTGTTTTCTTATAACCTTTGCTCCGGGACAGTTTCGAAAGGCCATTTCGACTATTGAAAAAGCTTGGGAAAAGGTAAATCCAGAGTATCCGTTTCAATTTCAATTCATAACGGATACCTACCATGCGGTTTATAAAAACGAATACTCCCAGTTGAATTTGCTATCAATTTTTGCATTGATATCGGTAATGCTGTCCTTATTAGGAATGTATGCCATGGCATCGTTTAGTATGCAACGCAGGATCAAGGAAATAGGTATTCGCAAAAT
>ERZ795053.2074-NODE-2074-length-24693-cov-5.843616_pt1 | contig 24693 bp, 20 predicted proteins | sample MGYA00375137_ERZ795053 | MGnify/ENA primary metagenome ERZ795053 (study PRJEB30182, sample SAMN05720284) | activated sludge metagenome | isolation source: Anaerobic digester | place: Hong Kong | collected 2014-12-17 ...
TGGTTTTAAAGTATTTGATGATGCTGAACTGATTGTCGGTATAAATGTTTCCGGATGTGCTGATTACACCCGTAAACAACTGGATCAACTAACCGAATTTGTAAAAAAGCCGCAAATAGGAGCTTCCGGATTGGTTTATGTTCGATTCAACACCGACGGATCACTAAAATCATCAGTAGACAAATTCTTCAGTACTGATGATCTGAAATTATGGGCTGAAACCTTTAACGCTTCTCAGGGTGACCTGATGCTGATAATGGCAGGAAATACAACGGCTACCCAAAAAGCACTTAGTGCGCTGCGTCTTGAAATGGCTGAGCAACTGCATTTGCGCAACCCTGAAATTTTTGCTCCTCTCTGGGTGATCGATTTCCCGCTTCTTGAATGGGATGAAGAAGCAGGCAGGTTTTTTGCCATGCATCACCCGTTTACGTCACCAAAAATTTCAGATATTGAAATGTTGGACTCAAACCCGGGGGAGGTTCGCGCAAATGCGTACGACCTGGTAATCAATGGAGTGGAAATTGGTGGTGGTTCTATCAGGATTCACAACAAAACAGTACAGGGTAAAATGTTTCATATTCTTGGCTTTACACCTGAGGAAGCACAAAACCAATTTGGCTTTCTGATGAACGCTTTCGAATACGGAGCACCACCACATGGTGGCATTGCACTGGGATTCGACCGACTGGTATCGCTTTTTGGGGGTTCTGACTCCATTCGTGATTTTATCGCTTTTCCAAAAAACAATGCAGGTCGTGATGTTATGATCGATGCTCCTTCAGCTATTACCCAACTGCAATTAAATGAACTTGGATTGAAAATTCAACAGAAAAATAACTGAGTCCCACTGTTCATACATCAACCAGATAAAGCTGATTTTCTTTGCATTCCTGATTTGATTAATACACCGGAATAAAAAAGGAGATCAATAAATTGATCTCCTTTTTTATTATTTTTATACAACAACTATCAGAATTTTGCAAAGTTGAGTTTTTCAACTTTACGTGTGGAGTAATTAATCCTGAAAGCACCGGATTTTCGAAGTTCCTGTTTCACGTCGGTAACAATTCCCATTCTGATACCTTCATCCACCTTAAGTGAAGTGGTAAGAAATTTTCTGTCATTTTCATCACGTGCCTGACGTTCAGCGGCAATAAAAGAGGGGATATCTTCTACTTTTGCAAACTGATCATTCAGCTGAATACGTGGTTTTGTACCAAAAAGTGCTGATTTTACAGGTACACCGATATAAATATAACTTACAAGTGACTTTTTCTCAAGCCGCTGTACTTCTGTTGCTTCAGGTGGCTTAATTTTTACAATTAAGGTTACTTCACGCATAACTGTTGTTACCATAAAAAAGAACAACAACATAAAAATAATGTCAGGCAATGAGGCTGTGTTTATTGCCTTCATTTCTGTTTTTTTTCCTTTTTTGAATCTTGACATAATTATTGTCCTCCTATATCAACAGGTTCAGCTTCAGAGATCGGGATAGGAATTGCATCCTGAATAGCCTTTATTTGATCTTCATTGGTAAGTTCGGTAAAACGACGTCCGAATTTTTCCAAAGCAAGTTCATTTCTGAGCTCAGTAATAGCAGCAGTCAATTCGTTTTGTACTGCGATATACATTTTGTAGGATGTTCCACGGTCATTTTTCAACGAAATGACAGCATTTTTTGGTACCCTGACTTTACCAAGCAGCGGGATATCTTTCAAAACCATTTCAGGTTTGTCTTCCAGATTCTGTGGATTATTCAGAAACTCTTTGGTTTGTTGTCTGAGGGTACGGATATCACCTGGCTTGTTATCAATGAGCAGGCGATCACGATTATTTATCATTACCGTGAAAATATTTCTTTCATTGATATCAGGTGGTTTCTCATCGCCGGTCAAAGGCGGTGGCAATCTCCGGCTGATCCCGGTATCAACGTCCATTGTGGTGGTAACGAGAAAGAAGATCAGCAAAAGGAAAGCAATGTCAGCCATTGACCCGGCATTGATTTCTTGAACTGGTTTTGCCATAATTATTCTCCTTGATTATTTAAAAATACTGGAAATGCCAGAATAAATAATAGAAACGATAGCCAAACCCGCTAAAATATAGGTCATAATCATTATAGCGCCTATAAACTTTGAGATGGCTTCTGTTATTTTGAATGTTTCGTAAACTTCACCCTGTATGCTTCCTGATGCAATAGCATTCGAAATCAAATACAATACTATAAACCCCAGTAAGCCAAAAAGTACTGTTTTCCCCTTTCTTGGGTTCATGATGATGTAAACAAGCGGGAATAAAATCGTAACCAGCGCTGCTAAAGCAATAAGAATATAACCCCATGTCAGCATGACTGATGTAAATTCTTCACCTGTTGAATAAAAAACAATGAACAGAATCGCCGAAATGGCTAACAGCACTGTCAGAAATATTTTTAATATGGTCGCAACTTTGTCTTTCATGATGATGCCTTTCTTACTTTTTATTCGATTTGTATTTTGTCAAAATATCAATGAACGAAATCGAGCTATCTTCCATTGCATTCACCAGCCCATCAATCTTTGATAAAATATAATTGTAGAAAATTTGAAGTACAATAGCAACGATCAGACCAAATACGGTGGTCAGAAGGGCTACTTTAATACCACTGGCCACAATGGTAGGAGAAATATCGCCTGCTGCTGCGATAGCATCGAAAGCCTGCACCATACCGATAACAGTACCTAAAAATCCAAGCATAGGAGCAAGGGCAATAAAAAGTGAAATCCAGGATAATCCTGATTCCATTCTTCCCATTACCACACTTCCATAACCAACTATTGATTTTTCAACGATATCAAGGCCTTCATTATAACGGTCGAGACCCTGATAGAAGATACTTGCAACTGGTCCGCGCGTATTTTTGCAAACCTCTTTGGCTTTTTCAATACCGCCGGTTTGAAGAGCTGTTTCAACTTTATTGAGCAACTTGGTGGTATTGGTAGTTGAGAGGTTCAGATAGATGATTCTCTCAATTGCGAGTGCTAAACCAAAAATCAGGGTAAGCAATACAATACCCATAAACTGCCAGCCACCTTCAATAAACTGCTCTTTCAATACCTGATGAAATCCTTTTTCTTCCTGCATTTCTTCAGTGGCTTCGAGAGTGGATGTAACTGTACTTCCTTCATCAACTGCCACTTCCTGATTCATAATTGCTGTATCAGTTTGAGTGGTCTCCTCACCGGTTGTTTGTTCTTGTGCAAATGTTGCAACTGAAATTCCCAAAGTGAACAACGCTGCAATCGTCAAAAAAGCAAATAATTTTTTCATGGTTTACTTTTGTTGATTAAATGATTAAATGTTTCCTGTTTATTAAAATTAAAAAATTAATTCAAAATCAAGGCTTTTTACTATTAGCCTGGCGGAGAGGGAGGGATTCGAACCCCCGATACGCTTTTGACGTACACACACTTTCCAGGCGTGCGCCTTAAACCACTCGGCCACCTCTCCGGTACTTCAAAATTTCAAACCCCACCTCTTAAGTTTTGAGCGGCTAAAGTAAAAAAAATATCTGATATAAAAATACGAAATCTTTTTTAAATTTTAATAATATATTGATTATCAATCTATTATAAAAATAAAAAATGTACTGTCCGGACTTAATCTTCTTTTGACATCTCTCCTGCAATAGGTGTTACCATCATCGTTCTGATGTCACTCAGGTGCTTGTAATTACCGAGAACGTACATGAGCTTTGCTATAGCAGCTTCGGTGGTAATATCTTTACCACTCAAAACACCAATTTTGCTGAGTGCCAGACCGGTTTGATACTTCTCCATATCCACACTTCCACCCTGACATTGAGTTACGTTGATGATAATTATTCCTTCCCTGATGGCACTGCTCAGCGCATCAAGCAACCATGGTTCGGTTGGAGCATTACCGGTTCCGTATGTTTCAAGAACTATTCCCCGCAAACCGTTAATACCAAGAATTGCCCTGACTACTTTTTCAGTAATCCCGGGGAAAAGTTTTATTATAGCTATATCGTTGCAGAGGTTTGTGTTTAGCCGTAACTTCCTGAAGTTGGGTTTTTTGATGGCAGCATAATTATATTTAATATGAATTCCCACAGTAGCAAGGGGTGGATAATTCGGTGAACGAAAAGCTTCGAAATTCTCTGCATTGAATTTTATGGTTCTGTTTCCTCTCATCAACTGGTTTTCAAAATAAATAGCAACTTCGGGAACAACAGGTGTTTGATCAAGCATTGCTGAGGCAATTTCAAGAGCTGTCACAAAATTTTCGCGACCATCGGTCCGGACCATACCAAGCGGCAATTGCGATCCTGTAAGAATGACCGGTTTATTGAGGTTTTCGAGCATAAAACTTAGAGCTGAAGCCGTGTAAGCCATTGTATCAGAACCATGCAGTACCACAAAACCATCGTATGATTCATATTTTTTAAGGATTACACCGGCAATTTCCTCCCAGTATTTTGGCTGCATGTTGGAAGAATCAATCACCGGATCAAAACAATAATTATCTATACTGAAGTCAAACAATCTGAGTGACGGCATATGCTCGTAAACATTATCAAAATTGAAAGGTTGCAATACCCCCGTTTCCTGGTCTTTTATCATCCCGATGGTTCCTCCGGTGTAAATAACAAGTACTGAGCTTTTTGCGGTTGGGTGCATGAATGATTTGATTATTATTGTGGAAATTTAAAGAGTTTACTTGCATTTTTAGTAGTTTCAGCAGCAACGTCCTCAGGCGTAATCCCTTTGATTGATGCCAATTTTTCAGCTATCAGTGTGATGTAACTACTTTCATTGCGTTTGCCGCGGTAAGGTACTGGTGCCAAAAAAGGAGAATCAGTTTCGAGCAGCAGATGTTCCATGGCAATCTCTGCTACCACCTTATCCAAACCTGAGTTTTTATAAGTCAATACTCCTCCAATACCCAGTTTGAAGCCATAACTAATGATCTGATCTGCTTGTTCCTTTGATCCGGTAAAACAATGAAAAACACCTGTAAGCTTTTGATCGGCAACATCATTTAACACTTCAATAACTTCGTTAAAAGAATTGCGCACATGCAAAACAACAGGGAGTTCATACTGTTTTGCCAGTTGTATCTGATAAATCAGTGCAGTTTTTTGTTCCCCGACAAACGTTTTATCCCAATACAAATCAATACCTGTTTCACCGATGGCATAAAATTTATTTTTTACCAGAATCTCAGAAATTTTGGCGAGTTCTGATTCAAAATTATCTTTTACGTCGGTAGGATGCAGGCCGATCATAGGAAACAAATGTTCCGGATAATCAGCACAAAGGTCCATCATGCGGGGAATTGTTCCACTATCGATATTTGGAAGCAGCATGTATTTAACGCCGGCAGTAAGCGCTCGTTGAATCATTGCATCACGGTCAGTGTCAAACTGCTCCAGATAAAGGTGGGTGTGTGTGTCAGTCAGTATCATGTGGCAAAAGTAGCTGTTTTTGTACGATGCGATTTTTATACTTTTGCTAAAAATTTTAGGTTGAAAAAAATTCTGATAATACGTTTCAGTTCAATAGGTGACATAGTGCTAACAACGCCGGTCGTACGATGTCTTAAGACGCAACACCCTGATTTTGAAATTCACTTCCTGACAAAAGTGGCTTTTGCGCCTTTACTTTCAGCCAATCCATACATCAGCAAAGTAATTTCAATAAAAAACAGCACAAGTGAAGTAACAGAGTCCTTAAAGCTGGAAAAATACGACCATATTATTGACCTCCATAAAAACATTCGTTCACTCGGCATCAGATGGAAACTCAGGGTAAAAACCTCCTCTTTCCCAAAACTTAACGTAAGAAAATGGTTGCTTGTACAGTTTAAAATTAATCTGATGCCCAAAATCCATATTGTTGATCGATATTTTAAAGCCGTAAAATCATTAGACGTTTCAAATGATAACAAAGGTCTTGATTACTTTTTTTCTGATGGTGAAAAAATTTCCTCCGATCAACTCCCCTCATCACACAGAAACGGCTATGTTGCCATGGTGATTGGGGGCAAGCATAAAACCAAGCAATTACCGGTCGAAAAAGCTGTTTCCATTCTAAAAAAAATTAATTATCCGGTCATACTTCTTGGCGGTAAAGAAGATGCCGAAGAAGGAAATCTTATTCAACAACAAGCTGGTAAGCACGTTTATTCTGCATGTGGGAAATTTACGATAAACCAGTCAGCATTTCTAATTAATCAGTCCCTGGTAGTTATTACAAACGACACCGGATTAATGCATATCGCAGCAGCATTGCACAAACCCATTATTTCGATCTGGGGTAACACAACTCCTGAGCTTGGAATGTATCCTTACATGCCCGGTTATCCAGAACTTTTTAAAATTTTTGAAGTGAAAGGACTTCCATGCAGACCCTGCTCAAAAATAGGATTCGAAAAATGTCCTAAACAGCATTTCAAATGTATGATGAATCAAGATATTGATGCTATTGTACAAAGCACTGTTGATTTCATGGAAAGTAAAGCAGACAAAAAATAATTTTTTTTAGTCAACCCTATCAAATGTCTTGCCTTCAGATTTGAACCCTCAGAAGCAACTACCGATACCAGCATTCGAAATTTCCTGAATTCTTTTTTTTCTTATCCTCATTTTGAGCAAAAACACAAAACCTGATTGCTTGTTGATCGCTGACCTGATTTTGGATAGCTATGCCCGGATGAGAATAATCGAAATACAGGCCATTCGGCTTATCTCATTGGAAATGTAGCCTTTAAAAGAATTACTGGGAACCTGTTTTTATTGGGGAAATTTAACAGGACAATTGATCTGGTCCAATAAAAAAAGTGGATATCCTACTCCATTATTGTTTCATCTTCAGCCCTCCAGGCAGGATCAACAATGCACAGGAATACCAGATCACAATCACCGGTGTTTTCGATGTATTGAACATTATCAGGAGGAATATATACAGCCTGATTTGAAGAAACATTCTGGGATTCAACTCCAATGAACATTCTACCTTCACCCTGAAGAATGTAATAAACCTCTGAAGTTTTTAATTTGTGACGATAGGATGTTTTTCCCGGCTCAACTATAGCATGAGCAAGACTGTATCGCAGATTAAGATCAGCTTTATCGGGATGGAGCAACTCCCGCAATTTGGTGTTATCACCTGCTATAAACTCTTCACATAGATTTAAATCCCTGATATACATTTACTTTTGTGTTTGTTTTTCATTAAAGAATCCCGGCAAATGTAGATATTTCAAGCCTATTTTAAGTGTTTCATCAGGCAATTTTGATCCGGACTTTTAATTTGTTTTATGCAGAAAAAAATACTGGTCTTTGAATCATCGCGACTTCGTTAAATTATTGAAAATTCTTTTGATTATCATCATTTTGGGCTATCTTTGACCAACGTCAATGATTTTGAAACTAAAAAGATCAATACAATGAAAACCCATAATTTTTTCGAAATTGACGGGAGTGTAATAAAAAAGGAAATTCCTGCTTCCATCTAACACGATACCGGCAATGCACTGGTTCTTGAAACTCGTAAACCCTATCCTGGATACCTTGGAAACACCATTCCCGACGATCTAAAACCACTTTCGTTGTTTCTCGTTACAGATAAAAAATATACCGGTGAACAAATCATCACAGGAACACTGAAAGCAAAAGAAAATTTTCCTCTGCAATTTGATGCCGCACCAGCTATGGTTCAGGTTTTCAATACCATGCATCCATGTATCAGGATTAAAAATATGGCATCTTACGAAAACGTTATCCCACTCATTACTGCATTCCGGAAAACAGGTCTGGATTTTATGTAAGACAAAGTGAAAGAGCCTTATGAAGGCTGGATAAAAGTCAGGAAGTATTTCACTCTGAAAGAATATACTCCAGGTATTTATTATGACGTGAATGAGCCGTCAAAAGCCTATTTCGGAATCCCTGTTAATCTGAGCCGGGAAATGTTTGAGAAAATAACTTTCAGATTAAAACCTAATGTGGATTACAATAATTTGGATGCCGCACTTGCTGTATTTTTTACTCCAAAAGGAGTAATTGATGCAATCAGGATTTATCATCCTGAATTAGCTATGAAAGATATTATCTACCTGCAAAGTAAGTATCTTGAAGAAATTAACCGGTCAGATTTACCTGAATAGCCAGTGATGAATTTAATTAAACCAGGGTTTCTATTTTGCGGCACATAGGAAAATTATGCCCTAAAAGTCAATACATGCAGTCGTTCTGCAACAAAAGACCGGACAAGAACAATTCAGGGGCAAACCCGGAATGAATGATATTTATTTGCGCACCTGTTCAATAATAATACCCACTTCACGAATGCCATAAGTAAAATATTTTGGATTGAGATTTTCAATTTCAAATGTGCACTGACCGATTTCGCTGAAAGTTATCTCCGGATGGGTCAGGGTTTTAATTTCATAAAAACCATCTTTCTTTTCACCAAGATATTCATCATTTGTGCTGCGGAGAAAAATATTGTAATCTTTTACACGGGATTCACCTGATGGAGTTATCATTTCGATGTTGAGCGGGAGATACCTAACCTCAATATTTTCGTCATAGCGAACAACAAGATAAATATTCCATGCCGGTTTCACATTATCCAAATCAAAACCAAACTTTAAAAAATCAAAACGCTCCCAAACTTCATTGTCAAATTTATGAAACTGCTCCTTTGTCACAACCTGACGACAGCCACTTACGGCTAATATCAACAAAGATGTCAAAATTAAAATATTTTTCATTTTATCCTTTCTTTAAAGCCTGAAAAACAATCATTAAAATAATAACCCAGGCTAATGCTCCAAAAAATGATATAACGACAGAATTGGACGATTTTATTTTCATAAAAGGAAAGAGTAAAATTTTTCCTATTAATCCTTTTTGTTGCACCCTGTAGCTGGCTTCAATACAGAGATTATCAGTTTTACCTTTCTCTTTGAGCCTTTTAAACAGGTTTTCAGCATACAATCCGTAACTTCCAAAGATTAGCAGAAAAATGACCACCAATGCAACGACTCCCAGCTGAAAATCCGTGAATGATGTACGATTTAGAAAGAAAACATGTGCCCCGATTCCAAGAGCGATAAGCAAAACAAGAAAATAAATAATTTTTTTCATTTCTGTAAAATTCTGAATTTTGCAAAATTAATTAAATCGTTAATGGCAAAAAAAGGGAGCAAGTTTTATGTAGTCTGGATAGGACGCAACCCGGGTATCTACAAGAGCTGGGATGAATGTCAGGTACAAATCAGCGAATTTGAGGGAGCACGTTACAAGTCATTCCCGACCGAAAAAGCAGCTACCGAAGCATTCAGAGGAAATATGTGGGATTACCTCGGAAAAAAAGAAGTAAAAAACAATCTTCCCTTTGAAGAAGTCAGCGGTAAAACCGAGGAGATCATTACAGACAGCCTTGCAGTGGATGCTGCATGTAGTGGCAATCCCGGGATTATGGAATACAGGGGAGTTTACACTAAAAACAGAAAGCAGATCTTTCATGCCGGGCCCTTTAAAGACGGCACCAACAATGTTGGAGAATTTCTGGCAATCGTCCATGCTTTGGCATTGTTAAAACAAAAAAACAAATGCATTCCTGTCTATACTGATTCCGAAACTGCCATTGTTTGGGTCAGGCAAAAAAAAGCCAAAACCAAACTTAAAAGAACTCCTGATAATAATAACCTTTTTGAATTGATTCAGCGTGCAGAAAAATGGTTAAAAAATAATTTCTGGGATACACCAGTCTTGAAATGGAAAACTGAAATCTGGGGTGAAATTCCAGCTGATTTCGGCCGCAAATAATTATTTCCGTCCTTTCCATGATCCGTTTAATTGATATCAAAGAATTGTCAAAACTAAGAAAATCGCTGCCGTTGATTGATGTCAGATCACCTGCAGAATTTCGCAACGGGCATATTCCTGACGCTTTCAACATACCATTGTTTAATAATGAAGAACGTAAAGCTGTAGGCATTGCTTATCAACAACAAGGGCGAAACGCAGCCGTTTTAAAAGGACTTGACCTGGTTGGAATCAAGCTTTCGGGTTTTGTTAAACAAGCCCAAAAAATCGCTCCTGATCAGGAATTGTTAATACATTGCTGGCGAGGAGGAATGCGTTCTGAAAGCATGGCATGGTTACTTTCGCTGGCAGGTTTCACAATCCACATATTGCAGGGAGGTTATAGAGCATATCGCCGGTTTATTGGCCAGGCATGGCAAGTACCCTCTCAAATAATTATTTTATCGGGTAAAACCGGCTCAGGAAAAACAGAAATTTTACAGTTCCTTGCAAAATCTGGACATCAGGTGCTCGACCTTGAACATTATGCGCATCATAAAGGATCAGCTTTTGGTGCACTTGGCCAGGAGCCGCAACCCACCAGCGAGCAATTCGAAAACGACATTGCTGAAATCTGGCAGGAACTGGATTTGAATCAACCTGTCTGGATCGAAGACGAAAGCCGGAACATTGGCCGCGTAATCATACCCGAGAAACTTTTTCTTGCCATGAGTAAAGCACGGGTAATCAGCCTTGACATGCCAAAGCCACTGCGCATTCAAAGATTAATTCAGGACTATGCCAATTATCCTAAAAATCTGCTGATCGATTCTATAGAAAAAATTACCCGGAGATTGGGCGGGCAAAACATGAAATCAGCTGTATCTGCCGTTCAGGAAAATGATTTTGCCACCGCAATTGATCTTGTTTTGAATTACTACGATAAAGCTTACTATTACGATCTGATAAAAAAGGAGGAAGGCAAAGTTTACCAGCTGTCAGTTGAATCGGCTGATGCAGAGGTAAATGCAAATAAAATTCTAAACTTTTGTCAAACAAACCGACTTATTTAAGCTCACTCATCATGGAACAACCCATTTATCTTGATTTTAATGCTACGACACCGATTGACCGGGAAGTTGCCGAGGCTATGCACCCCTATCTGAAAGAATTTTTCGGCAATCCTTCAAGCAGTCATTTATATGGAATTCAGACAAAAAAAGCAGTCGAAACAGCACGAATACAGCTTGCAGCCTTACTCAACTGTTATCCGGATGAAATCATTTTTACCAGTGGCGGTACTGAATCAAACAACTATGCTATCAAAGGTGCAGCATTTCAAATGCGTGAAAAGGGTAATCACATTATTACTTCAACTGTTGAACACCCTGCCATCACTGAAGTATGTGATTATCTGGAAACTATGGGATTTAAAGTAACTTACGTTGCTGTGGACGAATTTGGCCGGGTCAACCCTGCCGATATTGATAAAGCGGTTACTCCTGCCACAATTCTGATTACAGTAATGCATGCCAACAATGAAGTAGGAACCATTCAACCCATTGAGGAAATTGCAGAAATTGCAAGAAAACATAAAATTCTCTTTCACACCGATGCTGCACAATCGGTTGGCAAAATTGAAACCGATGTCAGAAAATTGGGGGTGGACCTCTTATCTGTGGCCGGTCACAAGCTATATGCACCCAAAGGAATAGGGGCTCTGTTCATCCGCCGGGGGGTAACCTTACAAAAGTTGATACATGGCGCTAATCATGAACAAAATCACCGTGCGGGAACAGAAAATGTTCTTGAAATTGTTGGGCTTGGAAAAGCTGCAGAAATTGCCAAACGCGACTTTGAAAAAAACACCAGGCAAATGCTCGCTGCACGTGACCATCTTCACCAGCTTTTAATGGCAGGACTTCCGGACATCCAGCTCAATGGTCATCCAACGCTGCGATTGCCCAATACATTAAGCCTGAGTTTTCCGAAAATTGAAGCAAATACTTTGCTGGATGAATTGAAAGGCATTGCTGCTTCGGCTGGCGCTGCCTGCCATGCCGACCATGTGGATATTTCGGCAGTACTCACAGCCATGCGCATACATACTGACTTTGCAATGGGAACAATTCGGTTTTCCACCGGAAAACACAGCTCACTGGATGAAATGGAAAAAGCCGCGGAAATAATCATCGAATCAGTCAATAAGCTTCAACCTGCCGATAAAATCACCCCGAAAACAGCAATTCCTGCCGGAGAGGTCAAACTCACCAGTTTTACACACGGTCTGGGTTGCGCCTGTAAGATAAGACCTCAGTATCTTGAACGTGTACTCAAAGACTTACCGCCGGTTTTCGATAAAAATGTACTTATCGGAGCCAACACTTCCGACGATGCCGCTGTTTATTTCATCAACGAGACAACCGCAATTGTTCAAACGGTTGACTTTTTTACTCCCGTGGTTGATGATCCCTATTATTTTGGAGCAATTGCTGCTGCCAATGCCCTGAGTGATATTTATGCAATGGGAGCCAAACCATTGTTTGGTTTGAACATAGTAGGATTCCCGGATAACCGTCTGCCCATTGAAGTGCTAAAGGAAATATTGCATGGAGCATCCGACAAATCCATTGAGGCTGGTATTTCGGTGCTTGGCGGTCATACGGTGGAAGATGTGGAACCTAAATTCGGGATGGTCATCACAGGGTTAATTCATCCAAAAAAAGTGATTTCAAATGCCAATGCCCGGCCCGGCGACGTATTATTATTAACCAAACCTATCGGTACTGGAATCATTTCAACAGCCGTTAAACGCGGTCTGGCTGATGAAGCAACTTCTGTTGCTGCCCGCAATGTGATGGCCGAACTTAATGCCAATGCTGCACTTCTTATGGAAACATTTCCAGTAAATGCCTGCACCGATATCACCGGATTCGGATTACTTGGTCACCTAAAGGAAATGGTCAAAGGATCGGGTGTACAAGTCAGAATTTTTTCAGAAAAAGTTCCACTTCTGCAAAATGTTTATGAACTGGCAATGGCAGGCGCAATTCCTGGTGGCACCCGCAACAATCTCGATTTTGTGAAAGACGTGACCGACTGGGCCGAATATTTACCTGATGTTACCCGACTAATTCTTTGTGACGCACAAACATCAGGCGGATTACTCATTTCGCTGCCCGAAAAATACGCTGAGGAATTTGTTTTTGCCTTTAAAAAACAATACAACAAACAGGCGGTAGCCATCGGTGAAGTGCTCAAAAAAGGAGAAATTTCGGTAAAACCAATTCAAATTTTATAATCTGCGCCATTTCATTATTCCGGAAAATTACCTGACATGTTCTTGATTGAATGTTACCTTTGCAACGCAAACCTGAATAGGTAACAAACTATTAATTAGCACAAAATGAGCGAACTGATTAACCACGAATGTGGGATTGCCCTGCTCAGGCTACTTAAGCCACTTGAACATTACCAGGCCAAATATGGTGCTTTTTATTCATTGAACAAAATGCACCTAATGATGCAAAAACAGCATAACAGAGGCCAGGATGGAGCCGGGATAGCCAATCTGAAAATCGATGTTGAGCCGGGCATCAGGTATATCAATCGATTTCGTTCCAACTCAGCAACTCCGATCATTGACCTGTTCAATCATATTTACAAACAGTTTTCGAAAATTCAGTCGCAGCATCCTGAACTTCTCAATGATCCATTATGGCTGAAAAAAAACTTCGAATTTACCGGCGAATTATTTCTTGGCCATCTGCGTTATGGCACATTTGGCGGTCATAAACTTGAGAATCTTCATCCGGTAATGCGTGAAAACAACTGGATGACCAAAAACCTTGTACTGGCCGGTAATTTCAACATGACCAATGTGGATGAGCTTTTCGGACAACTTGTTGAACTGGGACAATATCCCATCGAAACCACCGATACGATTACCATTTTGGAAAAAATTGGCCACTTCCTTGACGAAGAAAATGAGCTGCATTATCAAAAATATAAAACGCAGGGGTTTGTTAAAAAGGAAATTACAGATAAAATTGCAGCTGACATAAACATCAGGGAAATTCTTAGCAAAGCAGCCAAAGACTGGGATGGGGGTTATGTAATTGCCGGACTCTTCGGGCATGGCGATGCCTTTGTGATGCGCGACCCGTTTGGTATTCGTCCGGCATTTTATTATTGCAACGACGAAGTGGCTGTTGCAGCGTCGGAACGCCCGGTGATTCAAACTACTTTCAATGTCACTGCAGATAAAGTAAAAGAACTCCAGCCCGGTCATGTACTCATCATCAAAAAAGATGGTAAAATTTCGGAGCTCCCCTATTCCGAAAAAAAAGAAAAAAGAGCATGTTCGTTCGAACGAATTTACTTTTCAAGAGGAACTGACTGTGACATTTACAAAGAACGTAAACATCTCGGTAAACTGCTGACAACTGCTATCCTCCAAAGTATTAATCATGACCTCGAAAACACCGTTTTTTCTTACATCCCCAACACTGCTTCCGTTGCCTACAAAGGGCTGATCGAAGAAATCAACCTTTTCTGCAATCAGATTAAAACAGACAGAATTATTGAATTGGGAAAAAATGCAACCCCTGAAAAAATCAGGAAGATTCTTGGATATCTGCCCAGGGTGGAAGATATTGCCGTTAAAGACATTAAACTGCGAACATTCATTACAAAAGAGAGTGGCCGCGATGATCTTGTAGGTCATGTTTATGATATTACCTACGGGGTGATCAAAGAAGGCACCGACAATCTGGTGGTCATTGATGATTCCATCGTGCGTGGAACCACACTTAAGCAAAGTATAATCAGAATTTTAGACCGTTTGGGCCCAAGAAAAATAGTAATTGCATCCTCAGCACCCCAGATACGTTATCCCGACTGTTATGGCATTGACATGACCAGGCTTAATGAGTTTGTAGCGTTCAGGGCAGCCGTTGAATTGCTTCATGATACCCACCAGGAACACATCATCAACGAAGTGTACAAAAAAGCCAAAGCTCAGGAATACAAACCAAAAGAGGAGATTGTCAACTACGTGAAAGAAATTTATAAACCTTTTACTGCACAGCAAATCTCCGAAAAAATCGCTGCAATCGTTACACCACCCGGAACCAAAGCCAGAATTGAAATTATCTACCAGACCATTGAAGACCTGCATACTGCTATTCCAAATCATACAGGCGACTGGTACTTTACAGGCAACTACCCTACTCCAGGCGGTAACAAGGTGGTTAACCGTTCTTTTATCAACTACATCGAAAACCGCAATGAACGTTCCTATTGAAGTTTTTCTCTTCAACAGCCTGAAATTCTGAAATGAATGATCTTGAATTATTCACCTGTACATGCAGGAAAAAAGAAAAGAGTATCCTGACTGACCATGATAAAATACGATCTGCCCGGTTGCAGCGTGTCGCAGGTGTTGATCCCCATCTCAGGCCAAAAAACACTCGTACCATCAGCGGTTTTTAATACACGAAACTCATTGCCAAGCAGTTCATTAAGCATTTGTGAAGATTGTGCGCAGGGACTGAGCACAGGAAACAGATTCCAACCTGCGGCAAGTTGCTTTTCTCCTTCCGCAAGATTATATCCTTCAATGAAAAGACTATCAGCAGCATTCATGTTGATAACTAATCCTTTTGACACATCCCATAAACCAATGGTATTAATGTTGAGAGCCGGCCAAAAGATTCCCTGTTCGTTAAAAGCATAAACACACTTATCCATAACCGGTACAAAAATAGTTTCAATGGCAGGAAAATAAGGTTGAACGTAAGCTGAAATACCCGTCCAACCAGCATTTAAAGGTATAATCTGACTGTAGGAAGGAGGAAGCACATGAATATAATCCTCAACCGTCAGCGTGTCGAAGAGGTATGGATTTGACACAATCAGGGTAACGCTGACAAATCCGGGTTCCCAAAAACTCACTGAAGGATTTTGTGCCATCAGCGTATCACCGCTGCTCAACCACCATTGCCATGTTTCAGGGTTACCTGTAGTCAAATCGTAAAAACTGACTACGTCACCAAGGCCAACCTGTTGAAAATTAGAGCTGAATGCAGCATTCAGCGGCTCAATGATGGTGAGGTAATCTGTTTTTTCCAAAGAATCCTGAAGAAACTGATTGGAAACATTTAGCCGGATTGTATAAAGTCCGGGCTCACTATAACTTATCATAGGATTTTGAACGACAGCATTGCTGTAATTGCCAAAATCCCAGAACCAGGATTCAGGATTCCCTGTGGTATAGTCAGTAAATTGAATGGGTTCATTAATATAGGCCAGTTGCTTGTCAGCTTCAAATTCTGCTTCCAGTAATGGGATGACTTTTATAAAGTTCTGTTTAATTTTGATAGACGACAGCGTGTCTCTGCCTGCTCTCAATTTAACAGTAAATTCACCAATGGTATCAAAAAGATGCACCGGATGTTGCTCCGTTGATTGTGATCCATCACCAAATACCCAAAACCAGCCTGTCGGATCGCCAATTGTAAGATCAGTAAACTGAACATTATTACCTTTTATAAGAAGGGTAGTATCAGCAGTAAAATCGGCAATAAGTGGTTTTTGAATCAGGATGTAACTGGTTTTTATTTTGGTTGAAGTTTGAAGAGCATCCTGTACTGTTAGAGAAATGGTATAGCAACCTTCCTGGTTAAAAACATAAACAGGGTTAGGATTACCTGACGTCCTGCCATTGCCAAAATCCCAAAGCCAGGTATCAGGATTACCCGATGAAAGATCGTAAAAACTGATAGGTTGACCAATCCATCCAAATGTAGTATCTGCTGTAAAATCCGCAACCAAAACCTCCAAGATTTGAATAAAATTCTCTTTAGTTACCGTATGTTGCTGATATTCATTTGCAACAGTGAGTGAAGCATTATAATTTCCAGGAGAAATAAAAGTTATTGTTGGGTGTTGCAGATTACTGAAAATTTCATTTTCAAAATTCCACAACCAACTTGTAGGCCCACCTGAGGTAAGATCAGTAAAACTAATGCTTTGTCCTGCAACAGCCATGGTTGTATCAGCCGAAAAGTCAGCAATCAGCAGTTCCAGGACCTGAATATAATCCTGCTTCATTTCCGTCGATGTTTGTAAGGTATCACTGATAGTCAAACTTATAGTTCGGTATCCTGATTGAAAAAAGGTATGATCAGGATGCTGAAGATCTGATGATTCGCCATCGCCAAAGGTCCAAAACCATGATGACGGGCTACCCTGGGAAAAATCGGTGAATTCAACTGTTTCCCCCGAAACAACAATGGTTGTATCCGCTTCGAATTCTGCTTCCAGCGGAATTAACACCGTGATGTATCCTGATTTTACCAACGTATCCTGTTGATATGCTGTTGACACATAAAGTGATACAGAATAATTACCTGGATCTGTATAAATTACTGAAGGATTTTGTTGGTTACTTGTTGTGCCATTTCCGAAATCCCACTGCCAGGATGCAGGATTTCCGGCAGTAAGATCATTGAAAACAACTTCCTGACCGGGGATTACTAATGTAGTGTTTGCTGAAAAATCCGCAACCAAAGGCACAAGTACTTCAATATAATCAATTTTTGTAATTGTATCGATCTGAGTCTCTTTTTGGACTGTTAGCATTACGGAATAAAAACCGGGTTGAAGGTAATTTTTAACCGGATTTTGATCCGAACTAACTGTTCCATCACCAAAATTCCAGTTCCAGGCCAAAGGATTCCCTAATGACTGATCATTAAATTGTATTTGCTCTTCGGGCAACACAATGGTAGGTAGAGCATTAAAATCAGCAATAACAGGCTGTTCCACAACAATAAATCCGGGTTTTGTCAGAAAATGACTGTATTGACCATTATTAACATACAAAGTTACCGCATAAGCACCGGGAGAATTGTATGTTTTTTCAGGATTTTGCTGAAAACTAACTGTACCATCACCAAAGGTCCAGACATAATTGTAATTACTTCCACCTACATACGAAGTTTCATCGGTAAACTGAACCGTCAATGGCGACAAACCGGATTGTGGTATTGCAGAGAAATCAATATTGAACGGTGCATGGTAAACTATATCAAAGGCGCCATCCCAGATAACAGCCGGGGCATCCAGTACAAATTTTCCATTGGTGGTAAATTTGTATTGTGTTGAGTCTAAATTTGCTTCGCCATTGTACCAGTCCACTTTATAAAGCCCGTAAGGAAGATTTTCAAGATTGATTTTCCCACCTGATACGGGGGGCGGTGTTCCGGTTTCAAGCAATTGTTTCCAGTTGTAGTTTATATTTTGAAACCAACCTGCAATGTGATTGCTTTTTCTAAGGACAAATGCCCTGAGCTGAGGCATATAGTTTTCAAACTCATATTTTTCAATCTTCAGCAGCCCTGAACCGGAATTATCCACTTTGATAGTATGCAGACCGGCTGGTACATCAATGCTATAGGTAGTATTGGTGGATGCAGTTACATTAATTATGGTATTACCGTTCAGTCGTATTCTTATTTTAGAAAAAACTGCAATTCCGCTGGTACGAACATTAAATTTGCCCGGTTTCAGATAATTGACGTTGAATGTCGGCGGGTTTCGCAGGGAATTGTACAAACTTCCGTAAAGATGTTTCCCTAAGTCCATTACCGTAGGATTCATAGCTCCGGATGGACCGACATCAAAGGTGTTTGATGGCGCTTTTTCGGATGTTGATGAGAAATCAGGAAACACATAAAGGGTTTCGTGAATGTCGCTTGAAGTTAAGGGTAAAGTATGATACCAGCTTGTTTCCTTTATAGCAGCCTGATTGATAAAAGTGGAAACCGGCTGAAAATAGGTAAACAGGTTATTGGTATAAAGATAGTTATCCCACCACCAGGACATAGCCGAACCAATATTCCCCGAAAAAACAGAAGACCACAACACATTATGAAAGGCAATTCCATCAGGATCAGCCTGAAGAATTGCTGCCGGATCATGCCCAAGAGCAAATTCGCCAGTTATGGTAGGTTTTTGATAAAAATCACGATAATAGTTGGAATAATTGTACACTTTCATTTCAAGGTCAGGTACGAAATCATAATTATGAGTCTGGGTAAAATCAGTCATTGGATTATTCCAGTAAAGAGGATCGTTTTGCGGCCAGGCGAATCCGGATGTAACGGGACGTTGATAAACATCCCGGTTTTTTACGAATTCGGCTGTCTCAATCAGCCAATTGTAAATATCCGGTTGATAGCTTTCAAAAAATCCAGTATTGTCTGCTTCCGACATAATTTCCCAGGAATGCAGATAGCTTGAATAGCCCCACCGTGCAATGGAATATCTTATTTTCTGTTTATAAAATTTTTTGGCTGTAGCATTGGTAAAAAAATCCTGTGGGTTATTACACGGCCCTCCATTCGCACTTTTATAGGGGTTTTCATTCCATCCGGTATTATTGTCGGGGCGAAGTTCATCATGAACCAAAAAGTGAAATTGGCAATAAATGCCATACTCAGTCATTTTGTCGAATATCCAGTCGAGACCCCATGCACGATTTTGGCGGTTGTTATAATTTCCAAGTGTTCCAGAGCCCCATTCAAGTCCAAAAATCCACGGGGCCATTGTAATTTTTATGAAGTTCCCTCCATTATTATTCAGGGCAACCAGCCAGTCGTCATAAACTGTAAAACCTGACCCCCATTCAGTCCAGGCAAGATTAGTTCCCAATCCTAAAAAACGCTCACCGTTATCATGCACCAGATGGTCTCCGAGATGTTTAATAAAACCCTTGTGTGATGATACAACACACGTAAACTGCTGCGTGGGATAGCTGGCACTGCCTTGTGTATCGGTAATTTTAACCACATAAGACCACAACCCTGTTTCATTTGGCGAAAAACGAATACGCCAGTCCGGTTGCCCTGCAGAAATCAGATAATCAGGCTCAGGCATGGTAAATGGCTGATAATAAAAGCCATCAACTTCATAAATTTTGCCTGTTGGTGAGGTAAAAGTACATTGAAGATTTACCTGATCAAAATCATAAGGAGAGTTATATGTGGCTGAAATTAATACAACAAGCTCAAGTTTTTCGTATTTAGGAATGGTAGTGCTAACCGGAATTACCGAATTGATCTGAGGATTCACACCTGAAAGAGTCAACGTCAGGAAAAACAGAAACAAAAAAAAGATGCTATTCGGGTGGAATTTCCTCATAAAATGCATTAGTCTGAAATCATTTAACAAAAATAATCAATATTTCAAAACCAATGAAATGCCAAAAATTCAGATTCAGTTTGCTGTACTAAACTGGCAGTACGAAAAAAAATCCAGGTAAGATTATTCAAATTGCAAGCTTCAATCGTTGCAGCGCTTCCAGAACAACAGACCTGGGGCAGGCAATGTTCATACGCATAAATCCTTCACCTCCCGGGCCAAATTGTCTGCCTTCATTCAATCCAAGTCTGGCTTTACGAATGAAGAATTCATTGAGTTCTTCATCAGTAAACCCCAGATTTCGACAATCCAGCCAGACCATATATGTAGATTCCGGAATGATTGGGATAATAGCCGGAAGATAATTTTTACAAAATTCCTCCACCAACCTGATATTTCCCTGCAGATAGCCAAGCAACTGCGAAAGCCAATCTGATCCTTTGTTATAAGCAGCTTCCAGAGCCACATTGCCTGGAAGATTCCCTCCGGACAGATGTAATTCATCATTGAGCAAGTGGTTGTAACGATCAAGTAGCGCTTTTTCCGGAATAATCAGATAGGATGTGGACAGTCCGGCTATGTTAAAGGTCTTGGAAGGTGCATTGCAAGTGATGGTCTGACAGGCAATTTCGTCTGATAGCGAAGCCAATGGAATATGTTTATGCGGAGCATATACCAAATCAGAGTGGATTTCATCAGAAATCATCAGAATATTGTTTTCCAAACAAATAGCAGCAAGTTGTTGAAGTTCATCAACTGTCCATACACTTCCACCCGGATTGTGAGGATGGCTGATGATAATCATTTTAGCTTCTGCGGATTTTGACCTTAAATCTTCAAAATCCATGCATAATCTGCCATTTATCATTTTCAACGGATTGTCAACCCTTGTTCTGCCATTATTTTCAATTGCTGAAAAGAAAGGAAAATACACGGGCGGCTGAACAATAATTTTATCACCCGGCTGTGAAAATGCCAGAACGATCATGTTAATGGCAGGTACAACTCCCGGACTAAAACTAATCCAATCGGGCTGTATTTCCCACTGATGTCTTGACTTCATCCAATTGACAATTGCACTGCTGAACCCTTTTGATCTGAATGAATACCCAAGAATTTCATGTTCCAAACGTTTTCTCAGCGCACTGATTATGAAATCAGGTGTCCGGAAATCCATATCAGCTACCCACATTGGAAGAACATCTCCGTCGTTGAAGACAATTTTCCGAAGATCATATTTTACGCAGTCAGTATCGGAGCGTTGAATTATTTCATCAAAATCATAATGCATCATGGAAAGATAAATTTTTTTTCTTTTTCAAGCAACAATTTTATAATAAGGGAAAAATACACCAGAAGAAGCACGGGTTCAAAAACCGGCATGAACAGCCACAGTTTCTTTTCGGATAATTGTTTTTGTACAAAACCTGATATAATGAGCTGATTTATCAACCGAAACGCATAAACGGCTATTACCATTCCCGGGTAAAAATTATTTGAAAGCAGCCACACAAAGCTTAGATAAAACATCCCTGCTGTAACAGGATGAACAGCCAACAGCAACTGACTAAAAAACCTGAAGCGACGACGAATTGCAAGCTTAGTCTTTTCAAGCAAAAGCCATTGAGATAAGGTCAAAGGTTTTAAATTTATCATACGACTTTCCTTACTGATCTGAACCCCAACTTTGTTCGTCCGGGCTGCCCTATTAACAAAAAGTTCATCTGCACCTGCATTTAAATCATAGTGGCTGATAAAACCCTGTTGCCCGAAAAACAATGATCTGGTAAAGGATAAATTCTGTCCTGCACATGTAACCGGAAGCCCAGATCCGGCAAGTGACAACCAGTTGATAGCATCATAAAAACCGGCAAAACGATACCACCAATTAATGCCGGATGGCGTTTGAAAAGCTGTATAACCAAGAACTATTTTCGAATCGTTGCCATAACTCTCCGCAAAAGCTTTGATCCATTTGTTACTCACCGGCCTGCTGAAAATATCGGGGACCAACACTATTTCATTCTTCGCTGATTTGATTCCGATTGAAAGCGGAAACTTGATACCTTTGAACCAATTTAATGTTTGCTGGATATTAATCACCCGCAAATGAGCATATTGTTCCGAAAAACGTTCGAGTAACTCACAACTATCATTGTCGGAAATTTCGTTAACTACGATCACCTCATAGTTAGGATAATCCTGGTTTAAGATTTCCGGAAGGTTGCTTCTCAACAAATCGTATTGATTGGACGAGACAATAACCACTGAAACAGATTTTGCCTCCTGATGCTGACCTGATTTTCGGGGAAATGCAATTTTTCTGAAAATGAGCCAGTACCAGAACAATTGAATGATAAATGTAAATAAAAAAACTCCAAATATTATGGTAAAACAGGGGTTTTGGGAAAGTTCCCTCACAACAGCTTCGATCATTTTCTGAGAAATAAACGGCAAAAATAGTATTCCGCCTTCAACTTGTTATGCGGAAATGGAAAAGTTCAGAAAAAAATTTAGGACATGATGAAACTAATTCTCAAACAACCTGGGAAATTTTAAAACAGATTGAACCATCATACTTTTTTTCTGACAGATTCTATTTTAGAAACAAACACGCATCGCCGTAACTTAAAAAACGGAAGTTATTTTTTAAGGCAAAATCATAAATTTCTTTCCATTTGTCACCCAGCCATGCAGCAATCAACAATAATAGCGTAGAGCGAGGCTGATGAAAATTGGTTATCATTCCATTAATGACTTTATAATCATAACCGGGGACAATCATGAGCTGAGTTGAGCCGGTGAGTATGTCAGATGCTGATTGATGCATCCGCTTCAGAACATTTTGAAAAGCCTGGTTTAAAGTGAGCTTAGGCTGATCTAAAAGATAAGGATCAAACTGCTCTGTTTTGAAAACCGCATCTTTGTTGTATTCAAGCTTTACGCCATACCAGTAAAGACTTTCCAGTGCCCGCACCGATGTTGTCCCGACAGCAATAACATTACCGCTATGCTTCAGCAGATTTTCGATCAAATGTCTTGAGATACTGATCTGTTCGATATGCATATTGTGCGCTTTTAATCCCTCTCTGCCAACCGGTTTGAAAGTGCCAGCTCCAACATGAAGGGTAAGATAATCCGTAAAAATGCTCCGCTGATTTAACCGTTCAAGAAGCCTGGGTGTAAAGTGCAAACCAGCTGTGGGAGCGGCAACTGAGCCTTCGTGGAGGGCAAAAACTGTCTGATATTGTTCGTAATCACTGTCAACCGCACCGCGATTCAGGTATGGAGGCAACGGTATTTTGCCTGCTGCTTCAAGCACTTCGGCAAAACTAAGTTCTTCTGGTTCCCACGAAAATTTTATCTCAAAAGCATCATCTACCCTGCCAATTTTCAAGGACCTCAGCGTAATTGTTTTATTCTCATTATTAAAACTTTCCTGAAGTTCACCGCTTTTCCATCTCCTTGCATTACCCAGCAAACATTTCCAACTCACACTTCCTTTTTGCTGGAAAGCCAACTGCATCTCCAGATCTTCCTGAGCAGGTTCAAGACAAAAAATTTCAATCAAAGCACCAGTTGGCTTGCGAAAAAAAAGCCTTGCATGAACTACCCTGGTATTATTCAGCACCAACAGGCTGTTACCTTGAAGATACCTATCAAGGTTATTAAACGTATCAGCCCCAATCTGTCCATTTTTATAAGTAAGCAATTTGGAAGAGTCGCGGTTTGACACTGGAAATTTCGCTATGCGCTCAACCGGCAGATCATATGCGTAATCATCAATACAAATACGATTTATTGTTTCAGGTAAGATCATAACTATTTGAAAAGATCAGAAATGTCAATATTTTTTTCGTACAAATGCAACACATCCTCCAGATCAACCACAAGTATTTTATCAATACGGTTGGAAGCAGTCTGATACCATAACTCCACATAAAAATCCGAATATTTGTAAAGTCTGATGATGTAATACATGAATATTCGGTCCAAGATCTCCCGGCCTTCAGTGAGCACCATGCTGGCACGCTCCTGTGGCGAATAAGACATAAATTGGTCAATAGTCATGATTTAAAGTTTTATAAAAAATCTACTTTTACCTGTTTTTTTGAAAATTGATAACGCTGAACTAACGAAAGGATTGAAAGATCGTAACGACTTTTTAGTAAGACATTTTTTGTTCGGAACGAAAAACATTGAATTCTCAAAAAAATAAACGGTAATATACTTTAACTTGTTCAAAAATAATCAGGTGCTACGAAAAAACATACCTAACAGCGTGACCTTGCTGAATCTTTTAAGTGGATGCATTTCAATCACTTTAGCTTTCAACGATAAATTAGTGCTTGCCTCACTGTTCATAGGGATTGCCGCTGTTTTTGATTTTCTTGACGGGATGCTTGCAAGGTTACTTAATGCCCGCTCCCCTCTTGGATTGCAGCTCGATTCGCTTTCGGACGTTGTATCTTTTGGTGTAGCTCCGGGAATTATTGTTTTTCAATTCATGCAAATCAGCCTTAAACATTCATCTTTTGATTGGAACGGAATACATCCTGCTTCTGCCATTGCTTTTCTCATTCCTTTATTTTCGGCATTAAGACTGGCTAAATTCAACACTGATGACCGACAGACCGACTCTTTCATCGGGCTTCCAACACCTG
>ERZ795053.2075-NODE-2075-length-24685-cov-20.989078_pt1 | contig 24685 bp, 17 predicted proteins | sample MGYA00375137_ERZ795053 | MGnify/ENA primary metagenome ERZ795053 (study PRJEB30182, sample SAMN05720284) | activated sludge metagenome | isolation source: Anaerobic digester | place: Hong Kong | collected 2014-12-17 ...
GCATCGGCGGCCCAGGCGTCGAACTCCGTGGCCCAGGCCGGAATCTCCGTGCGGAACGCGTAGCGCATGTTGTGCGTCAGGAAGCCGCTGCCGAAGATCAGCACGCCCTCGTCGCGCAGCGGCGCCAGCAGCCGTCCCAGCCGCACCAGCCGCTCAGGGTCCAGGCCGGGCAGGGAGACCTGGAGCACGGGCACGTCGGCGTCGGGATACATGGCCACCAGGGGAACGTAGGCGCCGTGGTCCAGACCGCGCGCGGGATCGTCCATCACGTATTCGCCGTCGGCCTCCAGCAGTCCGCGGACGCGGGCCGCCAGGTCCGGCGCGCCGGGCGCCGGGTAGCGCGTCTGGTAGAAGCGCTCGGGAAAGCCGTAGAAGTCGTAGACCAGCGGCACCGTGCTGGTGGCGCCCAGGGTGATGGGGCGGACCTCCCAGTGGGCCGACACCATCAGGATGGCGCGCGGCTTCGGCATGGCGGCGGCCCAGGCGGCGAGCTCCCCCATCCACTGCGCGTCGTCCAGCAGGACCGGGGCGCCGTGGGCGGCGAAGATGACGGGCATGGGGCCCGCGGGGGTCGGGTCGATGGTCATGAGGGTCTCCTCCCGTGCCAGGATGGACCCGGCGGCGGCCGCGACCGGAAGCGCGCCCAGGGCCTGGAGAAAGCGTCGTCGTCGCATGATGTCCTCCTCGAGAGGGACAGGATAACCCCGAACATACTTGTTGCAACAAGTTTTTTGGCCGCCCTCCGCCCGAACGGGCGCCGGTCCCCTATCCCAGCCTCTTCACCACCACCAGCGTCACGTCGTCCCCCACCGGCTCCGCGCCCCGGAACGCCTCCACGTCGTCCAGCACATCGCCCACGATCTCCGCCGCGGGACGCGCCCGCGCCGCGGCGATCCGGGCCTGGAACCGTGCGTCGCCGTAGTCGCTCTCGTCGGCGGCGAAGGTCTCGGCGATGCCGTCGCTGCTCAGCGCCAGGAGATCGCCGGGGGCCAGCACGGCCTCCCCGGACGTCCAGCTTCCCTCCTCCAGCAGCGCGATGGGCAGGCCGTTGGGCGGGATGGACTCCGCGGCGCCGTCGGCGCGCACCAGCAACGGCGGCGCATGGCCCGCGTTCACGTAGGCCAGCCGGCCGCTCTCCGGCTCCAGCACGCCCACGAAAAGCGTGGCGTAGCGCAGGGCGTCGGTGGTGCGCCAGAGCTGGCGGTTGAGGTTGGCGGTCACGCGCGTGAGGTCCGTCTCCGCCTCCAGCATGGCTCGCAGCAGCGGCAGCAGCGACGACACCAGCAGCGCCGCGCCCAGCCCCTTGCCGGACACGTCGCCGGCGGCGATCAGGCAGCGGCCGTCCGGCAGCAGGGTCACGTCGTAGAGATCGCCGCCCACCTCGAAGCAGGGCTCCAGGTGCGCGTGCATCTCGTAACCCGGGAGATCCGGCAGGGTCTCGGGCAGGAGCCGGGCCATGATGGAGCGGGCCGCGTCCAGCTCCGCGTCCAGGCGGCGCTTCTCGGCCTCGATGGCGTCGTGCCGCGCGTGGCTCAGGGCCACGGCGATCACGTTGGCCAGCAGGGAGAAGGCCACCAGCTCGTCGCGCACGTAGCTGCGGCCGGGATCGGTGGTGTCGGCGTAGAGGATGCCGATCACGCTCTTGTTGTCGAAGAGCGGCGCGGCCATGGCCGAGCGGATGCCCGCGGACACGATGCTCTGCATGGTGAGCAGATCGGCGTCGCCGCCGCCTTCCAGCAGGAAGCTGGTGCGTTCCTCCAGCACCCGGTTCACCACGCTGCGGCTCAGGGCCACGTTGACCTCGCCGTCGGCGCGGCGCAGCCGCGAGGCGCGGATCTCCGGCGCCGGCTCGCCCTCCTCCCGCAGCAGCAGGAAGATGCGCTCCGGGTCCATGGCCTGCTCCACCAGGTCCAGGATGGGCTCGAAGAGCTCCTCCGGCGGACGCGGCACCGTGAGCAGATCGCCCGCTCCGGCCAGGCAGCGGAACAGCTCGGAGCGCTTGCGGTCGCCGGGACGCTTGGCCGGGTCGATCTCGTCCCAGGACACCGCCACGCCCTGCGACGCCTGCTCCGGCGCCAGGGTGAGCATGTGCCTGGTGTCGCCGGGCTCGCCCAGCCGCAGCACCACGTCGGCGAAGCGGATCTCGTCGCCGCGGGCCAGGGGCGTGCGGCCCTGCACCGTGGCGCCGTTCACGCGGGTGCCGTTGTGGCTGCCCAGATCCTCCAGCACCACCGAGCCGTCGCGGCACTCCAGCACCGCGTGGCGGCGCGACACCGAGGGATGAGGCAGCACCAGGTCGCTCTCGGCGGCGCGTCCCACGGCGTGGCTTCCTTCGCGCAGCTCGTAGCGGATCTCGCGGGCGCCGTCGCGGCCGGAGAGGATGGGGATCCTGGCGGTCATGGTGTCCTCCGTCGTTGCGGGCAGCGGCCGGCTACGCGCCGTCGCGCCGCGTCTTCCAGGTCTTGGCCGAGTCCGCAGCAGCCTGCGAGCCGGCCGCCGCCCAGCGTTCGTAGAGATCCACCAGCTCGGCGACGTTGCGTCGGGTCAGACCGAAGTCCTTGCCGAACTTCTCCGCGAACACGGCGTGCGAAGCCAGCAGATCCTTCTCCGCCTTCGCGAAAGCGCCGGTGGAGGCGCGGATCGCTCCCAGGTTCATGCGCACCAGGGCCTGCTTGAGCGGTTCCATGTCCTCCAGCCGCGCCTCCACGCGCGCGGCGAACCGCGCGGCCTCGTCCCGTTCCCCGCCGCGGGCCAGGCAGAGGCCTTCCAACACATCGTACTCCACCTGCTCCACGTGGTCCTCGCCGCGGGCCGCCAGGGAGACGGGCCGGCCGGCGGCCAGCAGCTCCCGCGCCGCGTCGTTCCGCCCCAGCCGCAGCGCCGTGCGCGCCCGCAGGACGCCCATGGTGCCGTAAACGCGGTGCGACGGGTCCAGGGTCTTGGCATAGATCGTCTCGGCCGCGGCGAAGAGCGAGTCGGCCTCCGCCGCACGGTCGGCCATGAAGAAGGCCAGCCCCAGATCGTGCAACGTGACCCCGGTGTACAGATGATCCGGTCCGAGCACGCGCTCGCGGATCGCCAGGGATTCGCGCAGGTCGCGCATCGCCGCGTCCAGACGGCCCGCGTCGCGCTCCGCCCGCCCCAGGGTGTTCAGGGCGAGGGCCGTCTGGGGATCGTCACGGCCGTTCACGCGGGTGTACTCCGCCGCCGCGGCCTGCAGCAGCGGGATGGACGCCTCCACGTCGCCGCGGTCGTAGACGGCGAAGGCGTAATTGTAGCGCGACCGCAGCGTGGTCGCGTCATCAGGACCGAACACCTTCTCGTGGATGCCGATGGCGCGTCGGGCCTCCGCATCGGACTCCTCGCCGCGGCCCATGGCCGAGAGGCACTCCGCCAGCTCGAAATACTGGTCCGCCGTGGCGGCATGCTCCGGGCCGTAGAGCTCCGCGGCCACCGCGATGGACTCGCGGAACAGCGACTCGGCCGTCTCGAAATCCTCCAGCTTCATGGCGGCGTTGGCCCGCGCGTTGATGGCGTGGATCAGGTTGGGATGGGGCTCCGTGTACACCCGCCGCGAGAGGGCGAGGGCCTCCTCGAAACGCGCGGCGGCGGCCTCGTACCTCTCCGTGTTCAGCTCCAGCCAGCCGATGTTGGAGAGGTCCGTGATCACGTACGGATGGTCCTCGCCCAGCAGCGACCGGTGGGAGGCCAAGGCCTCCTCGTAGTAGGGGCCGGCCTCATCGTAGCGCTTCAGGTGCTGCATGAGGTTGCCCAGGCTGTTGAGGCAGATGGCCACGTTCTCGTCGCGGTCGCCGTGCAGCCGACGCAGCATGGCCAGGCCCTCGCGCAGTCGCGGCTCGGCCTCCTGGTAGCGGCCCACGTTCACGTCCAGGTTGGCCAGGTTGACCAGGTTCATGGCCAGATCGTCGTGATCGCCCGGAAATACGGCGCGGCGGATCTCCAGGGCCTCCAGGTGGTTCTCGCGCGCGGCGTCGTACTCCTGCAGCGCCTCGTGCACCAGGCCCAGGTTGCTGTACTGCTTGGCGACGTCCTCGTCCGGCTCGCCGCCCGCGGCCAGGAGCAGGTCGCGGGCCTGCTCGTACTGGGCCTTGGCCTGCTCCAGGCGACCCATGTCGTAGTAGGTCTGCCCCACGAAGGAGCGGATGATGCCCTGGACCTCGGGCTGGTCGGCCAGCTCGTCGCCGATCTTGGCGTCGGTCTCCTGGAGGATCTCCTCCAGCATCTCCGTGTCGCGCCCGCGGGCGGCGGATGGACCCACGCCCGCCAGCATGTCCGTGAGGAAGGTCGACACCTGGTTGGCCTTGGCCGCCTCGGACACGGCGATGCGCTCCGCCTCCCGCGCCCGCAGCAGGCCCACGCCCGTGCCCACCACGCCGGCCGCCAGCAGCAGCACCATGGCCGTCCCCGCCGCGAACACCGCGCGGTTGCGCACCACCAGCTTGCGCAGTCGATAGGCCCGGCTGGGCGGCGAGGCGGTCACCGGTTCATCGGCCAGGAAGCGTCCGATGTCGGCGGCCAGGCCGTTGGCGGTCTCGTAGCGCCGCGTGCGGTCCTTCTCCAGGCACTTCATGACGATCCAGTCCAGCTCGCCCCGCAGGCGCTTCACCAGCTGGGCGCCGTGCAGCCGCCGCAGCTCCGAGGCCGTGGCGAGATCCGCGCCCAGACGGCTGACGCGCGTGCTGGGCCGCGGCGGATCGTCCTCGCGGATGATGCGCTGGATCTCGGCGAAGCCGGCGCTGCGCAGCGAAGCGTCGTCGAAGGGCGTCACCCCGGCCAGCAGCTCGTAGAGCAGCACGCCCAGGGAGTAGATGTCGCTGCGGGTGTCCACGTCCAGGTCCGAGGCGCCCGTCTGCTCGGGGCTCATGTACGCCGGCGTGCCGATGAACTGGGCCTGCTGCGTGAACAGGGTGCGTTCGGTGAGCCGCGCCTCGGTGGCCTTGGCGATGCCGAAGTCGATGACCTTGGGCACCGGCTTCCCCTCCACCTCCGTCACCAGCACGTTGGAGGGCTTGATGTCGCGGTGGATCACACCCTTCTGATGGGCGTGCTGCACGGCCGCGCAGACCTGCGCGAAGAGCGCCAACCGCTCCCGTGTGCGCAGCCGGTTGCGGTCGCAGTAGGCGGTGATGGGCGCGCCGTCCACCAGCTCCATCACGAAGTAGGGGCGTCCCGACTCCGTGGACCCCGCGTCGAACACCTTGGCGATGCCCGGATGGTCCATGAGCGCCAAGGCCTGCCGCTCCGCCTCGAAGCGCGCGATGACCTCGCGCGTGTCCATGCCCAGCTTGATGATCTTCAGGGCCACCGGCCGCTTCACCGGCTCCAGCTGGTCGGCCAGATGCACGGTGCCGAACCCGCCCTGCCCCAGCGGCCGCACCAGGCGGTAGCGGCCGATCAGCGTTCCGGGCGACTCGGGCTCGAAGCGGCCGACCGCCGCGGCGGAATCGACTGTTTCCTGCGGCGAGGACGCGAGCGTGGGATCGGATGCCTCGGACGGATCGTTCGGAGGGAGATCGTTGCGGTCGTCGGTCATGGCAGGCTCCTCGGGGCGGGACGAGGCGACGTCAATCCAGACTCAGATGATCTTGTATATCAGATTCAACCCGCCAAGACAAGCCGACGGCGGCGCGCCGCGGTTGACATCCGCGATATTTAGACATAGTCTAACCCGCCATGAGCACCGACGTGACCATCAAGCTGCAGGACCGGGGCATCCAACCCTCCGCCCAGAGGGTGGCCGTGGCCCGCTACGTCCTGAGCACGGAGCGGCACCCCTCGGCCGACGAGGTCTGGACCCAGGTCCGCAAGGATCTGCCCCAGATCTCCCGCGCCACAGTCTACAACACGCTGAACCTCTTCGTGGAGAAGGGGTTGCTGCGCACCTTCGTCATCACCGGCGGCCACGTGGTCTTCGACCCCAACGTCTCGCACCACCACCACTTCGTGGACGAGGAGACCGGGAGCATCCATGACGTGCCCTGGAGCGCGGTCTGCCTCCAGGAGGTGCCGCGGCTGGACGGCTACGAGGTGCGGGAAGTCCAGGTGGTGTTCCGGGGCCGGAAGACGGGCTCGTGACGGGGCCCGAGCGTCGGTCTCTTTTTTTATCCCGTAATTAGATCATGTCTAATTATGGACTCAATACAAATACTCTGCCGCGGGGCGCCATGCCGGTCCCCGCGCCCCATCCCCAACGACAGGAGCCATGATGACCCTCAAGCATCTCGTCGCGATCCCCCTGCTGGCCCTCGCCCTCGGCGTGGCCTCCCCTGCCCTGGCCGACATGCCCGGCCACGGCCTCATGACCGGCCAGGCCAACACCAACGAGGACTGGTGGCCCAACCGGATCGACCTGGACATCCTGCGCCAGAACTCCGACCTCAGCGATCCCCTGGACGACGGCTTCGACTACGCCGCGGCCTTCTCCCAGCTGGACCTGGACGCCGTGAAGAAGGACCTCCAGGCCACGCTGACCGATTCCCAGGAGTGGTGGCCCGCGGACTGGGGCACCTACGCCGGCCTCTTCATCCGCATGGCCTGGCACAGCGCCGGCACCTACCGCGTGACCGACGGCCGCGGCGGCTCGTCCGACGGCGCCCAGCGCTTCGCGCCCCTGAACTCCTGGCCCGACAACGCCAACCTGGACAAGGCGCGCCGCCTGCTCTGGCCCGTGAAGAAGAAGTACGGCCAGAGCATCTCCTGGGCCGACCTCATGGTCCTGGCCGGCAACGTGTCCCTGGAGACCGCGGGCCTGAAGACCTTCGGCTTCGCAGGCGGCCGCGAGGACGTGTGGGAGCCTCAGGAGGACATCTACTGGGGTCCCGAGGGCGAGTGGCTGGCCACCAGCGACAACCCCCGCAGCCGCTACAGCGGCGAGCGTGAGCTGGACAATCCCCTGGCCGCCGTGCAGATGGGCCTGATCTACGTGAACCCCGAGGGTCCCGACGGCAAGCCCGACCCCCTGGCCGCCGCCAAGGACATCCGCACCACCTTCGCGCGCATGGCCATGAACGACGAGGAGACCGTGGCCCTCATCGCCGGCGGCCACACCCTGGGCAAGGTCCACGGCGCCGGTCCCGCCAGCCACGTGGGCGCCGAGCCCGAGGCTGCGCCGCTGGAGGAGCAGGGCTTCGGCTGGAAGAGCAGCTACGGCACTGGCAAGGGCGCCGACGCCATCACCAGCGGCCTGGAAGGCGCCTGGACCCCCGCGCCCACGCGCTGGACCAACGCCTACCTCAACGGCCTCTTCGCCTACGAGTGGGAGCTGACCAAGAGCCCCGCCGGCGCCCACCAGTGGACGCCCGTGGATGCGCCGGCCAACGTGCCCGACGCCCACATCGAGGGGAAGAAGAACAAGATCATCATGCTGACCACGGACATCGCCCTGATCCGCGATCCGGTCTACCGTGAGATCTCGCAGCGCTTCGCCAACGACGCCGACGCCTTCAACGACGCCTTCGCGCGCGCCTGGTACAAGCTGACCCACCGCGACATGGGCCCCCACGCGCGCCTGCTCGGCGCCGAGGTGGCGCCGGCCCAGCTCTGGCAGGACCCCGTGCCCGCCGTGGACCACGCGCTGATCGACGCCAAGGACGCGGAGAAGCTCAAGAGCGCCATCCTGGACACCGGCCTCTCCGGCACGGACCTGATCAAGGCCGCCTGGGCGTCGGCCTCCACCTACCGCGACAGCGACAAGCGCGGCGGCGCCAACGGCGCCCGCGTGCGCCTCGCGCCGCAGATCGGCTGGGAGGTCAACGAGCCCGCCGTGCTCAAGAAGGTGCTGGCGGAGCTGGAGGACGTGCGTTCCGACTTCAACAAGAAGGCCAAGGGCGGCAAGCAGGTGTCCATGGCCGACATGATCGTGCTGGGCGGCTGCGCCGCCGTGGAGAAGGCCGCGCGCGACGCCGGCGTGAAGGTCTCGGTGCCCTTCACCCCCGGCCGCACCGACGCCACCGCGGAGATGACCGACGAGGCCTCCTTCGAGTACCTGCGTCCCCACACCGACGGCTTCCGCAACTATGTGGCCGACGTCCACTACCGCCGCCCGGAGACGGAGCTGGTGGACCGCGCCAACCAGCTCACCCTCACCCCGCCGGAGATGACCGTGCTGGTGGGCGGCCTGCGCGTGCTGGGCGCCAACCACGGCGGCAGCACCCACGGCGTGTTCACGGACCGGCCCGGCAAGCTCACCAACGACTGGTTCGTGAACCTGCTGGACATGGGCACGGAGTGGAAGAAGTCCGACGCCGGCGAGTACCTCTACCAGGGCGTGGACCGCGCCACCGGCAAGCCGCGCTGGACCGCCACCGCGGTGGACCTGGTCTTCGGCTCCAACTCCGAGCTGCGCGCCCTGGCCGAGGTCTACGCCAGCGACGACGCCCGCGAGAAGTTCGTGCGCGACTTCGTGGCCGCCTGGGACAAGGTCATGAACCTGGACCGGTTCGAGCTGAAGCGGGTGGCCGCGCGGTAGCCCACGCGCGAAGACCCGGACCAGGCGGCGGGCGAGGGACGCGGTTCCCTCGCCCGCCGTCTTGTCCTATATTGCCGCCTCCACCCGAGATCCCTTCCTCCTCCGGCGGTACCCCGTGATCACCCTGACCAACATCTCCAAGAGCTACGGCCGCCAGATCCTCTTCGTGGAGACCTCGGCCCAGCTCAACCCCGGCGAGAAGGTGGGCCTGGTGGGCCCCAACGGCGCCGGCAAGACCACCCTCTTCCGCCTGATCACCGGTGAGGAAGAACCGGACGAAGGGGTCGTGTCCGTGCCCAAGCGCACCACCATCGGCTACTTCCGCCAGGACATCGGCGAGATGAGCGGGGGCACGGTGCTGGACGAGACCATCGCCGGCAGCGGGCGGCTGGGCGAGCTGCACCACGAGCTGGCGGAGCTGGAGCACGCCCTGGCCGACCCGGAGCGCGCCCACGAGATGGAGGCGGTCCTGGAGCGCTACTCCCACGTGCAGGACGAGTACCAGAGCCACGGCGGCTACGAGCTGGAGGCCCGCGCGCGGGAGATCCTGGGCGGGCTGGGATTCGCGCAGGACCAGATGGACCGCGACATGGGCGAGCTCTCCGGTGGCTGGAAGATCCGCGTGGGCATGGCGCGCGTGCTGCTGGGCCGTCCCGACGTGCTGCTCATGGACGAGCCCACCAACCATCTGGACATCGAGTCCATCCTCTGGCTGGAGCAGTTCATCCGCGGCTACCCCGGCGCCGTGCTGCTGACCTGCCACGACAAGGACTTCATGAACCGCGTGGTGAGCCGCATCGTGGACATCGACGCCGGCGAGTTCGTGTCCTACACCGGCAACTACGACAACTTCGTGCACCAGAGCACCCTCAAGGCCGCCAACCAGGAGGCCGCCTACGCCCGCCAGCAGGCCATGCTGGCCAAGGAGCGCCGTTTCGTGGAGCGCTTCCGCGCCCAGGTGGCCAAGGCCGCCCAGGTGCAGAGCCGCGTGAAGATGCTGGACAAGCTGGACCTGGTGGAGCCGCCGCGGCGCCGCCGCGTGGTGGAGTTCCAGTTCCGCCAGCCGCCGCGCTCCGGCGACGACGTTGCGGAGCTCAAGGGCGTGGGCAAGGCCTACGGCCCGCGCGTGATCTACCAGGACTTCAGCCTCATGATCCGCCGCGGCGAACGCTGGTGCGTCATGGGCCGCAACGGCGCCGGCAAGTCCACGCTGCTGAAGATGGTGGTGGGCGCGGTGGAGCCCGACGCCGGCACGGTGCGGCTGGGCGCGTCGCTGAAGGTGGGCTACTTCGCCCAGCAGTCTTTGGATCTGCTGGATCCCAAGCTCACGGTGCTGGACCAGATCCAGGAGACGTTCCCCGTGGCCGCCCAGGCCACCCTGCGCAATCTGCTGGGCGCCTTCCACTTCAGCGGCCACGACGTGGACAAGCCCGTGCGCGTGCTCTCCGGCGGCGAGAAGTCGCGCCTGGTCCTGGCGCAGATGCTCTACGATCCCCCCAACTTCCTCATCCTGGACGAGCCCACCAACCACCTGGACCTGGAGACCAAGGAGATGCTGGTGGAGGCTCTCAAGGATTTCGAGGGCACCATGCTCTTCGTCAGCCACGACCGCACGTTCCTGCGCGGCCTCAGCAACCGCGTGCTGGAACTGCGCCCCGGCGACGGCGCCGACGTGCCCATGGAGCCGCCGCTGGTCTACGACGGGAGCTACGCGGAGTTCGTGGTGCGGACCGGCGGCGAGGCGGCGGGAGTGCACCGCTGAGGACCGGCGGCGGAGCTCAGCTCAGCCCCGCCACGCCCTCGTCGATGGACTCGTAGGTGTCGAACAGCGTGCTCACCTGGGAGATCATGTAGGTCCCGCGCACCCGCTCGTTGGGGCGGCTGATGGCCATGACGCCGTCGGCGGCCTTGATGGTGGTGAACATGGTGACCATGATCCCCACGCCCGTGGAGTTGATCCACTTCACGCCGCCGAAATCGAAGAGGAACCGGCGCGCGCCGTCGGCGATGCGGCTCTTCACTTCCTCGTGCAGAGGCTCGAACTCCGGCCCGCCCATCACGTTGCCGGAGAACTCCACCACGGTCACGGCGTCCTGCTGCTTGAACTTGGTCTTCATGGGCCTTCTGCATCCTTTGCGGGAATGGGGGCGGACGACGCGCGGCCGTCGGGATGAAGCGAGATCCTACCATGATTCTCGGAATTCCGCCGCCGTGGAGATCGGCGCGGGACTCACCGCACCAGGACGATGCGGACCTGGTCCGTGGCGAGAGGATGCCGGATCCGCACCAGGTAGGTCCCGGCGGCGCAGGCATGCCCCCGGGCGTCGCGGCCGTCCCAGTCGGCCCGCCGCTCGCCGGCCGCCGTGGGCGGACAGTCCAGCCGCCTCACGCAGCGCCCCGCCAGATCCATGACCTCCAGCGTCGCGCCGCCCGCCACGGTCTGCCGCCAGGCCACGGTGACCCGCGGGTTGGCCGGGTTGGGCCAGGCCCGCGCGCCGGTCGACGCGGGTGCCGGCGCCACCGCCGTGGCCGCACCGGACTCGTAGCAGCCCAGGTCGATCTCCCCGCCCATCGCGCGCGGGCGTCCTGCCAGATCCACCTCCGGCAGCCAGGCGGCCGCCGCGGCGTGGTCGCCGGCATCCACGCAGGGGGATCCGGCGCCGATGTCCCCCATCCACGACAGGAGCGGATCCACGTCCATCCCTCCCATGCCCAGGCCGTAGTCCTGCACGTCGCAACGCACCACGTCCAGGGCGCGCGCCTCCAGGAGCTGCAGATGCTCCACGTGGCTGCTCACGTTGCCCCAGACCACGCAGCCCAGATAGGCCGGCGAGGCGTGGAAGTGGTCCACGGCGCCGGCCGTGCGGTCGGCCACATCGGAGTTGGCGCAGACGTTCTCCAGCAGGGTGGCGTGCACGAAGCGCGGCCGTCCGTAGCCCGCGAACACGGCGCCGGCCCGTTCCCGCCCCACGTTGCGCAGGAACAGGCACTCGCTCAGCACCGGCGACGCGCCGTAGTGGGTGGCCAGGGCGCCGCCGCGCTCGGCGCTGTTCTCGCGGAACACGCAGCCGGTGAGCCGCACCGGATCGCCGCCCACCAGGCGCAGGGCGCCGCCGGCGCCGCGGAAGGCGCGGCCGCCCACGCGCGGGTCGTCGTCGTCCAGGCCGCGGCCGGGCAGGGCCTTGGCATGGCGGAACTCGCACCACTCCAGGCGGGAGGGCTCGCGGGCGGCGGGCACGTTGAGGAACGTGAGGCCGTTCCAGCAGCCGGCGTCGCCGGGGCCGGGGTCGTAGGCGTCGGGGTCGGAGGTGGTCCAGAGGATGGGCGCCTGCGGCGTGCCGGACGCCAGGATCGTGCCGTCGCGGACCAGCATGCCTACGTAGCCGTGGAAGCGCACCGTCACTCCCGCGGCGATGGTCAGCACGGCGCCGTCGATCAGGGTGAGGTCCTCCACCACGTCCACGGTGGCGGCGTCCCACAGCGCGTCCTTGTCCAACACGCCGCCCGCGGTGAGCGTCGCGCCGCGCCGCAGGGTCGGCACCGGACGCGACGGGGCGGGCGCCGCGTCCGCCACGGCGGGAACCGGCGCGCGCACGCCGTATCCCTCCGCCGCGCCGGGGCGGAAATCCCCATGCTCCGGATCGCCCAGTTCCGGATCCCGTCCGGCGATGTTGTCATGCGGGGCCGCACCGGCCTCGTCCCACGGCTGTGGGATGACTCAGCCGTACTCTCAGAGGAAGCCGAAGTGGTGGAGCGGCTCGGCGTTCACCGCCGGATCGGAGAACCAGGTCCAGTTCTCGCGCACCACCGGAGTGCCGTAGAACCCCGCCTGCACCGACAGCCCGAAGGCCAGCCCCGTGGGCAGGTTCTCCGCAAGGATGCCCGTCCAGATCAGCCCGTCCGGTCCGGAGTCCACGGCGTCCACCACGATGTTCCGCTCCAGCAGCACCCCCTCGCCCACCCCCTGCAGGCGCACGGCGTAGTCGCGCGGGCGATAGAAGGTGCAGTGGCGGACCGATCCCTCGGGCGTGCGGTCGCGGCCCGGATCCACGTCGCCCCGGAAGCGCACGCTCCCGTCCACCACCACGCAGTCGGTCACGTCCAGCCGCTTGCCGCAGAAGGCGATGGTCAGGCTCTCGCCCCCCATGTCCAGCACGGCGCCGTTGCCCTGGATCCGCACGTCCAGCCCCAGCTCCATGTCCTGGAAGAGGGTGAGGTCCTCGTCCCAGCTCGGGCCGATGAGCAGGCCGCCGGTGTACACGCGGCCGGGCTCGAGAACCACGTCGCGATCGTAGCCGTCCCGGGCGGGGGCGGCCTCGTAGGCGGCGCGGAGGGAGAGGGCGTGGGCGGGCAGGGCCGCGGCGAGGGCGGTCAGCACGAGGATCAGGCACCGGCGCGGGTGGATCACGATGAGCTCCCGAGTTGAACGTCGGGATTCATTGTAGCGCACGACGGCTGCGGGGGCACGCCCAATCGCGCGCCCCCGCCGGTCCCGTCTACCCGTTCTTCAACGACGCCATGTCGATGGAGAACCTGTACTTCACATCGGACTTGAGCAGCCGCTCGTAGGCCTCGTTGATCTTCTGGATGGGGATGACCTCCACGTCGGCCGTGATGCCGTGCTTCCCGCAGAAGTCCAGCATTTCCTGGGTCTCCGCGATGCCGCCGATGAGCGAGCCCGACAGGCTCCGCCGCCCCATCAGCAGGGCGAACGACGACACCTGCAGCGGCTTCTCCGGCGCGCCCACCAGGGTCATGTTGCCGTCCAGGGTGAGCAGATGGAGGTAGGCGTTGATGTCGTGATCGGCCGACACGGTGTCCAGGATGAAGTCGAAGCTGTAGGCGTGCTGCGCCATGGCCTCGGGGTCGCGGGAATTGACCACCTCGTGGGCGCCCAGGCGCAGGGCGTCGTCCACCTTGGACGGCGACGTGGTGAACACCACCACGTGGGCCCCGAACGCCCGCGCGAACTTCACGCCCATGTGGCCCAGGCCGCCCAGGCCCACCACGCCCACCTTCTGACCCTCGCGCACGTTCCAGTGGCGCATGGGCGAGTAGGTGGTGATGCCCGCGCAGAGCAGCGGCGCCACGCCGGCCAGCTCCAGGTTCTCCGGCACCCGCAGCACGAACCGCTGGTCCACCACGATGCTCTCGCTGTAGCCGCCGTAGGTCACGCCGCCCAGGTGCTTGTCCGGACCGTTGTAGGTGAACACGGCGCCGGGACAGAACTGCTCCATGTCCTTCTTGCAGTTGGGGCAGGAGTGGTCCGAATCCACAAGGCAGCCCACGCCCACCAGGTCGCCCACGGCGTGGGCGGACACGTCGGCGCCCACCGCGGTCACGCGGCCCACGATCTCGTGGCCGGGCACGCAGGGGTACACGGTGGGCATCATGTCGGCCCACTCGTTGCGCACGGTGTGCAGGTCGGAGTGGCAGACGCCGCAGTAGAGGATCTCGATGCGGACGTCGGTGGCGGTGGGTTCGCGGCGCTCGATGACGTCGGCGGCCAGCGGGGCGGTGGCGGCGGCGGCGGAGTAGGCTTTGGCTCGGGACATGGGGGCTCCTCCACAGGGTCCGGGGTTCAAGCGGGTTCGTCCTGAGATCTGGGATTTCAGCGATGGTCTCCTCGGCACCGTCCAGGGCCGGGACGCATCCCATAGTAAGTCCATAATGCTGCACGGACAGGGGTGGATCCTGCCTCTTCCATGCCTGATCCTCGCAGCCCGGCGAAGATCCACCCATCGCGACGACCAACGCCCGTCCGGATCGCCTCCCGGACGGGCCTCTTGAAAACGAATGACCTGTTGCAACGATAATTTATTAACAATGTTCTTGAATAGACGCCTCCGAATGTCCTAAGATGACAGGGTTCGAGCGCTGCTCCCGCGGCGGCCCCGCCCCCAACCTCCGGATCCCCCGAGGACATTCATGCAAATCTCCGGCCTGAGATATGGGGCCCAGGTCCTGGGTCTCGTGGACTTTCCCCATCCGGAATTCCTGACCGGCGGCGCCACCAACGGCGAGATCCGCGACCTGCTGGCCCGTTACGGGAAGATCGTGGCCAAGCCGGTCTTCTACTCCGCGGTGGGCAAGAAGGGCAAGGCGGGCCTGGTGCGGGTGGTGGACAACCTGCCCGACGCCCTGGCCGCCAAACGCGACCTCTACTTCACATCGCTGGGCGAGGGCCGGCGGAAGGTGCAGGCCAACGGTGTGACCTTCGAGGCCTTCATCCCCTCGGAGATCGAGGTCTACTTCTCCATCACCGAGAGCACGCGGCTGCGGCGGCCCCAGTTCACCATCTCGCCGTGGGGCGGCGTGGAGATCGAGTCGTTGGAGCAGGACAGGATCCACACGGGCTGGATCGATCCCTTCATCGGGCTGAAGAGCTTCGACCTCACCAACGCGCTGCGCGACACGGGCTGCCCGCCCCGCTTCATCAGTCCGCTGGTGCAGCACCTGCCCAAGCTTTGGGACCTGTACGACAGCTACGGCCTGAGCACCATCGAGATCAACCCGCTGCGCATCCGGCGCGAGGGCGGGCGCTACATCCCGCTGGCCTGCGACATCAAGGCGGCCTTCGACCAGGACAATCCCGCCTCGCGGCGCATCGGCCTGCCGGAGACCATCTTCCAGACGGACATCTCCGCCTTCGAGCAGGAGATCAACATGCTGCGCACCTACCAGGGGCAGAGCGACGTGCTGGAGCTCAATCCCGACGGCAGCATCCTGCCCTTCATGTTCGGCGGCGGCGCCAACTCCGCGGCCACCGAGACCCTGGGGCAGCGCGCCATCTTCGCCAGCGACTTCGGCGGCAACCCGCCCTACGAGAAGATGTACGAGATCGCGCGCATCAGCTTCCGGCACCATCTGGAGAGCGCCAACGTGCTGCTGCTGATCGGCGGCAAGGCCAACAACACGGACATCTACGTGACCTTCCGCGGCATCTTCGACGCCCTGCGCGACCACATGACCGAGCACGGGCACCACCCGCTCTACGTGGTGGTGGGGCGCGGCGGGCCCAACCTAGTGTCGGGCATGGTCTACGCCCGCGACATCCTGGACAGCCTCAAGCTGCCCTACCGGTTCTTCGGCTCCGACACCTCCATGATCCGCACCCTGGAGTACGCTTGCCGCGTGGACGACTGGTGGACGTTGGAAGGCAAGGACCGCTACCTGGAGGTGACGGCGTGAGGCAGCTCCACACCAAGCCCTTCCCCTACTACGTGGGCATCTACTCCCTGGAGGAGCTGGTCACGTCGGACTCGCGGGTGTGCGTGATCAACATCCTGGGCGCCGAGAGCCGCAAGGTCACGCCCGTGAGCCACGAGTATTCCGGCGGCAACGTGGTGGCCGGCGTGCAGTACGGCCGCGAGGGCAAGCTGGAGACCGCGCTGGGCGACATCCCGGTGTATCCCAGCGTGCGCGACGTGATGAAGGCCGGACATCGCTTCGACACCGGCGTGATCTACCTGCCGCCCCTGGCGGTGGCGCAGGCGGTGAGCGAGCTGGTGAGCTCCAACGAGGAGCTCAGGCGCATCGTGATCGTGACGGAGAAGGTCTCCACGGCCGACTCGCGCAACATCCGCGTGCTGTGCCAGGAGTTCGGCGTGGACGTGGTGGGCTGCAACTGCCTGGGCGTGGCCAACGTGTGGGACAACGTGCGCGTGGGCGGCGCCCTGGGCGGCGACGACCCGCAGCTCACCCTGCGCAAGGGCTCGGTGGCCATCCACAGCAACAGCGGCAACTTCACCACCACCATGGCGGAGTACCTGCTCACCGAGGGCTTCGGCCTCACCACCGCGGTCAGCTCCGGCAAGGACGTCTACATCCACTTCGCGCTGCCGGAGTTCCTCTACGCCGCGCAGAACGATCCGCGCACCAAGGCCGTGGCCCTCTACGTGGAGCCGGGCGGCTACTACGAGAAGATGGCGCTGGAGATGATCGCCGAGCGGAAGTTCGGCTTCAGCAAGCCCATCGTGGTCTGCGTGACCGGGCGCTGGAAGAAGGACATCGGCCGCAGCTGCGGCCACGCCGGCGCCCTGGCCGGCAGCGGCGACGACGCCCTGAGCAAGGAACGCTGGTTCGACGACTACTTCGGCGTGCCGTGCTTCGATCCCGACGCGCCGCGGGTGAGCCGGCGCGGCGTGCGTGTGGCCTCCATCCAGCAGGTGCCCGCGGCCATGAAGGCGGTGTTCGACGCCATCGGCGAGCAGCCCGACTTCGAGCCCCGCGGCGACCTGAACCTCAAGCCCTGGCTGGGCGACAACCTGCTGCCCCTGCCCGAGCCTCTGGACGTGCCCCTGGCGGAGCCGCCCGAGCCCCACGCCGCCACCCTGCGCGAGATCAACCGCCAGGTGGGCGCCCAGTACCTGCGCCGGAGCATGCGCAACACCTCCGGGGCCTCGCGCCTGGACCCGGACTCCATGGTCGCCTCGCTCCACGGCCGCTCCATCCTAGAGCTGTCGGAGCGCTCGGTGGAGGAGAACGTCTACTTCTCCCTGGCCAAGATGATGCCCGACGCCAAGGACCTGCCCACGGTCAACCTGCTGCTCAACCTCTTCCTCAAGCTGGACGACGGGGAGATGGACGCCGTGCTGCGGGCCCGCGCCAACGACGCCACGCCCAACGCCGCCCTGGCGTCGGGCCTGGCCGCCCTGGGCGACGCGCCGCTGCTGGCGCGCACCCGCCGCCAGGCCGCCCTGATCATCGACCTCATCCGCGCCCACGGCATCGACGAGAAGACGGCCGGCTATCCCGACGCCTTCCACGCGGCCGTGGCCGAGAGCTGCCTGCACGACGATCCCGGCGCCCCGTGCTGCCCGGGCGCGTCGACCGAGGTGACGGAGTTCCTGCGCGGCGAGGTGCTCCGGAGCACCAAGGACTGCACCGCGCTGAAGGTGTGCCAGGCCATCCTGCGGCAGGCCGAGGCGGAGGGGCGCCACGTGCGCGACCTGCAGGCCTTCCTGCTGGCGGCCATGACGGTGTGCGTGTTCTGGCAGCCCATGCTGCTCAAGCGCATGTCGCGCCGCACGGTGGAGGACGCCGCGGGCTACCTGTTCCTGATCGCGCGGCAGTACGCCTACGCGGTGATCGATCCGTCCACCAACACCGCCTGGCAGCGCCTCACCGGTCCGTTGCTCTCGGGACTGACGGGCAGCTTCACCGTGAACGCCTTCCGCATCGCTTTCGGGCGCGACCCCGAGGACACGGACCTCACGGAGTTCCGCTACCTCATCGGCCTGACCCTGAGCAACGGCGCCGGCACCATCAGCGCCAAGGGCGCCAAGGAGAGCGTGAGCGCCCGCAACCACCTCTCCATGGTCTACGTGGGCTTCCTGGCCAACACCGGCCTGGCCCACGGCGGCAACGGGTTCGAGGCGGTGCGCTTCCTGCTCCGCTACTTCGTCGACTCGGGGCTTGACGATCCCGACGGCAACGCCTCCGGCGTGGACCTGTCCGCCCTGGCCGACCGCGCCGTGCGCGACTACGCCGAGTTCAAGGACCGGGCCAAGGCGGCCGGCAACCTGCGCGTGGAGCCCATCCCCTGCATCAACCATCCGGTGTTCAAGGGCAGCGCCGTGAACATCGACCCTCGCGAGGACTTCGTGCGCGGCAAGCTGCGCGAGGCCGGCGTGGGCAACGCGTTCCTGGACTTCTACCATCACCTGGTGAAGGGGCTGTACCGCGAGGGCGTGACCCGCAACGTGTTCTGCGTGAACATCGACGCGGTGCTGGCCTGCATGGCGCTGAAGCTGGTGTGGGGCGACCTGGCGGCGGGGACCACGGACGAGCGGCGCATCGCCGACCTGGTCTTCACGCTCTTCCTCTACGGGCGCGCGGTGGGCGTGACGGCGGAGATCGCCGACCACCGCGACCGCGGCACGGACCTGGACTGCCGCACGCCGCTGTCGGAGCTGGAGTTCGTGCTCTGAGGGGCCTGCAACGAGAAAGGGCGGCCCGATCCCGACGTGCGTCGGCTCGGGCCGCCCCGCTCCTGACTCTCCGCGGCCGTCCTACCGGAACAACGCCTTCACCGAGCTCATGGTCATGCTCTCGTTGGGCACCGGCGACAGCGCCTGCACGATGACCACCATGTCGTTGTAGTCGTTGTCCGTCTGCTGGCCCAGCACGCCGCCGTAGTCCAGGTCCTCCCAGGCCAGGACGAAGGTCGGCGTGCCGTCGAACAGATGCGTAACGTTGTAGATCAGGCACTGGGGGTCGCCGTCCACGGGCGCGTGCAGCGCCGTCGAACCGTCGGGTCCCAGATCGTTGTAGAAGCGGTTGGTGTAGAACACCTCGGGCTCCGGCGCGTTGACGCCGGCGTCCAGCGGGCCGTTGGGGTTCATGTAGAACCCGAAGCGCGTGAGGCCGGTGGGCAGGTCCACCACGGTGTTCTCGCCGGCGCTCAGACCGCCGTCGATGACCACGCCGTCGCCCACGCCGTCGATGGCCGGGGCGGCCAGCAGGTCCTCCGCGTACCAGCCCATGGTGTTGCGGTTGCTGTTGCCGGCGATCTCGCGGATCACCAGGCTCTTGATGGACGCGTCCTCCCAGTAGGGCGGATCGGCGTCGCCGGGCAGGAAGCCTTCGTAGTCCTTGGCGGCGTCGATGACGCCCGGACCGAACTCGGCGTCCAGGATGTCCTGGAGGGACACCCCGTCCCAGGACGAGCCCCAGGAGACCTCGAAGGCGGCTTGGGCCGTCGGCCCTGCAAGGGCGAGGACGGCGAGGGTGGCGAGAGCAAGGCGTGGCATATCGACTCCTTCGGTGCGGATGGAGTCCCCCACGGCGTTATCGGCAGGTCCCCGGAGAACTTGAGCGGCTTTTCCGGAGAGGGGCGATTTTTCCCGAACGACCTGTCCCGCAACGAGATGAACGCCTCAAGACATCCCGATCCGGGGCGCCGTGGGCCCATCGGGCCCGCAACCGCGCCAGGCATCCTGCGTAGGGCCCTGGTTCCCTCATCGTTTCCCAACGCCCCGCCGCGGAGGACCTCCATGACGCGCTCCGTCGTCGCCGTGACCCTGCTCCCGCTGCTGACCCTCGCGGCCGTCGCCGCGCCCGCGCCCCGCATGGATGCGGACGGCCCCGCCGACGGCACCGCCACCCTGGAGCTGAAGGAGCTCTGGCGCGCCGGCGGCGAGGACGGCGAGATCCTCTTCGGACGCATCACGGACGTGGACCGCGGTCCCGACGGCGAGATCTACGTGCTGGACAACCAGCTCTGCCAGGTGGAGGTCTTCGGTCCGGACGGCGAGCACCGCCGCACGCTGAGCCGGCAGGGCGACGGACCCGGCGAGGTGCGGCAGCCCATCGGCACGGTGCTGCTGCCGGGCGGGCTGGTGGGCATCGGCGCCGGGTTCCCGGGGCAGCTGGTCCTGCTGCGCGCCGACGGCACGCCGGTGGCCACGCGCCATCCCATCGGCGAGCCCGCCGAAGGCAACATCGGCGTCATGATCAGCCTGGACGCCGGCGGCGGCCTGCTGGCGGCCACGGGCGGGCGCCTGGTCTTCGAGACGCCGGAGACCAGCTACACCGAGCGCTTCCTGGCCGTGGGCGACGCCGACGGCGACGAGTTCACCCGCATCCTGCAGCGCCGCACGCCCATCGATCCCACCGGCCGCACGTGGGACGAGCGCGCCGACTACTACATCGACGGGCGCTGGGCCCTGGACGCCCACGGCCGGATCTACGTGCCCATGGAGCGCGACCGCTACGTGGTCTCCGTGTTCGACCGTCACGGCGAGCCCCTGGCCGCCTTCGGCCGCGAGCTGGAGCCGCGGCGGCGGACCGACGCCGACAAGGACCGGGCCACCCCCGTCATCAACGTCCGCGGCGAACGGAACGCCGACCACTGGGACATCTGCGACACCGACCCCGCCATCGCCCGCATCATGATCGACCCGGACGACGGCCTGGTCTGGGTGCTCACGCCCAACGGCGCCTTCGACCAGCCCGACGGCGTGCTGCAGACGTGGGACGTCTTCACCCCCGAGGGCGAGTTCCTGAAGCGCGTGGCCATCCCGCTGGGGCACCGCATGCGCGAGGGGACCTGCCATCTGGTGGGCGACGGGATGCTGGTGGTGGTGCGGGGCACGGGGACGGCGTTCAACGCGGAGGCGGAGACGGAGGAAGGTGCGGAGGAACCGGAGCCGCTGGAGGTGATCTGCTTCCGCATCACGGGGCGGAACTGATACAGGAGCCCAGACATCTTGTTTTCCGGTCAGCCCGATGGTAGGATGGTCCGAGGTCCCAAACCTCCCCCTGCCAGGAGCGCACCGCCATGAAGCGCACGATCCTCACCGCCCTCGCCCTGTTCGCCCTCGCCTCCGCCGCCGCGGCCGCCGACCCCTGCGCGCCCGGCGAGTACGGTCCCGGCGGCATGACCCCCTGCACCCCTTGCGACCCCGGCTTCATCAGCCCGTTCGAGGGCGCCGAGGCCTGCGAGCCCTGCGCCGTGGGGACCTTCCAGAACCAGGCCGGCGCCGTGGCGTGCATGGAGTGCCCCCAGGGCACCTACCAGAACCAGGTGGGCTCGGTGGCCTGCATGGACTGCCCCGAAGGCTCCATCGCGCCGTTCACCGGCGCGGCCCTGTGCGAGCCCTGCCCGCCGGGCTTCACGTCGGACCCCACCCACACGCAGTGCGTGGAGGAGGCCGTGGCCACGCAGCGCATGGGGATGGGGATGCTGAAGTCCGGGTACCTGTAGGCGACGGCCCCGCCGCACGGCCCCTTCCGCTCAAGCCCCGTCCCCCAGCATCCGACGATCGCCGTCGCGGCGCGTCACGCCCTCGGCATCGAAATGCTCCAGCAACGGGATGAACGCGTTGCGCGGGATGTCCAGCAGCTCCTTCAGCTCGCGCGTGCTCAGCGACGGCGCCGTCGACAACGCCTCCACCAGCGCGGTGCGGACCCCGGCCAGAGCTTCGGCGTCGATGTACCGGTCCTCCGCGTAGCGGAGCAGGCGCCCTTCCTTCTGCAGTCGGAACAGGACGGTGCGCAGGCGGCTGCGGTCCAGGCGGAGATCGCGGGCCAATTCTCCCAGGCCGAGACGATGGTACCGGCGCGCGGCCACGGCGGCGATCACCGCCCCATCCAGCCGCTCCATCTCCCGGCGCTGCTCCGCCGAGGGAGAGAAGCCTGCGGGCAGGATCCCGGACCCGCCGTCCCGGACCCTGCCTGAAGCACGGGCGCGGGCCATGGCCAGCTCGAAGAGCCGCGGGTCGATGTTGCGTCGCGCACGCAGCGACCTCCCCTTGCCGAAGCGGGCCTTGATCTCACCCGAAGGCATGCCCTCCGCATCGGGACGGCCCGCGTGGAACGCCCCGACCACCTCGCAGATCCGCTCGACGGCGGCTTCCAGGTTCTCGGCGAGGAAATAGTCCTCGTCCCCCAGCCCGATCACCGTCCCCTGCTCCACGAGCCCGTTCAGCGCGGCGCGGAGCGCCCCTTCGGGCTGGTTCGCCAGGCTGCGGGCGACCTCGCGGTGCAGATGACGGAAGGAGGCGGGGTGCCCCTTCTTCTGCGACATCAACTGGATCAGGGTCTCGGTCAGCGGGGACGACGATGGGACACGGGGTCCCTGGTCGATGGACTCGCTCATGGTCTCCTCCCCAGGCGCGCGGCGACGGGCCCGCCGCCCGCCGCTCCGGGAAGGAGCTCGGAGTCAGGGAGCGGGTGCGCGCCGACGGCCTGGCTGCTGTGGGAACCCCACGGGCTCCCGGTCAGGCCGTCAGTAACGGTGCTGGTGGTATTCGGAACGCATCGGATCCTCCCTGGGGATCGGTGGCTCAGGACTCCGGGACAGTACGGAGGGAGCAGCGGCGAGTCCAGCGCTCGTGCCCAGCCCCGCCGCACCGATATATCGTTGCACCACCATATCTCGCACCACATACAACGACATTTCGTTGCATCAATGATGCAGGATCACGCTGATACCAACCTAACTCGTTATCTCCCAATATATTCAATGTTTCGAATATTTTTGGCACGCGCTGTGCAATCCACCATCCCAGAATCGAACCGGACATCCGGAGCCCCTGAGAACCCGAACCCCAAGAGGAGACCCCCATGAGCCACGACACGAACGCCCCCGCCCAGCCCTCCATGCCCCGCATCGGCGAGCAGGCCCCCGCCTTCCAGGCCGTGACCACCCAGGGCACCATCGACTTCCCGGCCCAGTACGAGGGGAGCTGGGTCATCCTGTTCAGCCACCCGGCCGACTTCACGCCCGTGTGCACCAGCGAGTTCATGACCTTCGCAACGCTGGAGGAGGAGTTCGCCCGCTACAACACCAAGCTGGTGGGCCTGTCCGTGGACGGCCTCTACAGCCACATCGCCTGGCTGCGCACCATCAAGGAGAAGATCTCCTACAAGGGCATGGAGAACGTGGAGGTCACGTTCCCCCTGATCGAGGACATCACCATGGACGTGGCCAAGGCCTACGGCATGATCCAGCCCGGCGAGAGCAGCACCAAGGCCGTGCGCGCGGTGTTCGTGATCGATCCCAAGGGCGTGATCCGCACCATCATCTACTACCCGCTGAGCCTGGGCCGGAACTTCGACGAGCTGATCCGCGTGGTGCAGGCCCTGCAGACGGCCGACGCCTTCGAGGTGGCCACGCCCGCGGACTGGCGCCCCGGCGACGACGTCATCGTGCCGCCGGCGGGCTCGTGCGGCGTGGCCAAGGACCGCATGGACGGCAAGGAGGGCGTGACCTGCCACGACTGGTTCTTCTGCACCAAGGCCATCTCCGAGCAGGACGTGATGAAGGCCATCGTCAAGTAGCGCGGCCGGCGCGGGGGCGGAAACGGGACGAGGGGCGGAACGGGTCCGCCCCTCGTCGTCGGTACCGGGCTCGCAGCCCACGCGGTCATTTGAGCAGGGTCAGCTTGCGCACCTCACGCTCCGCACCCGCCGCCACCCGGGCGAAGTACACCCCCGACGGCACCGCGCCGCCGCGCGCGTCGCGGCCGTTCCAGGCCACCGCGTGCTCGCCCGCGGACCGCTCCGCGTCCAGGAGCACGGCCACCGATCGGCCCGCCGCGTCCACCACATCCACCCGCACCCGGCCGTCGCGCGCCAGCGCGAAGGAGACGGTGGTGCTGGGGTTGAAGGGGTTGGGCCGGCAGCCGGTCACGGTCACGGCGCGGACCGCTCCCGCGCCGGCGACGTCCGATGCGCCCCCCACGCCGAAGGCGCCGATCTCCACGCCGCAGGTGTTTCCGTCCGCGAGACACGGCGAGCCCGGCAGCAGCCGGTAGTCCCCCACCTCTTCCGCCACGAAGAGCGGGTCCGCCGCCATGTTGCAGGGCTCCGCCAGCTGGTCGGCGATGGGGCCGGTCCAATCGCCGTGCTCGTTGCCGTAGAGATCGCTGTCGGTGATCACGGCCTCGCCATACACGGCCATGCCCGGCGACGTGAAGGCGATGATGCTGGATGCGACCCTCACCGGGACGCTGGAGATGGTGGTGATGCAGCCGTAGAAGTAGACGTACGAGATGTTGTCCACGAACGTGCAGCGGTCCACCGACGCGATACAATCGTCGCGCACCTCCAGGCCGCTGCCCCAGGTCGCGTCGTTTCCGATGATCAGACATCCCGTCAGCTCCACGACCGAGGTGTCCTGTCCGTACACGCCGCCGCCGCCGACGGCGCTGTTGTCCTCGATCCGGCAGTCCAGCATGATGAGACGGGACTGGTCGAAGCACCCGACGGCGCCACCGCGTCCGCCTCCCGGCAGATATCCGGCCAGGTTCCCGCGGAATACGCAATGGGAGACCACCACGTCGGCGCCGCCGTCGAGCCGCATTCCGCCGCACGTCTCGCCCCAGCCGTCGCTCAGCGTGAGCGCTTCCAGGCGCGCCTGCCCCGCGGCCCAGTCGCAGGTGAGGATGGTGTCTTCATCGTCGCCCAGCAGGATCACATCGGCAGGATCGCCCGTGGCGCCGCGCAGAACCACGGGGCGGGTCATCGTGAGCGCGGATTCGTGGTACTCGCCGGCGGCGAGCAGGATGGTGTCGCCGCTGGAGGCGAACATCAGGGCGTACTCCAGATTGCCGAAATCCCCGGGGACGTGAAAAGAGGCTGCGGAAGCGAGCAGCGGCAGCATCAGGAACAGGACCGGGAGGATGCGCTTCATGGAAGGCTCCGATCGCTGGAGGAGATGGAGATCGGGATGCGCCCTGATGATACGGA
>ERZ795053.2077-NODE-2077-length-24679-cov-9.598725_pt1 | contig 24679 bp, 24 predicted proteins | sample MGYA00375137_ERZ795053 | MGnify/ENA primary metagenome ERZ795053 (study PRJEB30182, sample SAMN05720284) | activated sludge metagenome | isolation source: Anaerobic digester | place: Hong Kong | collected 2014-12-17 ...
GTGACGTTCAGCACGCCCATGACAATGGTCACCGACCCAGTATCAACGCCATCGCTTCGGCGCGGGTGGCCGAGTCACGCAACTGACCGCGCACTGCACTGGTCGTGGTCGTCGATCCGGGCTTGCGAGTGCCGCGCATCGCCATACACAGATGCTCAGCCTCGATGACCACGATCACCCCGCGGGGCTTCAGAATGGACTGCAGCGCGTCAGCGATCTGGGTCGTGAGCCGTTCCTGCACCTGGGGTCGCTTGGCGTACACATCCACCAGCCGGGCAAGTTTGCTCAGCCCGGTGATGCGACCATCGTCGGCCGGGATGTACCCCACGTGGGCACGGCCGAAGAAGGGCACGAGGTGGTGCTCACAATGGCTCCACAGTTCGATGTCACGGACCAGCACGAGTTCGTCGTGCGCGAGGTCGAACGTCGTGGTGAGCACCTCTTCGGGCGATTGCCGCATACCGGCGAAGACTTCGGCATACATCCGCGCCACGCGGGCGGGCGTGTCGAGTAGCCCGTCACGTTCAGGGTCCTCACCCACGGCGTACAACAACTCCCGGACGGCGGCCTCGGCCCGGGGCTGATCGAACGGCGGGATCTCACGGTCAGGCAAGCTGATCGGATTGGTCATTGATCCAGTTTGATGCACACCGCCACAACGCGCCCGCCGGGTTGCCCGTCAGACACCCAAACCCACCCGCGCCCACAACTGGGTGCCCACACGACAACACAGTTGCCCGTCAGACACCCAAACCAACCCAGGCCGGCAACTGGGTGCCCACGCGACAACACCGCCTCGCACCGTGTGGTCGTGCCAGTACGCTCGGCGCATGGCGGGCAGGAGTCGACGGGCACGGGCGGCCAAACGCCGCAAACGCCGGATGGACAGCGTCGACCCGGACCTCGACGACGTGGGCTGGACCGCGCTGCTGCAGGCATGGGGTGGGTGCGCGTATTGCGGTGAACGCTCAGATCGACTGCAGCGCGACTGCATCCTGCCCATTTCGCGCGGCGGTCGCTACACCCTGACCAACGTCGTCCCCGCCTGTCCGTCGTGCAACGCCAGCAAGTGCAACCAGGAAGTCACGACCTGGCTGCGACGCAAAGGGCTGGACGAGGCAGCCTTCCTGCGCGGCCACATCCGCGTTCTGGCCGATATGGGTCACAGCGGCGGCTCGGGGGTCGGGATGTTGGCACCCGAGGACCCGTTGCCGTTCGAACCGGCCGGGTAGTCCACCGGACCCCGTTCGTGCGGGCGGCGGCGCGCCGACCCGGTCCAGGCGGGCCGGGCGTCACGACGGCGAAGGTTCTCGAAGATGTCCGCCACCTGATCCTTGTCCAGGGTCTCCTTCTCGAGCAGTTCCACGACGAGCCGGTCGAGGATGTCGCGATTGTCGAAGAGGATCTCGTACGCCTCCTGATGCGCCTGCTCGATCAGGGACCGCACCTCCTCGTCGATGGCAGCGGCGATCTCCTCGGAGTAGTCGCGCACATGACCCATGTCGCGGCCCAGGAACACCTCGTTGTTGTCCTGGCCGTAGCGGATGGCGCCGAGCCGTTCGGTCATGCCGTACTGGGTCACCATCGCGCGCGCCACCGCGGTCGCCTTCTCGATGTCGTTGGAGGCGCCGGTGGTCGGGTCGTGGAAGACCATCTCCTCGGCTGCACGGCCACCGAGCATGTAGGCGAGTTGATCGAGCATCTCGTTGCGCGTGGTCGAGTACTTCTCCTCGTCGGGCAGCACCATCGTGTACCCGAGGGCCCGGCCGCGCGGCAGGATCGTGATCTTGTGCACCGGATCGCTGTTGGGCAGCGCAGCAGCCACCAGTGCGTGACCGCCTTCGTGATAGGCGGTGATCCGCTTCTCGGCCTCGTTCATCAGTCTCGTGCGCTTCTGCGGACCAGCCACCACGCGGTCGATGGCCTCATCCACGGCCTGCGGGGTGATCAGCGTCTCGTTGGTACGAGCGGTGAGCAGAGCGGCTTCATTGAGCACGTTGGCCAGGTCCGCGCCGGTGAAACCAGGCGTGCGACGAGCGATGTTGAGCAAGTCGATCCCGGGGGCGATCGGCTTGCCCTTCACGTGCACCTTGAGGATCTCCTCACGACCCTTCAGATCCGGGCGCTCGACGGCGATCTGCCGGTCGAAGCGTCCCGGGCGCAGCAATGCCGGGTCCAGGATGTCGGGACGGTTGGTGGCGGCGATCAGGATGACCCCGCCGGAGACGTCGAAGCCGTCCATCTCGACCAGCAACTGGTTCAGCGTCTGCTCGCGCTCGTCATGCCCGCCGCCGAGCCCGGCGCCACGATGGCGGCCCACCGCGTCGATCTCGTCGACGAACACGATGGCCGGGGCATTGGCCTTGGCCTGCTCGAAGAGGTCGCGCACACGAGACGCACCCACACCGACGAACATCTCGACGAAGTCCGACCCGGAGATCGAGTAGAAGGGCACTCCGGCCTCACCGGCGACCGCCCGGGCGAGCAGCGTCTTGCCGGTGCCGGGCGGGCCGTACAGCAGGACACCCTTGGGGATCTTCGCGCCCACCGCCTGGAACTTGGCCGGCTGGGCGAGGAACTCCTTGATCTCCTCGAGTTCCTCGACGGCCTCATCGGCGCCCGCCACGTCGGCGAACGTGGTCTGGGGCATGTCCTTGGTGATGACCTTCGCCTTCGACTTCCCGAAGTTCATGATCCGCGAGCCACCGCCCTGCATCTGGCTCATGAAGAAGAACAGCAGCAGCACGATCAGGACCACCGGCAGCAAAGACACCAGCAGCGTGACGAAGATGTTGTCCCGCGGGACCTCGACGGTGTACCCGTCCGGGAGCTGACCGGCGTCCTTCTTCGCCTGCAGTTGGTTCTGCAGTTCCAGACCCTGGCCGGTGATGTACTCGGAGCGGACCTTGGTGTCGTCCTGCAGCGTGAGTTCGATGCGCTGCTCGCGGTCGATCAGGGTCGCCTGCTTGGCCTGGTTCTGCTCGATGTAGTCGACGGCCTGCCACGTGTCGACGTCCTTTACCCCTCCGACGCCGGACACGAGACTGCTGCCGAGCAGCACGAGAAGTACTGCCAGCAGGATCCACAACAGCGGCCCACGCGCCAAGCGCTTCATATTCATCACCTTGAGGATAGAACGGCCGAAACCTGTCCGCTCATTCCCGTATCCACTGCGTGCGCTGAGGGCGTAACTCTACTGTCATGTCCCACTTTCAAAGATGATCATGAAGGCGCTCCGAAATCTCCGCACGGCAGTCGCTCACGGGGCATGATCATCGTGCGAAGTGGGACATCCGGTCACTCGTACACCGACGATGCGAGCTTGGCGACGCAGTCCAGGTTGCGGTACTTCTCGGCATAGTCCAAGCCGTATCCGACAACGAACTCGTTCGGGATGTCGAATCCGAGATACCGGACATCCACCTCGGTGCGCATCGCGTCGGGTTTGCGCAACAGCGTCAGCACCTCGACGCTCGCCGCGCCACGCGAGCGCAAGTTGCGCAGCAGCCAGGAGAGGGTCAGGCCGGAGTCCAGGATGTCCTCCACGATCAGCACATGCCGACCACCGAGGTCGGTGTCCAAGTCCTTCAGGATCCGGACCACGCCGGAACTCTTCGTACTCGACCCGTAGGAACTCACCGCCATCCAGTCCATCTCCACGGGAATGGACAGGGCACGCACGAAGTCCGCGACAACCATCACGGCACCTTTGAGCACCCCCACGATGAGCAGATCCTTGTCGGCGTAGTCGGCGTCGACCTGCTGCGCCATCTGGACCAGGCGGGCGCGCAACTCCTCACCGGAGATGAGCACACCCTCGAGTTGTCCATCCACGTCCTCAACGCGCACTTGGCCTCCTGAGCGCTCGATGCAGGACTAGCCTGCCAGATTCCCGCGTCGCGCGAACCCCGCCCGGCAGATCCAGCGGCCCCTGTCCTCGCCACGCGGTGATCAGAGCCGCGACACCACGCAGATGTTCCCGGCTCACCGCCGCCCCGGGACTGCCTGCCAGCAGCGCCATCCGCCGGATCACCCGCAGTTGCACGGCCGCGGGAAGGTCGGTGAGGGCGGCCACCTCCGCACTCACGTGATCACCGTCTGTGACCGCGACGTGGTCGGCCCACTCGTCGAGCGCCGCGTTGTCCTCCCGAAGCAGGTCGGCGGTACGGGCCAGCCCGAGCACCACACCGTCGCCGAGGTCATCGACCAGCGCAGGCAGAGCGTGCCGGCGCAGACGGGCGCGGGCGTACCGGTCGTCGCTGTTGTGCGGGTCGTCCTGGGCCGACAGGCCGACCTCGACGCATGCGTGCCGGACCGTGGTCCGCCGCAAGCCCAGCAGTGGGCGCCGCAGGTCGCCGGCGACCGGTGACATGGCGGACAGACTGCGCGCCCCGGACCCGCGCGCCAGTCGCAAGAGCACAGTCTCAGCCTGGTCATCGAGGGTGTGGCCCAACAGGATCGCCACCGCACCGGTTTCCTTCGCCACCTGCCGCATCGCCTCGTACCGCGCGGTCCGGGCGGCCGCCTCCGGCCCGCCGACGTCGCCGACCGTCACGCTGCGCACGATCACCGGCGCCAGACCCAACTCCACACACGACTGAGCCGCCCGCCGCGCCACGTCCATCGAACCTGTCTGCAGCCCGTGGTCGATGATCACTGCGCCCACCGGCCTGCCTGTGGCAGCGGCGCCAGCAGCAAGCGCCAAGGAGTCGGCGCCCCCGGAACAGGCCACCAGCACCAGCGCGTCCGGCGGCAGATCGTCGAGGCCGTCCACCACAGCCTTGCGGACCGCGAGCAGCGACGGCCGGCGCGTGCCGTCCCCGGGCTTCTCCGGAGAAGTCACAACCGTTTCAGCCACAGCGCCGGGTCCTCGATCTCCGCTCGGGTCGGCAAGTGGTCGGGGGACTCCCACACGGCATTGAGGCGCCGCATGCCACCGTCGGCCAGGACGGCACGCACGAATGTCGCACCTTGCGCGTACTGGCGGGCTTTGAGATCCATGCCTAGCAGACGGCGCAGCAGACCCTCCCAACCGTTGGTCCCCGCCGCACGGCGTTGCTGGAACGCCGCGCGGATGTAGCGCACGGTCGGGATCGCTTTCGGGCCCACCTCATCCATCACGACGTCGGCGTGGCCCTCCAGCAGCGACATCACCGCTGTGAGCCGGTCGAAGACCACCTTCTGTTCTCCGCTGTGGAACGCGCCGATGATCCCGTCCGGCTCGTCACCGGACCGGACCGCCCGCACCGCTGCCGCCAGCCGCGCGAACAGTTCCTGCGTACTCATGTCCGACAGCCGCATGTACTCGTGGATGTTGTCCAGCAGGTACCCGGTCAGCCACGGCGCGGAGGCGAACTGGATCCGGTGGGTCTGCTCGTGGACACAGACCCAGAGCCGGAAGTCACGCGGCACCACGTCGAGTTGGCGTTCGATCGCGACCATGTTCGGAGCCACCAGCAGCAACCGGGGGTGGTCCTCGGTGAAGATCTCGAACTGACCGAGCACGCGGGAGCCGACGAACCCGAGCACCAGCCCGAGTTGGGCGCCGGTGGCGCGGGAGCCGATCTCGCGTGTGAACGCCCCGGCGTTCTCAAGACGTTCGGTCAACGGCTCGCTGATCCGCTGGAAACTGTCGAGGTTGGACCTGATCCACTCGCTCCGGTCCACCACCTTGACCTCACTGGCCAGGTAGGCGTCGAGGCCGGTGGTCTCCTGCACCAGCGGGGTCGCTTCGCCCGCGAGGTAGTACAACTCGGCGACGACCTGGCTGGCTTCCTCCGGCGACAGCTTCGGTCCGCCGCCCACCACCCGCGAGCCGAGCGCGGCGGCGAGGTTCCAGTCCACAGCGTCGGCCATGGCTCGACCCTAACCCGGCCTCGTCCACACCGATCGGGGCGTTCACCACAGGCAGATTGCGCATTCGACCAGTAGGTGGCCGCGCACGCAATCTGCCTGGGAGGATCGACCCATGCAGTTCACCGCCGACACCTGGCAGGACCCCGCCATCTTCGGGATCAATCGCCTACCGGGCCGCTCCGTGCCACTCGGCCGCCCGACTCTCGACGGCAACGCCGACCGCATCGACCTCGCCGGGCAATGGGCGTTCTCACACCACACAGGCACCGCGGATCTCGACCCTGTCGAACTCGGCCGGCTCGGCGCGGACGGGCCACCGGTCGAGGTACCCGGCGTCTGGCAGTTGCAGGGCTGCGGACGCCCCTACTACCTGGCCAACACGTATCCGCCGGGAATCGGCAAGCGAGCCTCACGCATCCCTGACATCGACCCTGCGTACAACGAGATCGGCGTCTACACCCGCACGGTGGAGGTCCCGGCGGGCTGGCAGGATCGGCGGCGGCTCATCATGTTCGAAGGCGTCAAGGCGGGCATGGCCCTGTTCGTGAACGGCACGTTCGCCGGCTACACACAGGGATCCTTCCTTCCCGCCGAGTTCGACCTCACCGACCACCTGACTCCCGGGACGAACACCCTGACCTGCGTCGTCTACCGCTTCACCGACGGCAGCTACCTGGAGAACCAGGACATGTGGGTGTTCAGCGGCATCTTCCGGCCCGTGTGGCTGCACAGCGAACCGCTCTCGGCGATCTGGGACCTCGCGGTCACACCGGAGTTGACCGCGCCCTACACCGACGGCGCGCTGGTCGTGGAGGTGAGCACCACCCACGCCCACGGCCCACTCGAACTCCTGCTGCGTCACCCCGGGGCGACGCAGTGGGAGACCGTGGCGGAACTGCCCGCCGCTCCCACCGTCACCCATCGCATCGCTGTGCCCGACGCGCTGACCTGGACCGCCGAGACTCCCCACCTGTACGAGGTGGCGGCACGGATCCCTGGCCACGTGAAGAGCACCCGCACCGGGATCCGCAGCATCGAGATCGTCGACGAACAACTGCGGGTCAACGGCGTTCGGATCATGCTCAAGGGCGTCAACCGTCACGACTTCGATCCCGACCACGGCTGGGCGGTGCCCGAGTACCGCTACCGCGAGGACCTGTTGAAGGCCAAACAACTCAACATCAATGCGATCCGCACCTCCCACTACCCGAACCCGCAGATCTTCTACGACACGTGCGACGAACTCGGGCTGTACGTGATGGACGAGTGCGACCTCGAGACCCACGGCGTGCGCCGAAAGAACGTACCCGGCGACAACCCGGTCTGGACCGCCGCCGTGGTGGACCGCATGGAGCGCATGGTCCTGGCCGACCGCAACCACCCGAGCATCATCATGTGGTCGCTGGGCAACGAGGCGGGAGAGGGCGGTCCCGATGGGGGCAACTTCGTGATGATGAAGGCCGCCGCCCGCGCCATCGACGACTCCAGGCCGTTCCACTACGAGGGCGACCACAACCCGGCGATCAGCGATGTGGTCTCCCGGATGTACGCCACCGCCGAGCAGATGGCCGCACTCGGACGGCACGAGGGGCTGCAACCATCCCCGGCCGCCTTGCTCACCGATCGTTTCCTCACCGATGACAAACTCGTGACGCCGCAGATGCAGACCGGAAGGCCGGTCCTGCTGTGCGAGTACGCCCACGCGATGGAGAACAGCCTCGGCAACTTCGCCGAATACATCGACGTGTTCTACCGCTACCCGAACCAGGCCGGCGGCTTCATCTGGGACTACATCGACCAGAGCATCCGGCGTGACGGGAAGTGGCTGTACGGCGGCGACTTCGGCGACCATCCGACCCACCGCTATTTCTGCGCCAACGGCATCCTCGCCGCCGATCGGAGTGAACATCCCAGCGCACAAGAGGTGTTCTGGGGTTACCGCAACCTGGTCGTCGAACCGGTGGATGCACGCAGTGGGCGCTATCGGCTGACGAATCGCCACAGTTTCACCGACGCCGGAGCCTTCACGCCCATCGTCGAGGTGTTGGTGGACGGCGAAGTGGTGTCCACCGCCGACCTCGAACCGGTCGCGCTGGCGCCGTGGAACAGCACTGAGTTGCAGGTTCCGGAAGCAGCCGTGCCGCAGTCCGGGGACGTGGTGGTGCGATTCTCGTTCGTCACCCGCGAAGCGACCGCCGCCCGCCCGGCAGGAACCACGGTGGCTTTCGACGAGTTCGAGTTCGGCCGACCTGCGACATCCGCCCTGCCCACCGGCACGCGCCCCTCGGTCGCCGGCGATGTCGTGACCGCGGGCCCCACCCGTCTCGAGTTCGACCCGCAGGACGGGTCGCTGGTCTCCTGGCACGTGGACGGCCGGGAGATCCTCACTGGACCACTGCGGCGCAACTACTGGCGGGCGCTGACCGACAACGACAGGGGCTTCGGGAACTTCGATCCGCGACTGCAGCGCTTCCTGATCGACACGTCGTGGCGGGACGTCCGCAGTCGCGTCGACCGCTTCACCACCGGCGGTATCGGCGACGGGGTGCGGGTGCTGTTCGCACTGCGCAGTTCTCTGTTCTCGCGGGCCCTGCTCTGGTACGACGTCCTGCCGGACGGCTCATTCATCGCCCATCACGAGCTGGTGCCCCGCAAGACGATGGTGCGCCTCGGCTTCACGATGCGACTACCCGGTGTGCAACGGGTCCGGTGGCTGGGCAAGGGACCTCACGAGAACTACATCGACCGCAATCATGGCGCATGGACAGCCGTGCATGACTTGCCGCTGACCGATCTGCATCACGACTACATGCGTCCGCAGGAGAACGGCAACCACACGCGGGTTCGGTGGCTGGAGGTCGCCGGTGACACGGCGACAGTGCGTGCGCAGGACGGGACCGGGGACCTGCTGGGCTTCACGGCGTGGCCGTACACGCAGGAGGCTCTCGACGCCGCGGAGCACATCCACGAACTCGCGCACACTTCAGACGCGACGATCAACATCGACCGGCAGCAGCGGGGAGTCGGCGGCGACACCCCCGGCGTGGCCGCGCTCTTGCCCCCCTACCGCATGCCGGCGGGACGGCGCTACGAGGTCACGGTGCGGCTGGACGCCAGCGTCGAGTAGTGGGTGGGGCTCGTGCCGTCCGATGGGGCTCGTGCCGTCCGGTGGGGCTCGTGCCGTCCGATGGGGCTCGTGCCGTCCGATGGGGCTCAGCGCCCGACGAACCCCACCGGACTACCTGAACCCCACCCAACGCGGTCTCAATGAAACCCAAGCCGGCTGAAACAGCTGGCCGCGGTTGACCGTCAGACACCCAAAGCCACACCACCCCGGGCTTGGGTGCCCCAGCGACAACACAGTTGACCGTCAGACACCCAAAGCCACACCGCCCCGGGCTTGGGTGCCCCAGCGACAACACCGGCGGAAGACCAACCGGCGTACCCTCGACGCATGGAGCGCTACCTCGCCTTCGTGGTCACCTCCGCGGTGGTGCTCGCGATCCCCGGCCCCACGATCCTGCTGGTCGTCACCCGGTCGCTGAACCATGGAGCCACCGTCCGGCGGGCGACCGTGGGCGGCGTGGTCCTCGGGGATCTCGTGGCGATGACCGCGGCGATGCTCGGCGTCGGCGCGATCCTCCTCGCGTCATCGCAGTTGTTCCTGGCCTTGCGTGTCGCCGGTGGGCTGTACCTCGTGTGGTTGGGTGTGCGGACATGGCGCTCGCGGGGCGGGCAGTGGGTCGTCACACAGTCCGCCGACGTCGATCCCAAGCGGGTGTTCGGGGAGAGTTTCGCCGTGACTGCGACGAACCCCAAGAGCATCGCCTTCTTCGTGGCGTTCGTCCCCCAGTTCATCGACCCCGCTGCCCCCTGGCTGGCTCAGACGGCCCTGCTCATCGTGACGTTCGTGGTGCTCGGTGGACTCAACGCGCTGGCCTACGGCTGGCTCGCGGGCCGGGCCCGGGGTGTGATGATGCGGCCGCAGACGCGCCGCCGGGTGGCGCGGGTTTCTGGTGGCGCGCTGGTCGCCGGCGGGGCCGCAGTGATCGCGACGGCCCACGCATGACGTACTACGAGGCCCGCCTGGCGCGGATCCATGCACAGGACTACACCCAGTACGCCATCGCGGCCGCGCAGCGATTGCTGGCCGAAATCGGGCCAGGCTCCGGCGTGATCATCGACCTGGGGTGTGGCGCAGGGGATGTGGCCGACGTCGTGACCCCGGCGGGCTACGAGTACGTGGGCGTCGACCTGAGCCCCAGCATGGTGGCGCTCGCCAGGCAGCGACGGCCGGGGATCCGGGTGCTCCACGGCAGCGCCTTCGACCTGCCCGATGCCGAGGGGGTGCGGGGCATCGTGGCCGTGGGCGAAGTGATCAACTACGCGGGCGATCCGCGGGCAGGACTTGCCGGTCTGCACGCGTGGCTGCGGGCCTGCCGGCAGACCCTTTCCGCCGGTGGCGTACTCCTGCTCGACGTGGCCGGGCCCCTACGCGCCGACCCCGAGCCGCTCACAAGGGTGGCTCATGGGCAGGGCTACCGGCTCGAGGTCACCACAGTCACGGATCCGGAGCGCCGGACCATGACCCGCACCATTCGCATCGTGGACGACACAGGCGAGCAGACCGAGACCCACGAACTCGAACTCGTCGACCCGATGGAGGTGCTCGCAGCACTGCGATCGGCGGGTTTCGACGCTGTCGCACTCTCGGCGTACCGGGAGGATCTACCGTTCCCCCGCGGGTGGTCGGGCTTCCTCGCACGGGTGTCCTGAGACAGCAGATTGCAGCGGCGACCACCACGTGGCCGGATCCGCAATCTGCTCGGCGCGGACATGACTGGTCGCCGTCGCGAGCACGGGTGATACTCGAGACGTGAGCACGACCTCCACGCAGACCGGCCGGTCGAGTATGCGCGCCCTGGTGGGCGTGTTCATCATGGTCGGCATCATGTGGCTGCTCGAGGCCTTCGACGCGGTCGTCCCGGGTGACCTCGACGGCTACGGCATCGAGAGCCGGGAGTCCGATGGCTTGTTCGGGATCGTCGCCGCACCCTTCCTGCACGCGGACTTCGCCCATCTCATGGCCAACACCGTGCCCTTCCTCGTTCTCGGGTCGATCGTCGCGCTGCGCTACCCGAGTCGGTTCTGGGCGATCTCGCTGACCATCATCGGCATCGGTGGGGCGGGGGTGTGGCTGCTCGGGCCGGCCAACACGGTGATGATCGGGGCCAGCGGTGTCGTGTTCGGATTCCTGACATTCCTGATCACCGCAGGCGTGCTGACGAGGCACTGGCTCGACGTCGTCATCGCCCTAGGCGTCCTCTTCCTCTACGGCGGGATCCTGATCGGGGCGCTGCCGTTCGGCGTCGAGGCCGGGGTGTCCTGGCTGGGTCATCTCATGGGGGCGTTCGCCGGGATCCTGGCCGCTTTCCTGTTCGCCCGGAAGGCCGACCGTGTCGTCCATGTGCCGCAGTGACGGCAGGAACCACGACCAGACCCCCACAACCAGAACACCGGCGGCCATGATCAGGAACGCCTCCTGCAGTCCGAGGTACTCGACCATCGGCCCACTGATCAGGTAGCCGATCGGGCCTGCCAGATAGGCCGCCGACGTCAGCAGGCCCACGACCCGGCCGCGCAGGTCACCCGGCGTGCGCTGCTGGATCATGAGGTTCACCAACGGTCCCACCGGCCCGTAGAAGAGGCCCGCGAGCACGGCGAACACGACGAGGATCCCGTAGGCCGGCAGCGCAGCCATGCCCAGCACCGCGAGGCCACTGGCCGTCATGGACGACACGAACGCCACCCGCCGACCCGCTCGATGTCCGATCGCGCCGTAGATCAGCGCACCCAGGATTCCGCCGAGGGACAGAGCCATGACGGTGACACCGAGCCGGCCGGGCTGTCCGAGCCCCTCGAAGTACACCGGCAACACCACACCCTCGACCGGCAGCCAGAAGCCGACGATCACCATGCTGACCAGTGCGACCGCACGCAGCACACGGTCCCGCCAGACGAACCGCACGCCCTCGACGGTGGACACCCAGACCCCGGTGGCGCGCATGTGATCGCCGGGGCGGCCTGCTCCGGGCACGCGGACCAGAACCATCACCAGGGCCCCGAGCGCGAACATCACGCTGGAGATCCAGAACGTCCCGGCCGCCCCGAGGAATCCGATCGCCAGGCCGCCGATGCCGGGCCCGATGAGATACGCCGCACCCCAGACCGCCTCGTGGATGCCGTTGGCCCGCTCCAGCCGGAGCCCGGCGGCCCGGGCGGCCTCCGGCAGCATCGCCTCCCGCGCGCTGATCCCGGCCGGGTCGAACACCGCCCCGAGGACCGCCAGACCGGCCAGCGCCCAGAATCCGAGGTCGAACCACGTGCTCAGGATCGGTACCAGCGCCACCGAGGTCATGGACAGCAGGTCGGAGACGACGGCGACCCGCCGACGCCCGATGCGATCCACGAAGACCCCGGCGAACAGGAAGGACACCAGCAGCGGTGCGGCGGTGATCGCACCCAGCCCGCCGGCGGCGCTGGCCGATCCGGTCAACTCGATCACCAGCCACGGGAATGCGATCATCGAGATGCCGTTGGCGGTACCGCTGAAGACCGTGGCCGTTTCGAGACCCACGAACGGGATCCAGTCGCGGCCAGGGGTGCGCATAATCGCATTGTGGCGGTTGCGGGGAGGATGGTGCTGTGAGTTCTTGGCCCAAGGGCGCACCGCATGCCACCGCGGACGTGGTGGTGGTCGGCGCCGGCATCGCGGGGCTTGCTGCCGCGCACCATGTCGCGGAGGCCGGTTTCGAGGTTCTGGTGATCGAGGCCGACGAGCGCGTGGGGGGCCGGATCCAGACCGACGAGGTCGACGGCTTCCGGCTCGACCGGGGCTTCCAGCTCTACAACCCCGCCTACCCCGAAGGCGCGCGCCTGCTCAACCTCGCTGCGCTGGACCTCAAGGCCTTCTTCCCAGGTGCGGTGCTGAGTACACAGGACGGTCCGCGTTGGCTGGTCGACCCCCGACGCGCAACCCGCTCCAGCCTGCGCAACGTGCGGACTCCACTCGGGCCCATCGGCACTCTGCAGACCCTCCGCTACCTGACCGGATGTGCGGTGACGGACCCGCGGGAGGTGGAGAGTCGTCCAGACATGAGCGCCCGGGAGGCGTTCGCGCAGGCCCACATCGGCAACCGCCCACTGCACTTGCTGCTGCAACCCTTCCTCTCAGGCGTGCTCGCCGATCCCGATCTCGACACAAGTCGCAGATTCGCTGACCTGGTCCTGCGATCACTGGCCCGCGGTACGCCCGCGGTGCCGGCAACCGGCATGCAGGCGATCCCGGATCAACTGGCGAAGGGCCTGCGTAGCCGGATCTTCCGGGGCGTACGCGCGGAGTCGGTGACCGCCACCCGGATCGAGACCGCCGCCGGTGGCATCGACTGCGACGCCGTGATCGTGGCCACGGACCCCGCAACCGCCGCACGCCTGGTGCCCGGGGTGCCGGAGCCGACGATGCGCGGCCTGACCACCTGGTATTTCAGCATCGAAGAGGACGACCTGTACGGCGGGAAACCCGTGCTGGTGCTGGCGTCGGAGCGCCAGGGTCCGGTGACGAACAGCGTGGTCATGAGTTATGCCGCCCCCGACTACGCCCCCGCCGGACGGCATTTGGTCCAGGCCACGGCGGTGGGTGTTGCGCAGACGGACGTCACTGAGGTTCGAAGGCACCTCGCTGACATGTACGGCATACCGACCGGACACTGGGAACTCGTCGGGCACTATCCGATTCCCGCCGCTCTGCCCGCCGCACTTCCGCCCTTCACGACCCGCGGCGAGCAGGACTTCGGCGGGATCGTCGTCGCCGGTGACCACCGCGACACCCCGTCGATCCAGGGTGCTCTGGTGAGCGGACGCCGCGCCGCCCGCACGGTCTGCCGCCGTCTGCGCTGACCCACAAGCCGACGGCACGCGCGCGTTGATTGTTGCGACGCTACCGATCCGACACCGGCGGGCCTCCAGCGCTCAACCGTGGCGCGGCGGCCCGATGCGGTACTCCGCCGGCCTCGGGATGGTCATCGCACATTCCGGTTAGAGATCGGCCGTCCGGTTAGAGATCGGCCGTCCGGTTAGAGAAACAGCACTCCGGTTAGCCCTATACGGCCGTGGGACTCTAACCAACCTGCCGCCGACTAACCAACATGCCGATCTCTAACCGGAAGGCGCAGACACTTACCGACAGCGGACCGGCCCAACGCCTTGTGGCGGGGCATCAACCGCCGCGCCGCCTCGACCAAGGTGGCCCTGGATCTCCAACCAGCACCGAGAACACACCAGCATCCCGAAAGCCACAACCACGCGACCAACTTCCCTGGGCAGAGCACCCAGCACTCAATCGCGGCGCGGGCGGCCCGCGTGCGGTTTGCCCCCAGCCACGTACCGTGGAAGCCATGGGCTGGCAAATCACCGACATCCCCGACCTCTCGGGACGCACCTTCCTTGTCACCGGCGCGAACTCCGGCCTGGGGTTCGAAACCGCGAAGGCACTCGCCGGAGCCGGTGGGCAGGTCGTGCTCGCCGGCCGGTCTCGAGAGAAGATCGGCGCTGCTCAGCGCCAGATCCCGCAGGACACGCTGGCACTCGAACTCGACCTCTCCGATCTGGCGAGCGTCCATGCGGCAGCGGAGAGTCTTCCCGTCGCGTCACTCGATGTCCTCGTGAACAACGCCGGCGTCATGGCTCCGCCCCTGGGGCGGACCGCGGACGGGTTCGAGACCCAGATCGGAACCAACCACCTCGGGCACTTCGCCCTCACCGGACTATTGCTGCCCCGGATGCCGATCGACGGGGGTGATGCCCGGGTGGTGACGGTGTCCAGCGGCGCCCACCGCATGGGGTCCGTCGACGTCGACGACCTGAACTACGAGCGGCGCAAGTACTCCTCCTGGCCCGCCTACGGCCAGAGCAAACTGGCCAACCTGCTGTTCATGGCCGAGTTGGACCGCCGGGCACACGCAGCCGACTGGACGCTGCGCAGTGTGGCGGCACACCCGGGCTACGCCGCGACCAACCTGCAGTTCGCCGGGCCGAAGTACGCCCGCAATCCGGTGGGCAAGCAGATCACGCGCGTGATGAATGCGGTCATGGGACAGTCCGCGAGTTCCGGCGCCCGACCGCAGTTGTACGCCGCCACTATGCCTGACGTGCGTGGGGGCGAGTACTTCGGTCCGGATGGTTTGATGGAGTCGCGCGGCGCCCCGAAGCGTGTGGACCCCAACGCCGCAGCCAAGGATGTCGCCACCGCGAAGAAACTCTGGGACCTCTCTGAGCAACTCACCGGGGTGTCCTACGACACGGTCCGGCCGAACTCCTCCACCTCGTAGGTCCATATCTGCACCGGCCAATGCCTCGGGCGCAGGCCCGCTTTGCGCCAGAGTCCCGCCACGAACTGTTCGCTCGTGGGCAGTTGCTCCCACACCGCGGGCAGAAAGGTGCCACGTCTGCCATCCGCCGCAACGACCGCGCCGACCCGCGGCAGCCGAGACACGACATCGTCGTAGGACTCTGCGGGGAAGTCGGTCAGCGGGCCGAGAACCGATATCTCGACGTGGACGTCGTGCAGATCCTGCACCGGCGGGAAGCGAGGATCCTCGAACGCAGCGGCGCGCGCATGCTCCGCGATGTCGAGCCCGAGAGACTGGTAGGGCTGCAGCGCGCCGATGCACCCCAACAACTCACCTCGTCGACGCAGAGTCACGAAGGAGCAGCCCGGCTCGCGCAGATACTCCGGGAGGCCGGCCGCGATCGAGCCTCGGATCGCTGCGATCGCGATGTCCAGCATCTCGTCGTGCTGCGTCGCGGTGAACATCACAGCCCCACCGTGAAGGCGCCGTAGCCCACCACACGGTCGTGGGGTCCGGCGGTGTCCCCGGAGTTGTGCAGGTCCAGTAGCCGTACCGGCATGTCGAGGCGCTGCGCGGCCAGTAGAAGCCCGCGCAGGGGGTAGGCACCGCACGCGTCATGATCATCGATCTCGCGCCACGCCCGGCTGACGATGTGCCCGGCCGTGACGGCGTCGCGCGCCCGCGCCTGCTCGTAGGTCAGGTAGTGCGAGAGGTCCGTGGACAACACCACAGTGCTGTCCGGATCGGCGAGGAAACCCTGCAGTACATCAGCCACCATCTCCGGGTCTGCCCTCCCCACCAGCAGCGGCACCAGCCGCCACCCCGGTTCCAGTTGCACCTGCAGGAAGGGCAGTTGTACCTCCAGGCTGTGTTCGGGGGCGTGCGGGTAGTCGTCCTGCGGCAGCCCGGCCGCGGCGATCGCCTCCTGGTCGATCTCGACATCGCCGAGAGGGGTGCGCCACATCTGTGTCGTGGGCGCGACCATGCCGTCGACGGCGATGAAATGCGCCGGCCCCGCCAGGACCACCCGCGGGGTACTTCGCAGCGTGGCGTAGGCGTGGGCCGCGACCGGCCCGGAGTAGATGTGCCCGGCGTGCGGCACGATGATCCCCGGCGGCTGCGCGCCCCCTTGCGGCACAGCAGCGAGATATCCGGCCACCTCCTCGGCGAGTTCATACGAGTCGCCGGTGTAGAAGCGGCCGGCCACCGCGGGTTGCCGGACTCTCATCGCGCCACCCCCAACGCCAGTTGCAGCCGTTCGACCTTTCCGGAGGCGTTGTGCGGAAGAGCATCCATGTGGTCGATCTCCTTCGGGCGCTTGTATGCCGCGAGGTGCTCCCGAGCCCACTGCCCCACCGCCTGCGGCGTCGCAGAGCCGCTGTACACGACGCAGACCCGCTGTCCCCAGTGCTCATCCTCGCGGCCGAACGCGGCGACCTCCTGCACTCCGGGGCATTCGGCCAGGGCCGCCTCCACCTCTGCGGGATAGACATTGACCCCGCCACTGATGATCAGATCCTCGCGCCGGCCTTCCAGATACAGATACCCGTCATCCAGTCGGCCGAGGTCGCCCACCGAGAACGCATCGCCGTCCCAAGCGGCGGCAGTCTTCACCGGATCGTTCCAGTACTCGAACCGCGCGAAGTCCGGCGTGTGGCACCAGATGACACCGTCCCGGACCTCCAGGGTGCGCCCGATGCGGGCGCGTCCGACCGTACCCGGGCGTTGCTCCCATTCCACTGCGGAGCACACCGTGAACTGCCCCTCGGTCGAGCCGTAGAACTCCCAGACGCTGTCCACCCCTGCCCAATCGTGCAATCGCCGTTTCAGCTGCGGCGGGATCGCGGCCCCGGCGTGGGTCACCAGACGGTACGGGCTCGGCGGCAAGTCGAGTTCGAACAACCGTTGAAGATGGCTGGGCACCAGGAAGGCGTGAGTCGGGCGGTGATCACGCAATGCCGCGGCGATCGCCGGCGCATCGAAGACTCCCGGTAGCACCGCTGTCCCGCCTGCGTGCAGCACCAGCATCGCGTACCGCAGTGGCGCCGCGTGGCACAGCGGACCGTGCACCAGGGTCACGTCCGAGCTGGTGAAGCCCCACTGGTCCAACTCGTCGCGCCACAGCGCCGCGGTGAGATCCTCGCCGATCCCCTGGGTGAAGACGCCCTTGGGGCGCCCGGTGGTTCCCGAGGTGTAGTGCATAGGGCGGCCCAGCGGCCAATCCGCGAGTTCCGGGGGTGGGCCCGCGTGTGTCACAAGGGACTGCAGGTGTGCCGACTCGCTGATCACCACCGTGGCACCGCTGTCGGTCACGATGTGCGAACGTTCGGGTCCGGTGAGCAGCGGGTTGATCGGCACCGGGGTGATCCCGGTGCGCAGGGCGGCAGCAGTGACAGCGATGACACAGGCCTGCAAGTAGGCGGCTTCCTCAGCGGGGAACCGGTGTTCCGGCGTCACGAGCGCGACGCGATCACCGGGCCGCAGTCCCGAAGCGTGTAGGCCACCCGCGGCAGCGACCGTCAGGCGCTGGTACTGCGCTGCCTCGAGCACGTACATGAACCCAGGCTAGCCGCCGTCAGCCGCTCATCAGAGCCTTCCGCGGCGCGGCCGCTTCCTGCAGCCGCAACGTCCCAACAGGCATCTCCGCACAAAGATGGGAGATACCGGAATCCAACTTCGGATCGCGCCATTGTCGTGGGGCGGCAGGAATTAGCGCCGGCCATCCATCTGTACCGGCAGCCGACGCCTACCCCACGTCCCCGGCGTCGCCGCGAATACACCCGGGATCCGCGTGCCGCAGAAGGAGCATGCGCCGGTGGCGTCGAGGTCGTAGGAAAGCAGGTCGTACCAGTCACGCTCGATCACGGGCTTATGACACCCGGGGCAGAACGTCGTGTCCCCGGCGGTGTCATGGACGTTGCCCGTATAGGCGAACCGGACACCGGCGTCGATCGCGATCTCGCGCGCGCGGCGCAGGGTGTCAGGCGGCGTGGGCGGCACGTCCAGCATCTTCCAGTCCGGATGGAAGGCGCTGAAATGCATGGGAACGTCCGGGCCCACGTGCTCGACGACCCAACCGCACATCCTGCGAAGCTCATCGTCGGAGTCGTTGTGCCCCGGCACGACCAAGGTCGTCAACTCCACCCAGACGTCACTTTCGTTCGCCGCCCATTCGATGGATTGCAGGACCGCGTCGAGGTCGCCCCCGCACACCTTGCGGTAGTACTCGTGAGTGAAGCCCTTGAGATCGATGTTCACCGCATCCATGGCGCCGAAGAGTTCGGCTCGCGGCGCAGGTTCGATGTAACCGGCAGTCACACCGACGGTTCGGATCCCCTGGTCGCGACAGGCGATCGCGGTGTCAACGGCGTACTCGAGGAACACCACCGGGTCGTTGTAAGTGAACGCAACGCTGGTGCATCCCAGCCTGACGGCGGCATCGGCGATCGCTCGCGGCGACGCACTGTCGGCCAAGGTGTCGATGTCCCGGGACTTGGAGATGTCCCAGTTCTGGCAGAACTTGCACGTGAGGTTGCAGCCTGCGGTCCCGAACGAGAGCACCGGTGTCCCGGGCAAGAAGTGATTCAACGGCTTCTTCTCGATGGGGTCGATGCAGTAGCCACTTGAGCGACCGTACGTCGTGGAGACGATCCGATCGCCCTCCCGGGCGCGCACGAAACAGAGTCCTCGCTGACCCTCGTGCAGCCGGCAGGCCCGCGGGCAGACGTCGCACTGGACGCGGCCGTCATCGAGTACGTGCCAGTACGTCGTCTCGGCGATCTCGCCGAACAACGGGCTGGCGTGCACGTGCGCCCCCATACCTCTAGCGGACTCCCGTCGGGCGCAGATGTCAAGGGGCGCGGGCCCACCGATGGGGCTCAGAACCGCCGGGGGGACAGAGGCCGCCGGGTCACCGAGCCGGAACCTCGAGGTGGTACGCGTAGTGGCTGTCCAGGGCCAGCAGGAATGCACCTTGAACCGCGATCGCTGCCCCGTCGCCGGTACGCCCCCTGCGCCAAGCGGCCACAGCGAGACCGAGGTAGCCGACGTCCGCCACGCAGTTGAGAAGCAGGATCGTCCGCAGGCGACGGGGATCGGGGTCGGGCCGCGTCGCGCCGAAACCCGCAATGGCTGCGTCGACCGCACCCCATGCCAGTGTCTGGCGCCCGAAGGCGCGGACCTGCGGATCACGTCCGGCAGCCCACACCACCGCCCCACCGACGACTGAGGCCGCCGACCACGTTGCCAGGGTCCGCATCAGCCCTTGTGACGTCGCCATCAGGTCCCTCCCACGTACGGGCAGTGACGGCAGCCGCTGTTGCAGCACCGCCCCCGCTTCAGATGAACTGCTGCAGTCATCACGAACAAGCCCGATGAAGGGTCGAGGTAGCCGGGCTCGCCGGCAGCGACCGCCGCGTCATGGCGGCGCATGATCTCGACCCATTGCGGATGATCCGGGGACAGCCGATCGGGATGTGGCGTCAGCGGGTCGGTCCGGGGCACTCCCCCATTATTCGGGCGGTCCCACGATGTCCGCCAGCGTGACGATCAACGGCCGCATCTTCTCGAAGGCCCCGTGCACGCTGGTCCGCACGCGCTTCGTGCCCATCCAGGCCACCGGCTCCCACATCTTCGTCACGTGCAGCGTCCGGTGACGCAGCAGATCAACATCCGGGTTGTCCTCGTCGACACCCCGAGGCCGGGTCTTCAGGGTCGTGCCGCCCACCTCGAACCCGGCTCTGGGCAGCGGCTTCAAGGCCGCTCGTAACGCATCCGCCCCGGCCCCCAACAGGTGCTCGCGGTACCGCTTCACCTGCGCCGGTGTGGACTGGTACCAGCCTCCAGCCACCATCAGCCCCTTGGCTGAGATCTGCATGTACCACCCGAGACCATTCTCGGCCTCGAACACGCATCCCTGATGGTCCTTGTACGGCGTCTTGTCCTTGCTGAACCGCACGTCGCGGTACGGCCGGTACAAGTGGGCAGGACCGAAGTCGGGTTCGAGCGCGTCCGCCAGTTCCTGCAACGGTTGCCGGACGAACTGCTCGTACTCGGTCTTGTGCGCACTCCAGAAGTCACGGGTGTTCTCTGCGCCGAGGTGGTCGTAGAACTCGAACGCCTCCGCGGGGATGCCGGTGCTCATGACGATCACACTGCCAGCGTTGCCGTGTGACTGCCAGACCGTCTGCAAATCTGTGGATGATCGCCGCCGAGAGCCTAGTGTCGGGCCATGGCCGACACCGGGATCCGGGCGCGCGTGGTGGCCGCGTCCGTGGGTCGCGACCGGGTCCTCGACGCGATCAAGGCCGTCGCCCTGCTGGTTGTCATCGTGGGCCACAGCCTGGCCTGGCACACCCCGGGCGACGGTACCGCCGTGAACGTCTTGGAGAGGGCACCTTGGCTGATCCCGCTGACCTGGGTGTTCCAGGTCCTGCCGCTGTTCTTCGCCGCCGGCGCAGTGTCCAACGCTGCCTCCCTGGCACGGCACGGCCGCCGGGACTACCTGAGTGCCCGCGGGCGACGCCTGCTCGCTCCGGTGGTCGTCTACGCCACGTTCTGGACCGCGCTGCTCGCGCCCTTCGGAGCCTCGGAGACCGTGGTCGGGGCCGGTCGCTTCCTCGCCCAACTGCTGTGGTTCGCGGGTGTGTACCTGTTGGTGGCGGCGGCCGCAGTGTTCACCTCACGGTGGACGGCGCGGCCGGTCCTCACCTTGACCGTGTGGCTGGCGCTCATCGTGGCCGTCGACACCATCCGGACCACATCCTTCAGCGGGTGGGGCTGGATCAACATGCTGCTGGTCTGGGGGTGGCTGCATCAGGTCGGATACCACCTCCCGGTCCTGCGCACCCGGCGCTGGGCACTTCCCGCAGGCATCGCCCTGATCGCGGCCGCCGTCGCGCTGGCCTTCGCCGGTCCGTACTCGCACTCACTGATCTCGGTGTCCGGGATCCCCGGGCTGTCCAACCTCGCACCGCCAAGCACGGTCCTGGCCGTGTACGGGGCGGGGCAGATCCTGATCGTGGCGGGACTGTGGCCCCACCTGCAGCGGGCCCTGGCCAATGACCGTCGCTGGGTGCCCATCGCACTCCTGGGCGCCCGTGGCATGGGGATGTACCTGTGGCACATACCGCTGGTCGGACTCGCCGCTGCGCTCGCGCTCGCACTGGGCTTCGCGGCACCCCCGCTGACTCCGGTCTGGTGGCTGGTCCACATCGCTGTGGTGCTCCTGGTCGTGCCGGGCGCCTGGCTGCTCGCCGGCCTGGCCGCGAATCCGGAGAAGGCGGTCGGACGACTGCGACTGGCGGTGTCCAGCCCGGGACCGGCGTGCACCCTCGGCGGACTGGTGGTCCTAAACATCGCGGCCACGGGGTTCGCGACCTGGTGGGGCCCGGGCGCGGTCGGCCTGCCGTCATCAGCATGGCTGAACCTCGCACTGCTCTGGCTGGCACTGCTCGTAGTCAACCAGCGAAGATCACACTCAGCGCCAACAGACACGAACTGACCGTGAGCACGGCCGGTTCCCAGGCCGGCAGGGGGGTACCCGAGACACGCAGTACCGTGAGTCGTCGCATCGCCGCCACGCATCCGGCGACGGTCACCAGGCCGGTGAGCACCGCCAGTTCCACAAGCCCCGCGGTTGCCAGATGGACCGCCCCGATGCCCCCCACCACCAGCAGCGCCAGAATCGTCCGGCGCCAGGCCAGCCTGGTCCGCTCCGTCTGGGAGTTCACACGAACACCGCGATCGTGACGACAAGAGCCAGGAACACCATCCCGACTGTGAGGATCAAGGGCCCCCGTTGGGTCGGCAGGACCCGACCCTCCCGCATCGCCTGCTGGACGTCCTGCCAGTGCCGGAACGAGGTCACCGTCAACACGCCACCGAGTACGGTGAAGCCCACTGCGGCCGCCGACAGGACGCGGGAGCCGCCGACGTCGGACACGAAGATCCGGATGGCGATGCCTCCGGCGATCAACGCCAGCGCCGTGCGGACCCACGCCAGATACGTGCGTTCGTTCGCCAGGGAGTACCGGTAGTCCGGCTCGTCGTCCATCAGTCGATCCGCTGCCGATAGACGCGCGCCTCCCATGGGCGCAGGCTTTGACCGGTCGGTTCGCGGTAGTTCGCGATGACGATCTCCCCGTCGAGTTCGATCGGACATTGCGCGACGTCACCGGAGAAGTTCGCCACCACCAACAGTCGCTCGGCGCCGAGGGTGCGCGTGAACGCGTGGACCACCGGGTCGGTGGGCAGCAGCAACTCGAACTCACCCTCGCACACCACCGGATCCTCGTGTCGCAACGCGATCAGTCGGCGGTAGTAATGGAAGACCGAATCGGGGTCCGCGACCTGAGCGGCAGCATTGATCGTCACGTGGTTGGGGTTCACGGGAAGCCACGCGGCCCCGCTGCTGAAGCCGGCGCCGGGAGAGTCGTCCCACTGCACAGGCGTGCGGGCGTTGTCCCGGCTGACGATCCGCAATCCCGGCAGCACCTTCTCCGGCGGGATCCGCTGCCGGTCCACCGCCTCGTAGTAGTGGTTCAGGGATTCGACGTCGCGGTAGTCCTCGATACCCGAGAAGGGGTAGTTGGTCATCCCGAGCTCTTCGCCCTGGTAGATGTACGGGGTCCCCTTGTGCATATGCAGCACGGTTGCGAGCAGAGTGGCCGATTCGTACCAGTGCACCTCGTCGTCTCCGTACCGGGAGACGATCCGGGGCTGGTCGTGGTTGTTCCAGTACAGGCTGTTCCACCCGACGTCGGAGAGCCCGTTCTGCCACTTGGCGAGGTTGGCCTTCAGGTCCACCAGGTCCATGGGTTGGTGGTCCCACTTGGTGGTCCCATGGTCGAGTTCCATGTGCTCGAACTGGAAGACCATGTCGAGCTCCCGGTTGGCCGGATCCGTGAGCACCCTGGCCAGTTCCACCGAAACCCCCGGGGTCTCCCCCACGGTCAGCAGTTCCGCCTCCCGGTCAGCGAAGACCGCGCGGTCCATCTCCTGCAGGAACTCGTGAAGCCGTGGCCCGTTGAGGTAGTACGGCCCACCATCACCGAACAACCCGCCGGCAGGGATCCGCCCGTCGGGCAGTCCTGGCGTCTTGGACAGCAGATTGATGACGTCCATCCGGAAGCCGTCGACCCCTCGGTCCAACCACCAGTTCATCATCGCGTAGACCGCTTGCCGGACCTCGGAATTCTCCCAGTTGAGATCCGGCTGTTTGCGGCTGAACAGGTGAAGGTAGTACTGACCGGTCGACTCGTCGAGTTGCCAGGCACTGCCGGAGAAGATCGACCCCCAGTTGTTGGGCGGGCCGTCCGCAGTGCCGTCGCGCCACCAGTACCAGTCCCGCTTCGGGTTGTCCCGGCTGGACCGGGACTCGATGAACCAGGGGTGTTCGTCGGAGGTGTGGTTCACCACGAGGTCCATGATCAGTTTCATGCCGCGGGCATGGACGCCGGCCAGCAGGCGATCGAAGTCCTCGAGGGTTCCGAACATCGCATCGATGTCCTGGTAGTCGCTGATGTCGTATCCGTTGTCGTCCTGCGGGGATCGGTAGATCGGCGACAACCACAGCACGTCGACGCCGAGTTCGGCCAGGTAGTCGAGCTTGGACTCGATGCCGCCAAGATCGCCGTAGCCGTCGCCGTTGGAGTCGGCGAAGGACCGCGGATAGATCTGATACACCACCGCGTCCTTCCACCACAGATCCATGTGCCTCACGCTAGGGCATCGCCACCCCGCAGGTCTGGCATAGCGTTGCAGGCGTGGATGTCGAATTCCGTGCTGAGGTGATGCAGGAGCAGGGGACCGCACCCTTCGTGGACGTGCCGGTCGACGTACTCGCCCGCATCTCGCACAAGCGGCGGGTGCCCGTGGTCGTGACTGTCAACGGGCACACGTTCCGAACAACGATCGCGCCGATGGGCGGAATGCTGTGCCTGGGTTTCAACAAGGGCAACGCCGCAGGTGCTGGCATAGCGGCAGGTGATCGGATCGACATCGTGATGGCCCTCGACACGCAACCGCGCACCATCGACGTGCCGGCAGAACTCGCCGCGGCTCTGGACGCGGACCCTCGCGCCAAGGCGGCCTTCGACGCGTTGTCCTACAGCCACCGGCGGGAATGGGCCGATCACGTGCGGGAGGCGAAGAAGCCCGAGACCCGGGAGCGGCGCGCGGGCAAAGCGGTGGTGGCGTTGCGGGAAGGGTGAAGGGCCCTGGTGCGTTCCGGTTAGAGATCGGCATGTTGGTTAGAGATACGGCACTCCGGTTAGCCCTGTACGGCCGTGGGACTCTAACCAACGTGCCTGCGGCTAACCAAAATGCCGATCTCTAACCGGAATGCGCAGAAATATCCTGACGACAACGGACCGGCTCAATGCCGTCGCAGAAACCACCCGTCAGCCGACACCGTT